>JACCDL010099115.1_pt1 | contig 33020 bp, 30 predicted proteins | sample 7441931 | NCBI WGS metagenome assembly JACCDL01 (sample SAMN15323437, study PRJNA562643) | freshwater metagenome | isolation source: river surface water | place: USA:Blue River Watershed | collected 2017-08-16 | reverse complement strand
GGGGTGTTCTCCTTGTTCTTGTAGGTGTATGCAAGGCCGAAGATGCCCGTGATTGCAAGGCCCTTGATTGACAGAGTGAGCGGGTTGATCTCTTCCTTGGCCATGCCCATGAGGCCGGCAAGAACTAGGCCAGCGACTAGTGCGAGCCAGGCGCCGTGCAGCACTGCAGCGTTGACCTTGGCCAGGCCTGCCTTGAGTTTGGTCATCTCACTGATCAGACCAGCGAAAATCGATGCGAAACCTAGAAGGTGGATACCAACAAATGCACCAATAACTTGTTCCATGAACGCGTCCTTTCGACGGGTGGATTACGCGTTCAGTCTAGCCATCAGCACCGCAGCCTCCGCTGCTTCGGCTCCCTTGTCTTCCTTCGAGTCCTTGAGGCCCGCGCGGTCGAGGGCCTGCTGCTCGGTGTCGACGGTCAGCAGGCCAAAGCCCACCGGAATACCGCTGTCGAGCTGCACGCGCATCAGGCCGTCGGTAGCGCCTGCGCATACGTAATCAAAGTGCGGGGTGTCGCCCTGAATTACAACGCCGAGTGCGATTACGGCGTCGGCGCCGGCATCGATTGCCTTCTGAGCACCCAGAGGAAGCTCGAATGCGCCCGGTACGCGCCAGATTTCGTACTCGCTGTTACCCGCTGCCTGAAGGGCGCGTTCGGCACCAGCCAGCAGACCATCGGTGATCTGGGTGTGCCAAGAGGTCACCACAATCGCAATCTGAAGTCCGCTCGCGTCAATCTGCAGCTTGGGCGCTCCGGCTCCGCTCATGGTGTTGCTCCTTGGTTTGCTTCGGTGGTGTGACTAGGCGTCTGGCAGCAGGTGACCCATGCGCTCGCGCTTGGTTTCGAGGTACTTCTCGTTCTGTTCTGCCAAGCCAACGATAACGGGTACGTACGAGGTGACCTCGATGCCCGCTTCATCTAGGTAGTTGCGCTTCGCTGGGTTGTTGCTCATCAGGCGAACGCTGGTAACGCCGAGGTCGCGCAGGATCGCAACGGCAGCGCCATACTCACGGTTTTCGCTCGGCAGGCCAAGCGCCAGGTTGGCGTCAACCGTGTCAAAGCCCTGGTCTTGCAGAGCGTACGCGCGCAGCTTGTTGAGCAGACCGATGCCTCGACCTTCCTGGCCGCGCAGGTAAACGACGATTCCGCCGCGTGGGTCGGCCTGGATGGTCTCGAGAGCAAAGTCCAGCTGAGGGCCACACTCGCATTTGAGCGAGCCAAAGGCCTCGCCGGTGATGCACTCGCTGTGCATGCGCACGAGCACATCCTTGCCGGTTGGATTGCCGGCGATGATTGCGACGTGGTCGGCGCCGGTCTTGTTGTCGTAGTAGCCGCGAACTTTGAAATCACCGTGCTTGGTTGGCAGCTTGGCTTCAGCCTGCATCGTGACGCGTGAGGTGTCGAGGTGTTCGTTGCTCGCAGGGATGTCCTGGCCGACAGCGGCTAGGTCTTCGCGGTGCGCGACTAGTTGTTCGATAGTAATCACGGGTAGTCCTTCCTTGGCTCCGAGTTCTAATAACTCGGGAAGGCGCATCATACTTCCGTCATTTGAGACCATTTCTCCGATAACTCCGACGGCAGCCAGGCCGGCGAGCTTCATTAGGTCGGTCGCTGCCTCGGTGTGACCGCGGCGCTGGAGCACGCCACCCGGCTTGCTGCGCAGCGGCATCATGTGGCCAGGGCGAATCAGACTGTCAGGGGTCGAGGCGGCATCGGCCAGCACTCGAGCGGTATTGGCGCGATCCTGCGCGCTCACGCCCGTCGAAAAACGGTTGGTTGCATCGACTGTGATCGTGTAGTTGGTGAGGTGTGGGTCCTTGTTTTCGCGCCACATGACCGGCAGGCCGAGTGCGTTAGCGCGCGAGTCTTCCATCGGCACGCACAGGAAGCCGGTGGTGTTACGAACCATCCAGGCGATCCACTCCGGGCTGGCGAGTTCGGCGGCGAGGATCGCGTCGCCTTCGTTCTCGCGGTCCTCGTCGTCTGCGACCAGGACCGGCTTGCCGGCGCGCAGCGCATCCAGTGCCTCTGCGATGTTTGAAAGTGCCATTAGATGTGTGCGTTCCTTGCCTCGAGCAGGCGCTCGATGTGCTTGGCCATGACGTCGACCTCGATGTTGACCTTGTCGCCGACGCGCTTGCTGCCCAGTGTGGTCAAGCGCAGGGTTTCGGGAATCAAGCTCACGCCAACGAAGGTGTCGCTTAGTTCGTTGACGGTCAGCGATACGCCGTCGATTGTGATCGAGCCCTTGAGCACGACGTACTTGCTCAACTCAACCGGAATCTCAACGCGCACCCATTCCCAGTTGTCGCTCGGTTCGCGGCTGATGATCTCGCCGACGCCATCGACGTGGCCCTGCACGACGTGGCCGCCGAAGCGGGTGGCGGCATTCATTGCGCGTTCGAGGTTGACCGGGTCGCCCACGTTGAGGCTGCCCAGCGCGGTGCGGTTCAGGGTCTCGCGCATTACGTCGGCAGTGAAGGTGTCACCCTCCAGCTCGATTGCCGTGAGGCAAACGCCGTTCACACTTATCGAGTCGCCACGGTTAGCGTCGCTAACTGCAAGTGGGCCTTCGATGGTGATGCGGATCGCGTCCGGCTGCGGCTCAATGGCTGCAACGCGGCCGAGCTCCTCGACGATTCCGGTGAACATCAGTGCGACTCCTTTGGCAATGCACGAATCAGGATGTCGTCGCCGAGGCGACGGTGTTCCACGATCCGCAGGTTTTTGGCTTCGGCGATGCTGCCGATGCCGATGTCGGTGGTTGCGACCCTCTCGCCGCCGAGCAGCAGGGGAGCCACATAGATGACAAGCTCGTCGAACAGGCCTTCGCGCAGGAATGCGCTGGCGACTGTCGGGCCGCCCTCGACCCATAGGCGACGCACGCCACGGTCGAATAGCTCGTGCAACGCGGCCTTGATGTCGCGGGTGGCCAGCTGAACGGTTTCGGCGCGGTCATTGAATACGCGGGCCGTTGGCGGCAGTTCGCTCTCGCCGAGCACAACGCGTAGCGGTTGGTGTTCGTAGTAGGTGCCGTCGGCGTAGCGGGCGGTCAGTTCGGCGTCGTCGGCCAGGATGGTGGCGGTGCCGACGAGGATGGCGTCTTGGTTCGAGCGTCGCAGGTGGCTGTCTTCGCGCGACTCATGGCCGCTGATCCACTTGCTGCTGCCGTCGTTTGCGGCTGTGCGGCCGTCGAGGCTGGTCGCCCACTTCACGATTACGTGTGGGCGTCCGGTGCGCATCGCCGTTGCCCAAGGTCGAATTAGCTCGTCGGTCTGCTCGACCATGAGGTTGGCGTAGGTCTCGATGCCTGCGTTGCGCAGGGTCTCGGCGCCACCGGCCGAGGCTTGACCCGGGTCGGTCGAGCCGTAGATGACGCGTTCGATGCCTGAGCTGATGATGGCCTGGGCGCACGGGCCGGTCTTGCCGGTGTGGTTGCAGGGTTCGAGGGTCACGACGGCGGTGCAACCGTTCGGAAGTTTGCCGCCACACGCGTTCAGCGCCGCTTCGAGCGCCACCACCTCGGCGTGCGGGGTACCCGAGCCGCGGTGCCAGCCCTCGCCGATAACGCGGTTCTTTGCGTCGAGGATCACAGCGCCGACCTGCGGGTTTACGCCCCAGGCGGGTCCGTTCTCGGCAAGCACGAGCGCGCGATGCATCGCTTCGTCGTAAGCCTGCGGGTTTAGCATTTGTGCCTCTGTCTCGACCTCTGCTCGCGCTTTGCGGCAGGCAACGAGAACGCCAGGGGAGGCGAAAAACGTGCGGGCACGCGCGTGCGCGTACTCGCGGTTCTTCTCCCATCCGGACTATAACCGTCGGTGCTGGAATTCCACCAGCTCAACCGCCGAGGCTTGCCGACCATAAGGTCGATTCGCTTCGTCGGGTCGCGGACTGTAACCGCCGGCTCAGATTTTCACTGACCCCGAAGAACTTGTTGCGGGTCTATTGTCGCACCGCACGGGGGAGGGAGCCAACTCTCGCAGCGCGCTCTCAGCGAACGCGCAGGGATTCGGTGCCTACTTCGCGGCGATGAAGCCGATGCGGTCGTACACCTTGGCCAGCGTCTGCTCGGCCTGTTCGTTTGCCTTCGCGGCTCCCTTGGCGAGCAGGCGGTCCAGTTCGGCCGGGTCGCTCAGCAGCTCCTCGGCGCGATTACGAATCGGCTCGACGCAAGCGAGCACGACCTCGGCCAGCTCGCCCTTGAGAGCGCCATAGCCAGCGCCCTCGAAGCGGGCCTCGAGCGAGGCAATCGACTCACCGGTGATTGCCGAATAGATGCCCAGCAGGTTCGAAACGCCCGGCTTCGCCTCGCGGTCGAATCGAATGGTCCCGTCTAGGTCGGTCACCGCCGACTTGATCTTCTTGGTGATGACCGAGCTGTCGTCCATGATGTTCACGAGGCCCTTTGGGTCGCCAGATTTCGACATCTTGGCGGTCGGGTTCTGCAGGTCGTAGATCTTGGCAGTTTCCTTCAGGATGACGGCCTCAGGAATCACAAAAGTCTCGCCGAAGCGGCTGTTGAAACGGGTCGCGAGGTCGCGGGTCAGCTCGAGGTGCTGGCGCTGGTCCTCGCCGACCGGAACGGCCTTTGGCTGGTAGAGCAGGATGTCAGCGGCTTGAAGCACCGGATAGGTAAAGAGGCCAACCGAGGCGTTCTCGGTGCCACCCTTCTGGGTCTTGTCCTTGAACTGGGTCATGCGGCCGGCCTCACCGAAACCGGTGATGCAGTTGAGCACCCAGGCGAGCTGCGCGTGGGCAGGAACGTGCGACTGCACGAACAGCGCCGACTTGTCTGGGTCGATTCCCGCGGCGAGGTACTGAGCTGCGGTGATGCGGGTGTTCTGACGAAGCTCGTGAGGGTCCTGCGGCACCGTGATGGCGTGGAGGTCGACGACGCAGTAATAGGCGTTGTAGTCATCCTGCATCCTGACCCAGTTGACCAGCGCACCGAGATAATTGCCCAGGTGCAGCGAGCCGGCCGATGGTTGCATGCCCGAGAGCAGGTTTGGCTTAGTCATGCGTCAAGTTTAAAGGTCGTAGTCGACGCTGACCGGCGAGTGGTCGGTCCAGCGGGTGTCGTACGACGCAGCGCGGTGCACAAAGTAGTTGCGTGCCTTAGCCGCCAGCGACGGGGTGGCCAGGTGGTAGTCGATTCGCCAGCCGGCATCCGTGTCGAATGCCTGACCGCGGAACGACCACCAGGTGTACGGCCCGGGTACGTCAGGATGCGCGTTGCGACCCACGTCGACCCAGCCCTGCTGCTTGATCATGTTGTCGAAATATGCGCGCTCCTCGGGCAGGAACCCAGCGTTCTTGAGGTTACCCTTCCAGTTCTTGATGTCGAGCTCAGTGTGGCCAACGTTCAGGTCGCCAACGAGCACTACATCGCCACCGGTCGACAGCAGTTCGGCCATGCGCGCCTGCATCGCCTCGAGGAACTTGTACTTCTCAACCTGCTTTGGGGTGTCAACCTCGCCAGAGTGCACGTAGGTGCTGATCACGGTCAGCGGCTTGCCGTCGATCACGAAGTCGACCTCTAGCCAGCGGCCGGCGCTGTCGAATTCGTCTGGACCAAGGGCGGTTCGGTGGGCCACCGGCGCGACGCGGCTGAGCACGGCGACACCGGCACGGCCCTTCGCCGAGGCGGCGTCGTGCAGGATGTGCCACTCTTTGCCATCGGCGTATGCGGCCTCGGTGGTCTCGAACAGTTCGACGAGGTCCTTGGTCTCGGCGCGCACCTCTTGCAACGCAATGATCTGCGGCTTGTGCTCTGCGACCCAGTCGGCCATGCCCTTTCTGAAGGCGGCGCGAACTCCGTTTACGTTGATGGTGACCACGTTGACTGACATGTGCACAAGTTTAAGCGCCCCGCCACCGCGCTCGGGGCGAGCCTAGACTTGAGGCATGGCAAAGCGCGTTTTGGTTGGTGCCGGCGTCGGCACCGGCGTCACATACGGCCCAGCCTTCGTACTCGGTCGAGCCGGGCAGAGCGTCAGCGAGCTGACCACCCCTATGGCCCGCCTTACCCTCGGCGCAATGCGAGAGAAGTTGGATGCGGTTGCCTCCGCCCTCGAGGCTCAGGAGTCATCGAGCGCTTCGGCCGCCGAGGTCGTTCAGGCGTTGGCCATGATTCTGCGCGATCCGATGCTCTTTGACGAGATCAAATCACACATGTCTGAGGGCGCCCCGGCAGCCAGGGCCGTGCGCGGCGCATTCCGCAAGTTTGCACGTCGCCTAACCGAGCTCGGCGGCTATTTTGCCGAACGTGCCGGAGACCTGGATGCGCTCGCCGACCGCGTGATCGCCGAGGTCGAGGGTGTGCGCGAACCCGAGTTTCCGACGGAGCCGTTCGTACTAGTCGCCGAGAGCCTATCGCCCGTTGACGCGGCCAAGTTGAGTGGCGACCGTGTGCTTGGTGTCATCACCGTCGTCGGTACTGCGACCTCGCACTCGGCCATCATCACGCGCGCCGCCAATCTGCCGACCGTCATGGGCGCCATCGGTGCTCCGGTCATCCGCACCGGCGACCTGCTCTTGGTCGATGCGACCAGCGGTCAGGTCTTCGTCGATCCCAGCCCGGAAGAGATCGAGCACTACCGTCGCGCCTCGATTCCGCGCCACACCACTGCTGAGGACTGGCGCGAACTAAATGCCGAGTTGCCGGTTAAGCTGCTGGCCAATCTCGGCTCGAGCTTCGAGGGGGCGGCTGCGCTCAAGGCTGGTGCACAAGGCGTGGGTCTTTTCCGCACCGAGCTGCTCTATCTCGGGCGCCTCAAACCGCCGACATTTGACTCACAGGTTTTCGAGTACATCAAGCTCTTGGCAAGGTTCCAGGGCAAGCGCGTCATCGCTCGCGTGCTCGACCTCGACCTCGACAAGCCGTTGCCATTCCTCAGCGAGGCGGGCAGTGGGCGATACGCGAATCGCGGCTTGCAGGTATTGCTGGCCAACCAAGAGGTTCTCGAGACTCAACTCGCGGCGCTCGCGTCAGCCGGACGCACCTATAGGGGCACCGAACTCTGGGTCATGGCGCCGATGGTGCTCTCGGCTTCCGAAGCAGGCGAGTTCGTCTCCCTGGCACACGCAGCGGGTCTAGGCAGTCGATCCAACACCGCGGATGCGGTTGCCGGAAGCAAGGTTGGCGTGATGATCGAGGTTCCCGAAATCACCGAGGATTCCGAGCTCGAAGCGCTCATGCAGGTCGTCGATTTCGTGAGCATCGGCACCAACGACCTGACCCAGTACGTGCTCGGCGTAAGCCGCCACGAACCAACCGGCCCGGGAGCCACTCCATCCATCGCCGATGCGCGTCATCCGCTGGTGATGGCCGCTATCGAACGGGTGAGCGCGGCAGCCAAGCGCCACGGGGTGTTGGTGAGCGTATGCGGCGAGGCGGCTGCCGATCCTGAGACCGCGCGTCGCTTCATTGAACTGGGCGTTGACAGTCTCTCGGCCTCGCCCGCGCTGCTTCCGCAGTTGCGCATGACGCTGCTGGCCGACGCCTTCGGCATGTAAAGCCGCATTTATCCACAAATTCGAAGCAGCCCCGCACGACCACGCGATTCTCGCGAACAATCGTCGTGCACGACAAGAAACGCGACTTGTTTTGTCGAGCTAAGAAGAAAGCCCCCAGTACACGCTGGGGGCTGACTTCGACGCCTGGGCGTCGGAACTGGATTCATAAGCCAATCCAGTGAATGACACTCGTGCATTCACTGGTAATTGTAGGTCGGGTTCACTCGATTTATAAGGGCTTGTGGAAAAGGTTCTCGCCTGTTTTCGTTCGCGCGGAAGAGGGGAGCCAGCATGTCGAAAGACAGGCTGATCAGGCTCATGATTGCTGCTGCAAAGGTGATTCTCGCAATCGCCCAGCTGCTCGCAGCGCTGAGTTAGAAACCAAGGTTGTGGCCTCGCTTCGGCGGGGTCACAACTGGTTAAAGTGAAAACCCGCCACAAGGGCGGGTCTCCGTTGATCCAAGCTGCTCGCCAGCCTTACGGCTTGCCGCGCAGGATTGCCTCAGGTTGCTTTCTTCCGTTTTCGCTCGCATAACTTGCGAGCTCAAGCCGGTCTTCGGTCAAGCTGGCTATCTGCTCGCCAGCCTTACGGCTTGCCGCGCAGGATTGCCTGCTTGACCTCCGCAATAGCCTTCGTCACCTCGATGCCACGAGGGCAAGCCTCGGTGCAGTTGAAGGTGGTGCGGCAACGCCATACGCCCTCTTTGTCGTTGAGGATGTCGATGCGAACATCGGCAGCCTCGTCGCGCGAGTCAAAGATGAAGCGGTGGGCATTCACGATTGCTGCCGGGCCGAAGTACTGCCCGTCGGTCCAGAACACCGGGCACGAGGTGGTGCAAGCGGCGCAAAGGATGCACTTGGTGGTGTCGTCAAAGCGCTCGCGGTCCTCGGCGCTCTGCAGACGCTCCTTCTCAGGCTTGTCGCTCGCGATGAGGAACGGCTTGATGTTGCGGTACGCCTGGTAGAACGGGTTCATGTCGACGACCAGGTCCTTCTCGACATTGAGGCCCTTGATTGGCTCAACGTAGATCGGCTGGGTGATGTCGAGGTCCTTGATCAGGGTCTTGCAGGCAAGGCGGTTGCGGCCATTGATGCGCATCGCATCCGAGCCACAGACACCGTGCGCGCACGAGCGACGGAAGGTCAGCGAACCGTCCATTTCCCACTTGATCTTGTGCAGCGCATCCAGGATTCGGTCGGTCGCGTGAACCTCAACGTCGAAGTCCTGCCAGCGAGCCTCTTGGCCATCCTCTGGGTTGTAACGGCGCACAAACAGCGTCACGGTGAAGGATGCGACAGCACCCATCTCTTGAGTCTCAGTTGCGGTAGCCATTAGTACTTACGCTCCATCGGCTGGTAGTTGGTGACGGTGACTGGCTTCCAGTCAACCTTGATGTTGTCGCCAGGCTTCTTGGCCGGCTTGTCGCTCAGGTACGCCATCGAGTGCAGCATGAACTTCTTGTCGTTGCGCTCTGGGTAGTCCTCGCGGAAGTGACCGCCGCGGCTCTCGCGACGCTCGAGTGCGGTGTATGCCAAAACCTCGGCGAGATCGAGCAGGAAGCCAAGCTCGATTGCCTCAAGCAGGTCGGTGTTGAAGCGCTGACCCTTGTCTTGAACCGAGATGTGCTCGTAGCGGCCGCGAAGTTCGGCGATCTTGGCCAGGGCCTCGTTCAGCGACTCCTCGGTGCGGTACACCTGGGCGTTCTTGTCCATGGTGTCCTGCAGCTCCTTGCGAAGCACGGCAACCTTCTCTTTGCCCTTCGACTTGCGCACCTTTTCAATCAGTGCGATCGTCTCTTCGGCTGCATCAGCAGGAACTGGAACCTGCTTCGCGGTCTTGGCGTACTCGACGGCATAGATGCCGGCGCGACGGCCGAAGACGTTGATGTCGAGCAGCGAGTTGGTGCCAAGGCGGTTTGCACCGTGAACCGAAACACACGCACACTCGCCGGCGGCGTACAGGCCAGGCACAACGGTCTTGTTGTCGCTCAGAACCTCGGCCTTGATGTTGGTCGGGATTCCGCCCATCGCGTAGTGCGCGGTAGGGAATACCGGAACAGGCTCGGTGTATGGCTCGACACCCAGGTAGGTGCGGGCGAACTCGGTGATGTCCGGAAGCTTGGCGTCGATGACCTCAGGCGGCAGGTGGGTGAGGTCGAGCAGAACGTAGTCCTTGTTCGGACCAGCGCCGCGACCCTCGCGAACCTCGTTGGCCATTGCACGAGCAACCATGTCGCGCGGGGCGAGGTCCTTGATGGTCGGTGCGTAACGCTCCATGAAGCGCTCACCCGAAGAGTTGCGCAGGATGCCACCCTCGCCGCGGGCTGCCTCCGAAAGAAGGATGCCGAGGCCGGCAAGACCGGTTGGGTGGAACTGGTAGAACTCCATGTCCTCTAGCGGCAGACCCTTGCGGTAGATGATGCCGACGCCGTCACCGGTGAGGGTGTGGGCGTTCGAGGTGGTCTTGAAGATCTTGCCGAAGCCACCGGTTGCGAAGATGATCGACTTGCCGGCGAATACGTGCAGGTCGCCAGTGGCGAGCTCGTAGGCCACAACTGCCGAGGGGCGCTCCTTGCCATCGACCTTGGTCATGACCAGGTCGAGAACGTAGAACTCGTTGTAGAACTCGATGCCCAGCTTGACGCAGTTCTGGTACAAGGTTTGAAGAATCATGTGGCCGGTGCGGTCGGCGGCGTAGCATGAGCGGCGAACCGGAGCCTTGCCGTGGGCGCGGGTGTGACCACCGAAGCGACGCTGGTCGATCTTGCCATCAGGGGTGCGGTTGAACGGCAGACCCATGTTCTCTAGGTCGATTACGGCCTGCACCGACTCCTTGGCAAGGATCTCGGCTGCATCCTGGTCAACCAGGTAGTCGCCGCCCTTGACGGTGTCGAAGGTGTGACACTCCCAGCTGTCTTCCTCGACGTTGGCGAGGGCTGCAGCCATACCACCCTGTGCAGCACCGGTGTGCGAACGGGTTGGGAACAGCTTCGAGATGACAGCGGTCTTGGCGTGTGGTCCGGCCTCGATGGCGGCACGCATACCCGCGCCACCTGCACCAACGATTACGACGTCGTATTCGTAGTGGTGAACCTTTGGTGATTCAGTGCTCACTTAGTGATTCCTTATTTAGATGACGTATGCGGCCTAGGCGGCAGCGCAGACTTCGGCTAGGTAGTTGACGGCTTCTGGGTCGATGCAAGGGTCGAAGGTGAAGATCACCAAGGTGCCCAGCACGATGAGTGCGCCGCAGATGAGCCATAGGGCCCAGACCAGGGTTTTGCGAATGGTCTCGCGCTCGACGTAGTCGTTCACAATGGTGCGCATTCCGTTGGTGCCGTGGATCATGGCAAGCACAAGCATGGTGAAGTCCATGGCCTTGATCGCAGGGCTGGCCCACTTGCCGGCGACGAACGCAAAGTCAATGCCGGTGATGCCATCGCCCATCACCAGGTTGGCGATGAGGTGCGTGAAGATGAGTGCAACCAGAATCGCGCCAGAGAGGCGCATGAACATCCAGCCGTACTTTTCCCAGTTCGCACCGCGACGGCTGCGTGGGCTGCGTGGAGTTTCGATAACTACAGACATTTGCTGACCTCGAGCCTTATAGGTGGAACACGTGCGACAGGTGGCGCACTGCGAATGGAACGAATAGGGCGATGGCGATGATCAGAACGATCCACCACATCTTGTTCTGGTACTTGGCGCCCTTGCGCCAGAAGTCGATCAGAATCACGCGGATGCCGTTGAGGGCGTGGTACAGAATCGCCGCGACCAGGCCGAGCTCACCGATGCCGATGAGCGGGGTCTTGTAGGTCTCGATGACCGAGTTGTAGGCCTCTGGACTAACGCGAACGAGTGCGGTGTCTAGCACGTGCACGAGCAGAAAGAAAAAGATTGCTACACCGGTAATGCGGTGGAGTACCCACGACCACATTCCGACTTTGCCGCGGTATAGAGTGCCGGCTGGCTTGGATGGCACGAATTCCTCCTTGTAAGGGGCTTCTTCACTGAAGCGCAAACGCTCCTAGTCTATTCCCGTCTGGGGCTGAAGGATGTCGCTTGGGGCACGCCGTCGACTAGGGTTTTTAGCACTATGAGCAATCAGCGCGAACCCATGGCTCGCTTTCACAGCATCATCCCCGCGGGCGGCATTGGCAGCCGCCTATGGCCACTTTCGCGCGCTTCGGCTCCTAAATTCCTGCACGACCTATCCGGCTCGGGCCAGACCCTGCTGCAAGACACCTGGGATCGCCTGACCCCGCTGGCGGGCCGCGACCGCATCCTCGTTGTCACCGGCAAGGTGCACAAGTCGGCCGTACTCGAGCAGATCGAAGACCTCTCGACCGACAATCTGGTGCTCGAGCTGAGCCCTAAGGACTCCACGGCAGCCATCGCGCTCGCCGCAGCGATCCTGCTCAAGCGCGAACCAGACGTAATCGTGGGTTCGTTCGCAGCCGATCACGTGATCGTCGAGGCCGAGCAGTTCCGCGAGACGGTGCGCGAGGCCGTGAACGTTGCCGCGACCGGCAAGATCGTGACCATCGGTATCGAACCGACCGAGCCTTCGGTTGGCTTTGGCTACATCAAGGCCGGCGACTCGCTCGACCTCACCGAGGCACCACACGCACGTCGAGTATCGCGCTTCGTTGAAAAGCCGAACATGGCTAAGGCTCGAAAGTATGTGGAGTCGGGCGACTACCTGTGGAATGCAGGTATGTACATCGCCCCAGCCGCGCTGCTGCTCGAACAGCTGGCAAAGACCGAGCCAGAGTTGCACGCCGCGATCACCAAGATCGCTGACGCTTGGGATACCGATGACCGCAAGGAAGTCTTGGCGAAGGATTGGCCAAAGCTCAAGAAGGTAGCGATCGATTACTCGGTCGCAGAGCCTGCCGCCGAGGCGGGTCTGGTTGCGGTTGTGCCAGCACACTTCAACTGGCACGACGTTGGCGACTTCGCCGCAATCGCCGAACTGCAGTCACAGGGTCGTCGCGGCAACCTCGCAGTGTTGGGCAACGCCAAGGTTCTGGCCGACCAGTCCAGCGGAATCTTGGTGAGCGATACCGACCGCCTGGTTGCGCTGATCGGCGTCGAAGACATCATCGTTGTCGACACTCCGGACGCCCTGCTCGTGACCACCAAGGAGCACGCGCAGCGCGTGAAGAACCTGGTCGATGCGCTTCGCACCACAGGTCACGAGGAAGTCCTCTAGTCGCAAACTCCGAGTGTGCATTGGCGCGCTCGCCGAGTCGGCTCAATCCGCCATTTGTAACGCCTAAGTAAATAATCAGCGCAGCGTTCGTTCGCGTCCGAATTGTTCACCTTGCGGGGTTAGGCTAGCGGTGAAATCAGTTGGTGAAATCCACCGGCTGCTTCAGGAGGAGACAAGTGAACACCAGTTCAGTATTTAAGGGCGTCGCGCTGGCTGCTGCTGCCGCAATGACCCTTGCTGGTTGCTCGGCCGCGCCGGCAACCCCTACCGTTACCCCAGTTGACTACAAGGCCTGCATGGTCTCGGACTCGGGCGGCTTCAAGGACGCATCGTTCAACGAAGAGGCATACAACGGTCTCAAGGAGGCAGAGGCAACCCTCGGCGTCCAGATCGCTACTGTCGAGTCGCCAAACGGCGCAACCCAGACCGACTACGTCTCAGGCGTGAACTCGATGATCGACGAGGGCTGTGACCTCATCATCAACGTTGGCTTCAACCTGGCCGTAGCAACTCGCGACGCAGCAAAGGCTCACACCGACGTGAACTTCGCGCTCATCGACTCGGCTCTGTCGAACGATGACTACTCGCCACTCAGCCTCGACAACGTCAAGCCACTGCAGTACGACACTGCTCAGGCCGCGTTCCTAGCTGGTTACCTGGCTGCAGCAAGCTCGAAGACTGGCAAGGTTGCCACCTACGGCGGCATGCTGTTCCCATCGGTCACCATCTTCATGTCGGGCTTCAAGCAGGGCGTTGCGTACTACAACGAGGCCAAGGGCAAGAACGTCAAGGTTCTCGGCGCTGACGGCGACGACAGCTCGAAGTGGGCTGCTACCGGTGACTTCAACGACCAGGCCAAGGGCAAGACCCTGACCGAGCAGTTCTTTGCTCAGGGCGCTGACATCATCCTTCCTGTAGCTGGTCCAGTAGGTATCGGTTCGGGTCAGGCAACTCTCGACAAGACCGGCACCATGGTCATCGGTGTTGACAGCGACTGGTTCGGCCTTGCTGCACACGCTGCCTACAAGGGCAACATCCTGACCTCGATCGAGAAGAAGATGGCTAAGGCTGTTCTTTCGATCATCAAGGATGGCGTTGACGGCAAGTTCGCCGGTGGCGACGCAAACCAGTACGTCGGTACCCTCGACAACGGTGGCGTTCAGATCTCGGCACAGCACGATGTTGTCTACCCAGACGGCATCCAGGCTGAGCTTGACGACCTGAAGGCAAAGATTGTTGCCGGCGAGATCAAGGTTGACTCGCAGTACAGCAAGTAATCGCGTTTCACGGGTTGGGGGTCGCGCTTAGCGCGGCCCCCAATTCTTTCTTCTGACTTAGACTCAAATAGCGGCGCAACGGCGTCGCAGCGGCAACAAAAAGCGAGAGAGCAATGAAGCTTGAATTGCGAGGCATCACCAAGCGCTTCGGCAGCCTGGTGGCCAACGACAACGTGAACCTGGTGGCAAATCCAGGTGAGATTCACTGCCTGCTGGGCGAAAACGGCGCGGGCAAGTCGACCCTGATGAACGTGCTCTATGGCCTTTACCAGCCAGACGGCGGCGAGATTCTGCTCGACGACATGGCAGTCAAGTTTGCTGGTCCTGGCGACGCAATGGCGGCCGGCATCGGCATGGTGCACCAGCACTTCATGCTCATCCCAGTTTTTACCGTGGCCGAAAACGTGATCCTCGGTCACGAACCAACCAAGGCAGCCGGAGTGCTCGACCTCGATGCCGCGCGTGCCCGCGTGCGCGAGGTTTCGGACCGATTCGGCTTCGACATCGACCCGGATGCCATCGTTGGCGATCTGCCCGTTGGCGTTCAGCAGCGCGTCGAAATCATCAAGGCGCTCATCGGCGATGCCAAGGTGCTGGTCTTTGACGAGCCAACCGCAGTGCTCACTCCTCAGGAGACCGACGAGCTCATGGCGATCATGAAGCAGCTGCGCGATGCGGGAACTGCCATCGTGTTCATTACCCACAAACTCCGCGAGGTGCGCGAGGTGGCCAACCGCATCACGGTTATTCGCCTCGGCAAGGTTGTCGGCGAGGCCGACCCCGCGGCCACCGCGAACGAATTGGCATCGATGATGGTCGGCCGCGCGGTTGACCTAGACGTCGAGAAGTCGGCTCCTAAGCTCGGCAACGCGTCCTTCAAGATTTCGAACCTATCGGCGTGGGACCACAACGGCGCCAAGGTGCTCGACGACATCAACCTCGAGATTCGCGAAGGCGAAATCATGGTCATCGCTGGTGTTCAGGGCAACGGCCAGACCGAGCTCACCGAGGCCATCATCGGCATGCACGGCAAGACTCACGGTTCGATTTCGCTCGATGGTCGCGAACTAATCGGCAAGTCGGTCAAGCAGGTGCTCGACCTCGGTGTCGGCTTTGTGCCTGAGGACCGCACCGAAGATGGCTTGGTCGCCGACTTCACCATCGCCGAAAACCTGATGCTCGACCGCAGCGACCGCAAGCCGTTCGCCAAGGGCATCAGCCTTCAGCTCGATGTGCTGCGCGATTTTGCGCAGGCCAAGCTCAAGGAGTTCGACATCCGCGCTCAGTCGATCGATTCGACCGCATCGCAGCTCTCCGGTGGTAACCAGCAAAAGGTCGTCCTTGCTCGCGAACTCTCACGCGAGCTGCGCCTGCTGGTAGCTTCTCAGCCCACCCGCGGCCTCGACGTGGGCTCGATCGAGTTCGTGCACGAGCAGATCGTTGCCACCCGCGACAAGGGCATTCCGGTGATGATCGTGGCCACCGAGCTCGACGAGGCAACCCAGTTGGGCGACCGTATCGCGGTCATGTACCGCGGCCGCATCGTCGGCGTGGTTCCGGCCGACACCCCAAGAGCCATCCTCGGTCAGATGATGGCCGGCATTAGCAACAGCGAGGCAGCAGCATGAGCCAGCAGATTCCAGCATCAAACGGGCAAGCAGCGAAACGCATCGACGGCCGCAAGCTGGTCACCGACATCTTCAGTGCTTCATGGCTGACCACTCTGCTCGCCGTTGTGGCATCGTTCATCTTCGGCGGCATCTTGATTGCGGCCAGCAACGCCAACGTGCAGACCACGGCAGGCTACCTATTCGCTCGTCCATCGGACTTCTTTGCGGCGCTGTGGAACTCGGTCTATGGCGCTTATGAGGCGATGTTCCGCGGCTCGGTATTCAACTTCAGGGCTGAGGACTTCCTCGCTCAGATCAAACCGATTACCGAGACCTTCGCGTTCGCGACTCCGATCACGCTCGCGGGTCTCGGCCTAGCAGTTGCCTTCCGCTCTGGCCTGTTCAACATCGGTGCCAAGGGCCAGATCATCTTTGGTGCGATGTTTGCCGGTTGGGTGGGCATCAACCTGGATCTTCCGTTCTGGCTGCACTTCCCAATTTCTGTGCTCGCCGGTGTTCTCGGCGGTGCCCTGTTCGGTGCCCTTGTGGGCTTCCTAAAGGCCACTACGGGTGCCAATGAAGTCATCTTGACCATCATGTTCAACTACGTGGCAGCACTCCTGTTGACCTACGTCTTGAAGACGCCGATTCTGCAGGCTCCCGGCGCCGTGAACCCGGTCTCTGCGGCGGTTCGCGATTCGGCCAAGTTCCCCGCCTTCGGCGATCAAATTCGCGTGCACACCGGCTTCCTTTTGATGCTGCTGTGTGTCGTATTCGTGTGGTGGCTGCTAAGCCGAAGCTCGATCGGATTCCAGTTCCGTGCGCTCGGCCACAACCCAAGCGCCGCCAAGACCGCAGGTATCAACATCGGCCTCACGTACGTCTTGGTAATGGCGGTTTCGGGTGGTCTTAGTGGTATCGCCGGTGCGACTCAGGTCCTTGGAACCGAGAAGTTCCTAACCACCGGAGTCGCGGCCTCGTTTGGCTTCGACGCCATCACCGTTGCGCTCCTCGGCCGCAACAAGCCGTGGGCAGTGCTCGCCGCGGGCATCCTGTTTGGTGGCTTGCGAGCCGGTGCCGTCACCATGCAGGCCAATCAGAACGTGCCAATCGACATCGTTCTGGTGGTGCAATCGATGATCGTTCTGTTCATCGCCGCACCACCGCTGGTGAAAGCCATGTTCTTCTTGCCTAAGCAGAAGGGAGCCGCCAAGTGAAGCAATCCAAGCGCACACCAATCGCCCTCGCGGCGCTCACCGTAGTTGCCGCGATCCTTGTTCTGATCACGCCGAGCAAGATCACCAACGTGCAGGGCTATTTCGATGGCGACCTGTTCCGTCTGCCTGATGTTGCGATCGATGTTCGCCTCAGCGGCGTGGTTGCCCTCATGCTCTTGGTCATCGCCACCGGCCTCTCGGCCGTCTTCGTGTTCAAGCGCAACGTCAAGACACCGCGCTGGGTAGTGCTCACGTTCGGAATCGCGTTCAGCTTGCAGATTCTGCTCAACCTGTATGCCGGTCACACCATGACCTTCACCTCGCTCATGCAGGGTTCGCTGGCACTTGCCGTTCCGCTGATCTTCGGATCGCTCGCCGGTGTGCTTAGTGAGCGCGTCGGTATCGTCAATATCGCGATCGACTCGCAGTTGCTCATCGGAGCTTTCGCGTCTGCCTTTGCGGCGTCGCTGAGCCAGAACTTATTCGTGGGACTGCTCGCGGCAACCATCGCCGGTGCTCTGGTTAGCTGGGTCCTGGCGGTGTTCAGCATCAAGTACGTGGTCGATCAGATCATCGTCGGTGTCGTGCTCAACGTGCTCATCGTGGGTCTGACCAACTTCTTGTTCTCAACCTTGCTGAGCGCAAACACTGTGCTGTTCAACATGCCACCGCGTTTCGACAAGCTGCCTATTCCTGGCCTTGCCCAGATTCCGGTCATCGGCCCCGTTCTGTTCAACCAGACCCTCATCGTCTATCTGATGTACGTTGCGGTCGCCGGCGTTTGGTTTGCGCTCTTCAAGACTCGTTGGGGTCTGCGTGTACGCGCCGTGGGTGAGTACCCGAAGGCGGCAGACACGGTCGGCATCAAGGTCTTCCGCACTCGCTACATGTCGGTCATCATCGGTGGCGCGATTGCCGGTCTCGGTGGTTCGTTCTTCACGCTCGGCCAGGTCGGTGCGTTCGGCAAAGAGATGACGAGCGGTGCGGGCTACATCGCACTCGCGGCGCTCATCTTTGGTCGTTGGAACCCTATTTACGCCGCCTTTGCCGCGCTGCTGTTCGGCTTCGCGCAGAATCTTCAGTACGGCCTCGCCATCATCGGTTCGCCGGTACCGAGCGAATTCCTGTTGATGCTGCCGTACGTGCTCACCGTCATCGCGGTTGCCGGTCTGGTCGGCAAGGTCACTGGCCCGGCTGCTGCCGGCAAGCCATACATCAAGAGTTAGGGCAGCAATGTCGGCAACAATTCCATGGGACGCGCTTCGCTCGGCAGCGATCGAGGCAATGGGCAAGGCATACGTTCCGTATTCCAAGTTCCCGGTCGGAGTGGCCGCGCTCGTCGATGACGGCCGCATCATCAGCGGTTGCAACGTCGAGAACGCGTCATACGGCCTGACCCTTTGTGCCGAATGTGCGTTGGTTAGCTCTCTGGCCATGACCGGCGGCGGCAAGCTTGTCGCGTTCTATTGCGTCGACGGCCAGCAGAACGTTCTCATGCCTTGCGGTCGTTGCCGCCAGCTTTTGTTCGAGCACTCGACTCCGGGAATGGTGCTCGAGACGGTTTCGGGTCAGCGCACAATCGAGCAGGTTTTGCCCGATGCGTTCGGCCCGCGTGATCTTGAGGAGCGTGCCTGATGAGCGAATTCTCGGCTGTCGAACTAATCGTCAAAAAGCGTGAGCGCGGCGAGCTGACCACGGGCGAAATCCAGTGGTTGGTCGCCAACTACACGAGCGGACGCGTTGCCGACGAGCAGATGTCGGCCATGGCCATGGCAATCCTGCTCAACGGAATGAACCGTCGCGAGATCCGCGATCTGACGATGGCAATGGTGAACTCGGGGGAGCGCCTCGACTACTCAGACCTAAAGCTGCCAACCGCCGACAAGCACTCGACCGGTGGCGTAGGCGACAAAATTACGCTTCCTCTCGCTCCGCTAGTCGCTGTGTTTGACGTTGCCGTGCCTCAGCTCTCGGGTCGTGGCCTCGGCCACACCGGCGGCACGCTCGACAAGCTTGAGGCGATTCCCGGCTGGCGAGCCAGCCTGAGCAACGCCGAGATGCACGCGCAGCTCGACTCGATCGGTGCGGTCATCTGTGCCGCGGGTGCCGGCCTGGCTCCTGCCGACAAGAAGCTTTACGCGCTGCGCGATGTCACCGGCACCGTGGAAGCGATCCCGCTCATCGCCAGCTCGATTATGAGCAAGAAGATTGCCGAGGGTACCGGCGCGCTCGTGCTCGACGTGAAGGTCGGTTCGGGCGCATTCATGAAGACCTTCGAGCGCGCTCGTGAACTGGCCGAGACGCTCGTCGACCTCGGTAATGACGCCGGCGTAAAGACCTCGGCCCTGCTGACTGACATGTCGACCCCGCTCGGTCGCAAGATTGGCAATGCGCTCGAGGTTGAGGAATCGGTGGAGGTGCTCGCGGGTGGCGGCCCAACCGACGTGGTCGAACTCACCGTCGACCTAGCGCGCGAGATGCTGCGCCTGGCCGGCAAGTCAGACGTCGACGTTGCCGCCGCTCTTCGCGATGGCCGAGCCATGGACAAGTGGCGCGAGATGATCTCGGCCCAGGGCGGCGACCCGAGTGCGCCGCTGCCAACTGCTCGTGAACAGCACGTCGTGTTGGCAGAGTCGACCGGTGTAATCGAATCTATGGACGCGCTACAGGTCGGAGTGGCCTCTTGGCGCCTCGGCGCTGGTCGCGAACGCAAGGAAGACGCCGTCCAGTTTGGTGCCGGCATCGAGCTGCACGCGCAGGTAGGCGAGGCCGTTCAGGCGGGTCAGCCACTCATGACACTGCACACCGACGAGCCCGCTCGATTCGAGCGCGCCCTCGAGTCGCTCGCCGGCGCGGTTAGCATTGGAAGTTCAAACCCGAGCGCGCGCAAGATCGTGCTCGACCGCATCACCCGAAACTAAGGATTCGCCATGGCCAACATCGACTTCAAGGCCCTGCCAAAGATCTCGCTGCACGATCACCTCGACGGCGGCCTGCGCCCGCAGACCATCATCGACATCGCCAAGGAGACCGGCGTTGCTCTGCCCGCCGAGAACGCAGCCGACCTGGCTCAGTGGTTCAGCGACCAGGCCGACTCGGGTTCGCTCGTCGAATACCTGAAGACCTTCGACCTCACCATCGCGGTCATGCAGACCCGCGAGGCGCTCACCCGGGTCGCACGCGAGTTCGTGCTCGACCTGGCCGAGGACGGCGTCATCTATGGCGAGGTCCGCTGGGCTCCGGAGCAGCACCTCAAGGGCGGACTGACCCTCGACGAGGTCGTCGAAGCGGTTCAGGATGGCCTGGAGCAGGGCATGGAGGCGGTCGATGCCAAGGGCGGCTTCATCGTCACCGGCCAGCTTGTGACTGCAATGCGTCACGCCGACCGAGGCCTCGAGATTGCCGAGCTCGCCGTGCGCCACCGTGACAACGGCGTGGTCGGCTTCGATATCGCAGGTGCCGAAAAGGGCTTCCTTCCTTCGCGCCACAAGGCCGCATTCGACTATCTGGCCGAGAACCTGTTCCCGACCACCGTTCACGCGGGCGAGGCCGACGGCATCGAGAGCATCAAGGACGCCATCGTCTCGGGACGCGCACAGCGCCTCGGTCACGGTGTGCGAATCTTCGAAGACCTGCTGCTGGTAGAGGAGGAGGGCGACGAAGACGTGGTTCGCCTTGGTCCGGTCGCCCGCTGGGTTTACGACCACGGCATCGCGCTAGAGCTTTCGCCATCGTCGAACCTGCAGACCGGCGCGATCGAGGAATGGCTCGATGAAGACGCCGAAGACGTGTCAATCGCCGACCACCCGTTCAACGTGCTCTACGAGCTCGGCTTCAAGGTGACCGTCAACACCGACAACCGTCTGATGTCGGCCACCAGCCTCACCCGCGAACTGCGCCTGCTCACCGAGGCATTCGACTACGACCTCGACGACCTGGAGCGCTTCCAGCTGAACGCAGCCGATGCCGTGTTCCAGGATCGCGAAGACCGCGACGAGCTGAAGGACATGATTCAGGACGGCTTCGACGAACAGCGTCGCCGCTAGACCATGCGCTATCCGGCCCTGCAAGAAGCGCTAGCCGATACCGCTATTGCCTTGCGTTTTGCTGCGGCCGACCGCAGCGAAGCGATTGCGAAGTCGGGCGAACTGCTGGTTGCCAGCGGTCGTGCCACCGAGACATACACCGGCGAGATGCTGCGCGCGGTCGAGGATCACGGCCCGTACATCGTGATTGCACCGGGCATCGCACTCGCTCACGGCCGTCCTTCGGCAGAGGTGCTCGACACCGGAATCTCGCTCGTCACCCTCGCAGAACCCGTGGCTTTCGGTCACGCAACCAACGACCCAGTGCGCCTGGTGATCGGTCTCGCCGCGTTCGACCACAACTCGCACTTGGGCATGATGCGCGAGCTAGCGATCGCGCTGGGCAGCGCATCCACGGTTAATTCTTTGTTAAATGCGGTGCAAACCGAAGATGTCAGGGCTGCGCTCTAACCCGACCTGCGACAATTATCCGCATGAAGTTATTGGCGGTCTGCGGCATGGGCATCGGCACCTCGGTGCTGCTGAAGATGAATGCCGAAAAGGTTTTGAAGGTGCTCGAGGTCGAGGCGACCGTCGACGCTACCGACCTAGCTACCGCGCAGCAGCGCCGCGACGCGCAAATCATCCTCACCACCCCTGACCTGGTTGAAAAGCTGCAGGGTCTGCCGGCCGAGGTAATCGCGATTGAGCACTTTTTTGACCTCGAAGAGATCACCGAAAAGCTGAGCCACTCGCTCGGCTAGGCTGGCGTCATGAGCGCCGAAACACAGTTGCCTGCACCGGGTTCGACCGAACGAACCAAGGGCCATCGTTTGAATGATCGCGCGGTTTTCGACCGCGAGGCGATGTACGAAATCCTCGATTCGACCGTGCTCTGCCACGTCGGCCTGGTCTTCGATCACCAGCCTTACGTGCTGCCGATGGGCTTCGCCCGCGTCGGTGACGAACTGCTGCTGCACGGCTCGAGCGGCGCGCGATTCATGCGCGAGATGGCCGCTGGCGCCCCAGTTTGCGTTACCGTGACCATGCTCGACGGCATCGTCGTGGCGCGCAGTAACTTCGAATCGAGCATGAACTACCGCTCGGTCGTGGTCTTCGGCGCGGCTCGCGAGATCACCGGCGAGGCCAAGGAATCGGCTCTGGATGCGCTCAGCGACGGGCTGGTGCCCGGCCGAGTAGCCGAGGTTCGCCCGGCAACCAAGAAGGAACTCGCCGCGACCATGGTGCTGGCTTTGCCGCTGGATGAGGCGTCGGTCAAGGTGCGCGATGGGGGAGTCGAAGACAACCCGGACGACTTGGGCAAGGGCGTCTGGTCGGGCGTGCTGCCGCTTCGTATGGTCGTCGACACTCCGGTGCCCACCGATGAAGAGGCGGCCACGCTACCGTTGCCGCAGAGCGTTCTCGACTGGATCGAGAGCCCGAAGGCCTAGAGTCGAACTCATGCGCGCCTAGCCTGAGGCCTAGGCGAGCACCTTGCGCATCGCCGCATCTAACTCGGCAAGCTTGGCCTTCGCGTTGGCCGCACTCGAGCCAACCGACTGAAGGTAGCACTTGAGCTTTGGTTCGGTGCCGCTAGGGCGCACGATAACTCGGCGCTCATCGGCAAGGTCCAGGCGCACGCCGTCGGTAGCCGGCAGTTCGGCGCTGCCAACCGCTAGGTCGGTGAACCGAACGCTCTGGCCGCAGAGTTCGGCCGGCGGAGCCGTGCGAACCGCTTCCATCAGTTTCGCGATGCGCGACAGGTCGGTCACGCGAATGCTGATCTGGCCGGTCGCGAAGTGTCCGTAGCGTTGTCCCAGCTCTGACAGGTGCTGCTCAAGGTTCGAGCCGCGCTGGTGCAGCTCGATCGCGAGGTCGAGGATGATCAGGCTGGCCGAGATGCCGTCCTTGTCGGGGGTGTGCGCGATGTCGACGCAGTAGCCCAGAGCCTCTTCGTACCCGAAGACCAGGTTTGGCACCTTGCTGATCCACTTGAAGCCCGTGAGCGTCTGCTTGAAGCCCAACCCGTAGTGCTTGGCCACCGCACCTAGCGCCGAAGACGAGACGATGGATGCGCCAAGGTTGGCGTTGGAGCCGTTGCCGTCGGCGACCCACTTGGCGGCCATGCGGTCGCCCAAGATTAGTCCGACCTCGTCGCCGGTCAGGCGGCGGTAGCCGTCGGCGGCACTCGCGTCGGGAATAGCGATGGCGAGGCGGTCGGCATCCGGGTCGTTGGCGACGATGATGTCGGCACCCTCGGCGCGGGCGAGCGCGTACGCCAGGTCAAGCGCGCCGGGCTCCTCGGGGTTCGGGAAGCTAACGGTCGGGAACGCGCCGTCCGGTTCGTTCTGTTCGATAACGACCGCTGGCGGGTTGATGCCGGTTAGTTCGAAGAGCTGCTTGGTGGTCTGCCAACCGACGCCGTGCATGGCCGTGTAGACGACCCGTGGCTGAGGGCCAACGGCAACCGAACCAACCAGGTTGCCGGTTGCCTTGATGTACTCGTGGATCGTGGTCTCGCCGCTGTGATTGAAGTCGGTCGACTTCGGGATCTGATCGAAGGTGAGCTCGCGAGCTACGCGGTCGATCTCGGCCGCGATCTGCTTATCAACCGGCGAGATGATCTGTGATCCGCCATTCGCTCCACCCAGATAAACCTTGTAGCCGTTGTCGCGCGGCGGGTTGTGCGAGGCCGTGACCATGATGCCGGCCGACGCAGTCCAGTACTTGGTGGCGAATGCCAGAACGGGGGTCGGAACCAGCCCGACCGACCAGGTGTCGATACCGGCGGCTGCAAAGATCTGCGCGCTGTCTTCGGCGAAGACGTCGCTGTTCACGCGACCGTCGAAACCGATAACCACGCTCAAACGACCGTTCGCGTCGAGCAGCTGCTCGCGGTTTGCCTGGAGGTATGAGGCAATTCCCGCCGCGGCCTGCGCGACCAGCACGCGGTTCATGCGGTTAGGGCCGGCACCAAGCTCACCTCGGAGCCCGGCGGTGCCGAAGCCGATGCGGTTCTCGAATCGGTCGCGCAATGCGGCCTCATCGCGGGCCTCGATCAGTGCGGAAAGTTCGGCACGGGTCTCGGCGTCAGGGTCTTGAGCCAGCCAGGCAGTTGCCGCGACGAGCAGGGCATCCAGATTCATTTACAGCTTGCCCACGATCTGTGCCAGCAGCGCGCTGATGCGGGCCTCAGCCTCGCGACCGGCCTCGAGAACCTCGGCGTGCGACAGCGGAGTCTTCTGGATTCCGGCCGCCTGATTGGTCATCAGCGAGATGCCGAGCAGTTCCATTCCAGCCTCGCGAACGGCGATTGCCTCGAGAGCGGTTGACATGCCGACTAGGTCTCCGCCGAGCACCTTGGCCATGTGCACCTCTGCAGGGGTCTCATACTGTGGGCCGCGGAACTGAACGTAAACGCCGTCATCGAGCGAAGGGTCGACCTCGCGGGCCACGGCTCGCAGGCGTGTCGAGTAAAGGTCGGTCAGGTCGACAAACTTGGCTCCCTCGAGCGGGCTGGCCGAGGTCAGGTTAATGTGATCGCTGATCAGAACCGGCGTGCCTGGCTTCCATTCGGGACGGATTCCACCGCAGCCGTTGGTCAAAACCATGGTCTTCACGCCGGCGGCTGCAGCGGTGCGCACTCCGTGCACGACGCGGCGCACGCCGTGGCCCTCATAGAAGTGCGTGCGAGCGCCGAGAACGAGTGCGTGCTTGCCGTTCGGTAGCGCGATCGAGCGGATGGTGGCTACGTGACCCTGCACAGCCGGGGCCGAAAAGCCAGGGATTTCGGTTGCGGGAATCGTCGCAACGGTCTCGCCGATCAGGTCGGCGGCTTTTGCCCAGCCGCTGCCCAGCGTGAGGGCGATGTCGTGCTGCGCGACGCCGCTGAGGGCCGCGATGCGGTCTGCGGCAGCCTGGGCTACCTCGAATGGGTTCGCCATTGAATCATCGAGTGGATTGTTCATAACTCGAGTCTAAACAAGAGTTTGGGCTTGCTCGTCTGGCCCTTGATTGATGGTTCGTCGGCCCAGCCGCCGCCGACATTCTGCGCGCACTAGGGCAGAATAGGAGCGTGAGCCCAGAAGCAACTGCACCCAAGAAACCACACCACATCGTCGTCATCGGCGGTGGCCCAGGCGGCTACGAAGCAGCCCTCGCCGGCCGCCAGCTTGGTGCCGAAGTTACGCTCATTGAGCGCAGCGGTGTCGGCGGCAATGCCGTGCTCACCGACGTAGTGCCATCCAAGTCGCTCATCGCGACCGCCGAAGCAGCGGGTCGCGTCGAACAGGCCGCCAAGTTGGGCGTCAAGTTCTCGTTCGGCGGTCAGCACATCAAGCCGAAGGTCGAGATCGACCTGGGCACCGTCAACCAGCGCCTGCTCGAGCTCGCCGAGGCGCAGTCGAGCGACATGCTCGAGAACCTGCTACGCGAGGGCGTTCGCGTGCTGCACGGCTCGGGCCGCCTCGACGGCAACCACCACGTAATCTTCGAACCGGGCGACGACGCACCTAAGGGCGCTAAGGCCGAACGCATGGAGGCCAAGACGATCATCGTTGCCGTTGGCGCCAGCCCGCGCGAACTGCCAGATGCCAAGCCGGATGGCGAGCGAATCCTCACCTGGAAGCAGCTCTACAACCTTGACGAACTGCCTGAGCACATGATTGTGGTTGGTTCGGGTGTGACCGGCGCCGAGTTTGCCAGCGCATACCTGCACCTCGGCAGCGAGGTCACCCTGATCTCGAGCCGCGACACCGTGCTGCCGGGCAACGACAACGACGCCGCCGAGGTTATCGAGCGCGTGTTCCGCAACAAGGGCATGAACATCCTGAACAAGTCGCGCGCCGACAAGGTCGAGAACACCGGCACCGGCGTGCGCGTCACACTCAGTGACGGCCGCGTGGTCGAGGGTTCCCACTGCCTGATGGCCGTTGGTGCGATTCCTAACACCGCCGGGCTAGGCCTCGAGGACGCCGGCATCGAGCTAACCGAGACCGGCCACGTCGTGGTCAACAAGGTCGCGCGAACCGCTCGAGCCAACGTTTACGCCGTCGGAGACTGCACCACGTTCTTCCCGCTCGCGTCGGTTTCGGCCATGCAGGGTCGCACCGCCGTCTTCCACACCATGGGTGACGTCTCGGCGCCTACCCAACTGCGCAACGTGGCTTCGAACGTGTTCACCGCGCCAGAGATCGCTTCGGTTGGCTGGAGCGAGCAGGACATCCGCGATGGCAAGGTTGCCGGCCACGTCGAAAAGATCGACCTGCAGACCAACCCGCGCGCCAAGATGATGGGCATCGAAGATGGCTTCATCAAGCTCATGTGCTCAACCGGCGGAACCGTCATCGGTGGCGTCGTCGTTGCACCTCGCGCGAGCGACCTGATCTACCCAATCGCAATCGCTATCGACAACCGTCTCACGGTCGATGAGCTCGCCAAGGTGTTCACCGTCTACCCTTCGATGACCGCATCGATTACGGATGCGGCACGCGCGCTGCACCAGCCGATCGCTTAGTTTCGGCCAATCGCCTAGCGACAAGACCTAAAGCGAAAGGCCCCGAGCAATCGGAGCCTTTCTGTGTTTTCGCCTGTTTAGTCTTCGAACTCTACGAGCACTGTGCCGGCAGGGTAGGTCGTGCCCACCTCGGCCGAGATGGCCTTGACGGTGCCATCCTTGTGGGCGTTGATCGGCTGTTCCATCTTCATAGCCTCGAGAACCACGATGAGGTCGCCCTCGACAACCTTGTCGCCAGGGGCCACGGCCACCTTGACCACGGTTGCTTGCATAGGAGTCTTGATGGCGTTACCGGTGTTGCCACTGCCTGCGGCAGCTCCGCCACCGCGACGCTTTGGCGCGTGACCAGCAGCTGCGCCGCCACCCGATCCTCCGCCAACGAGCAGACGCTTTGGTAGCGAAACCTCGATGCGCTTGCCATCGACCTCGACGACCACGTTGTTGCGCTCGGCCGGTTCGGCGCTGCCATCGGCAACGCCCGACCAAGGCTCTAGGTCATTTACCCACTCGGTCTCGATCCAGCGGGTGTAGACACCGAACTTGTTGGTTGCGACATCGCCAATGAAAGCAGCGTCGTTCACTATCTTTCGGTGGAACGGCAGAACGGTCGGAAGACCGTTCACCTCCATCTCGGCCAGTGCGCGACGCGAACGGGCCAGCGCCTCTTCGCGGGTCGCGCCGGTGACGATGAGCTTGGCGACCATCGAGTCGAACGAACCGCTGATGACATCTCCGGATTCGACACCGGTGTCGACGCGCACGCCAGGACCCGAAGGTGCCTTGAACACGTGAACCGGACCGGGAGCTGGCATGAAGTTGCGGCCCGGGTCTTCGCCGTTGATGCGGAACTCGAAGCTGTGGCCCTTGATCTCTGGGTCGGCGTAGTCGAGCACGCCACCCTCGGCAAGGCGGAACTGCTCGCGAACTAGGTCGAGGCCGGTGACCTCTTCTGAGACCGGGTGCTCAACCTGCAGTCGGGTGTTGACCTCGAGGAACGAGATGGTGCCGTCCTGGGCGACGAGGAACTCGCAGGTGCCGGCGCCAACATAGCCGACCTCCTTGAGGATCGCCTTCGACGAGGCGTACAGGCGGGCGTTCTGGTCTGCGGTGAGGAACGGCGCCGGGGCCTCCTCGACAAGCTTCTGGTGACGACGCTGCAGCGAGCAGTCGCGGGTCGAGACGACTACCACGTTGCCGTGCTCGTCGGCGAGGCACTGGGTCTCGACGTGACGAGGCTTTTCGAGGTACTTCTCGACGAAGCACTCGCCGCGACCGAAGGCGGCAATCGCCTCGCGGGTCGCCGACTCGAAAAGCTCTTGAACCTCTTCGGTCTTGTAGGCCACCTTGATGCCGCGGCCACCGCCACCGAATGCAGCCTTGATGGCAACCGGCACGCCGTGCTGGGCGACGAAGTCGAGGACTTCCTGCGCACCCTGAACCGGGTTGATAGTGCCAGGCGCGAGCGGAGCGCCAACCTTCTCGGCGACGTGACGTGCCGAAACCTTGTCGCCGAGGCGCTCGATTGCCTCTGGGCTCGGGCCAATCCAAATGATGCCCGCGGCGATCACGGCGCGAGCGAAGTCTGCGTTCTCGGCGAGGAAGCCGTAGCCCGGGTGAATCGCGTTAGCGCCCGACTTCTTGGCGATGGAGAGGATCTTGTCGATGACTAGGTAAGTTTCGGCCGAGGTGGTGCCGTGCAGGGCATACGCTTCATCGGCCATCTTGACGTGCAGCGCGTCGCGATCCTGGTCTGCATAGACGGCTACCGAACCGATGCCGGAGTCCTTGGCTGCTCGAGCGATGCGAACCGCGATTTCGCCGCGGTTGGCAATCAAAACCTTGTGGATCTTGCGCGTAGTCATAGCGACTAGCCTACCGATTTAGGCCCGATTCCATAGTGAGGTGTACTCGATGCCCAGATCGCGAACCAGCGTGCGCAGGGTCGGCAGCGATAGGCCTACGACGGTGTGCGAGTCGCCCTCGATGCCGCGCAGGAAGGCGCCGCCAAGCCCGTCGATCGTGAATGCGCCGGCAACCTTCAGCGGTTCACCCGTCGCCACGTAGGCATCGATCTCGGCTTCGGTCAGGTCTGCAAAGTGCACGATGGATGCGCTTGCCGTCCCAGCCGCTGGGGCCAGCTTGTCGGGTTGCGGCTCGCGGTTGTCGATCACCCAGTGACCGCTGTAAAGGGTTCCGCTTCGACCGCGCATGGCCAGCCAGCGCTGCCTGGCTACCTCTGCCTCGTGCGGCTTGCCTAGCGCCTCGCCGTCAAACTCGAGCGATGAGTCGCAGCCGATGATCACAGCCCCTCGGGCCTCGGGGTGATCGAGCACGGCTTCGGCCTTGGCCTTGGCGAGCGCGAGCACCATGTCGGCGGTGTTGCCGATGGCTCCCATGGCGGTCAATCGTTCGACGACCGCATCCTCGTCAACGCCAGGAGCGATCGTGGTCGGTTCAATGCCGCCATCGCGCAACAGGCGCAGTCGGGCGGGCGAGGTCGATGCCAATACCAGTCGGGTCACGCAAATACTCTGGCACACTTGTCTAGTGAAGAATTCCCAGCCAAAAGAATCATGGATCGGCCGCAGTTTCGAGGTCGTAATCGAGAAGGTCGCCCACGGCGGCATTTTTGTTGCGCGCCACGAGGGCCGCGTGGTGTTTGTGAACCACGTCCTGCCGGGTGAAAAGGTCAAGGTTCGCGTCTATGAAGACCGCGGCAAGGGATTCTGCCGTGCCGAGCCAATCAAGCTCATCGAGACCAGCCCAGACCGCGTCGACCACGTATGGCCAGACGCCGCGGCTGCCAGCCTCGGTGGCCCAGGTGCCGGTGGAGCCGAGTTCGGGCACATCAAGCTCGAGCGACAGCGCGAACTCAAGGCAGACGTGCTCGAAGAAGCGCTCCAGCGCATGGCGGGCATCACCCTGCGACCAACCGTTGAGGCGGCTCCCGGCGACGACGAGGCGAACGGCCTCGGCTACCGCACGCGCGTGCAGCTGCACGTCAACGACTTCGGAGATGTTGGCCCTTACCGCGAACGAACCCACGAGGTCGTCAAGGTCGGCGCGCTGCCGCTGGCTGCCGAAGACATCCAAGAGCTCGAGATGCACAACCGCAACTACCAGGGTGTGAGCAAGATCGAGGTAGCCGCGTCGAGCACCGGTCAGACCATGATCAAGGTCGACAGCAAGCTCAACTCGACCGAGCGCCTCGTCGAGCGCGCCGGTGGCCGCACCTTCCGCGTTAGCCCTGGCGGCTTCTGGCAGGTGCACAAGCGTGCCCCTGAGGTGCTCACCTCGGCGGTCAACGGCATGGTCGCCGCGGTCGGCATCGACAAAGACGCCGAAAACCTTGACCTGTATGGCGGTGTCGGGCTGTTCGCTGGTGCGCTCGCGGCTAAGTTCGGCAAGGATTTGCGCATCACCACGGTCGAGGCATACAAGCAGGCCACCGAGGATGCGACCCTCAACCTGAACGACTTGCCTCGCGTGAAGGCCGTTTGCCAGGCCACCGAACGCTTCCTGAACGAACGCGCGGCAGAGGCAAAGGCTGAGGCTAAAAAGGCCAAGGCCGACGGGCTCGCCGAGCCGAAGTCGACCGCGACCATCGTGCTCGACCCGCCTCGTTCCGGTGCCGGCGCCCACGTCATCGAGCGACTTGTTCAGATCGCGCCGAAGCACATCGTTTATGTCGCCTGCGACCCTGTCGCGCTGGCACGCGACCTTAAGGAACTTTTGGCTTCGGGTTATGAGCTGCAGGCTCTGCGCGCCTTCGATCTGTTCCCACACACCCACCACGTCGAGAGCGTGGCAAGTTTGGTGCGCAAGGACGCTTAATGTCGACGGTCAAGCCGCACGCGATGCTCAAGTCTCGCAATGAGATTCGAGTGGCGTTCGTCGACGACCACGAGACCATGCTCTTCGGTATGCGTGCCGTGTGCGAGGCCGAGGGGTTGCAGGTGGTGGCGTTGGTTGCCACCGTTGACGAACTCCTGGCGAAGCTCGGCGCTGAAACCGAGTGCGACGTGGTCGCTCTAGATCTTGCCCTGAACGACGGAACCAAGCCAGCCGACAACGTTAGCCGCCTCATCGCGGCCGGTGCCAAGGTGCTGATCTATTCGAGCGGCGACAACAAGCGAGACAACACGGATGCGCTTCGCGCCGGCGCCGCAGCCCTCATCAAGAAGTCGGAGTCCAGCGCCCGACTGGTCGAGGCAATCCAGTTGGTGGCATCGGACATCGAGGTGAACAACGTCGAGACGCTTGCGACTATCGATGCCGACGAGCACTTCGATGCAAAGCAGTTGCTAACCGAGCGCGAACTTGAGGTGCTAAAGCTTTACGCCTCCGGTTTCACCATGAAAGCGGTAGCGGCGCAGCTCGCATGCAAGCCCAGCACGGTTAAGGAGCACATCGACCGCGTGCGAGGCAAGTATGCGGCGGTGGGACGACCGATGCCCGATAAGGCGAATCTGGTGCTATTGGCGGTTGAGGCTGGGCTAATTGCTGAACAGCTTTAGCGAAACCAAGTTCGCGGTTCGTCGCGTCGACCGCATGATCGCGCGCAGCATCGCCAGCAGCGCGATCTTCATCGTGTTCCTGCAGGCCTTGCCCAAGGCCGTCGAACAGTCCTCGATAATCCACCCCTTCTGGCTCTGGCTTGGATTCCTCTCGGTAGGTGGAATTCAGGTTGCGCAGCTCGTCCTGGCTTGGCTGGGCAAGAGCATAGTTCCGCTCTACCTGGCCATGTTCTTGGCCATGTTCGTGTTGACGGTGACCTGGCCGATTCAACTCGTTGCACCGATGGATGCCGGCGACATGCCCTGGATCTGGTGGTTGTTGGCCATCGCGGGCCTGAATGCCTACGGAGCCCTGCAGCCCGTATACGCCTTGATTGGCTCGACCGCTCTTAGCTTGGTCTGGCTGTTGCTGTCGCAGTCCGCGGCGTACGGCCCGCGCGACTTCATCGTGGCACTGCAAGACACCGCTCTTGCCTACTTCTTTGGCACGCTGCTGGGCATGCTCTTGATCGGACTTCGTCAACAGACAGCCAAGATTGATTCGCAACTAGACCTGAAGGCCCAACTGGCTGCCGAAACCGCATCGGCGAAGGCTCTCGAGTCGGAACGTTCGCGCATGAATGCGCTGGTGCATGACTCGGTGTTGACCGCGTTATTACTCGGTGCGGGAGCACACACACAAGACGAACTTGCCACGGCCCGTAAGGCTGCCGTCAATGCACTCGATCGACTCACCGACAACAGCGAACCCCTCGAAGCGGTTGCTATTCCAGCAGATAAGTTCTTCGATGCTCTCGCCGAAGCGGCCAAGCAGGAGAGCCCAGACTTGAAGGTCGTCGTCGAGGTTTCGCACGCCTTGATGATTCCATCTCAGGTGGCTCAGGCTCTCACCGAGGCGACTCTGCAGGCAGTCACTAACTCTGTTCGTCACGCCGGCACCGTGCGCCAGCGCGAGCTTCGACTAAGCAGCACTGCTGCACGCATCAAGGTGGTCATTAAGGATGACGGCCGCGGTTTCCGCGAGAGTCGCGTGCCCAAATCCCGCCTTGGTGTGCGTCTGTCCATCCGAGCTCGCATCGCCGATGTGGGTGGGCGCGTCGCGATTCAGTCGCAGCCGGGTCAGGGGTGCGTGATCGCAATCACGTGGTCGACTTCACCCGAATGCGACGAGGTGCGCGCATCATGAGGATGGGTCGCAAACTGGTAGGTTTCGCCGGATTCACCTACGCGCTGTTTCACGCGATGTTGGGCTTGCTGTGGGCAAATGAATACACCGATGCCTCAGCTGCCTACCTATCGCTTGGCATCTATCTGGCGCTCGCTGTCTCGACCATGCTGCTTTACTCGGGTCTCAGGCTGCCTCTATTGCAAGCCATCGTCACGGTCCAAGGCGTTCTGATTATTCCGCCGCTCGCGCAGTCACAACTCGATGTCGCTCACCACAGCGACTACGCCACCTGGTACGTCATGGGCATCGGAACGGTCCTCTCAGCATTGGCACTGCGTGGGCACATCGTGCTTGCCGGTCTAGCAATGGTTGGCTCAACCTTCGAGCTCATGGCCTGGGCCGGTTGGCACAACTTCTTCGCCACGGGCGTCCTCGGTGCAATCATGCTCCTGATCGGCACGTCGGTGGTGCGCATCGGTCTTGAGCGCGCCGAGACCGAGACCGCTCGTTACGCCGAGTTAAACGCCGCGTCGGTTGCGCAGACGGCTGCAGTGCAAGCAGCAAGCAAGCAGCGCGCAAAGATGCTGCACGAGACGCTCGATCGCACCAGACCGCTTCTCGAATCGATCGCCCAGGGCAAGTTGCTCGACAGCGAGCAGCGGCAGGAGGCTCTCCTAACCGAGGCTGGCCTGCGCGATGAAATCCGTGGGCGAGATCTGATGAGCGGCGTGACTCGAGACGCAATCTATGCCGCTCGCAAGCGCGGGGTAGTGGTGAATGTGCTCGACGAGGGCGGCTTGGTCGAGATTGATGCCGACCGGGTGACCGCCCTGCACAGGCGAATTGCACAGGAACTCGACAACCTGCAATCTGGGCGAGTCACCGTTCGAGCACCGCGCGGCGAAGCCTGGGCAGTGACGTTGGCGGCATTCGACCAGGACGAGTCGACCCCGCGCG
>JACCDL011177548.1_pt1 | contig 33056 bp, 34 predicted proteins | sample 7441931 | NCBI WGS metagenome assembly JACCDL01 (sample SAMN15323437, study PRJNA562643) | freshwater metagenome | isolation source: river surface water | place: USA:Blue River Watershed | collected 2017-08-16 | reverse complement strand
ATCGGCAACGCCGGTGACTTGAGCAATGAGCACAATCATCACTGAGGAGCTAATTGCATACTCAACCCAGCGGAAGTAATTTCGTTGTGCCGCAAGACCGGCGCTGTAACGGCCGAAGAATTGTGGACTTGCAACGATAAAGTGTGCGAGCGCGGATAGACCTAAGAAAACTGCAACAGTTAGACCAACTGGCGTGCTAAATAGAAGTACTGGTGGAGCAAAAGTCGTTCCAGGTGGGCCCGACATATAAGTCGCATTAACAGGTAGCGCAAAATCATTGCTTAGTGCAAGTACCACAATCATTTGCGCGAGATGAAGAAACCCCCTATTGCTAGGAAAAGTAAGGTCGCAATCAGAATAAGTGAGGTATTTCCAGAAGATGCTGGTGCGTTTTGCTCAGTTACAGAAGTGATCTCAGACTTGCTCTGGGTGGAATCAGAATCTGTGGGAGCGCTTTGGTCGGGTTTTAGTGTGAATGAAATAGAACCAGAAACTGGATGACCATCAGCGCTCACCACGCGGTAAGTAATTTTGTACTCTCCAGGCTCGAAGGTGCTATTTGCTAGATCAGCTATCTCAGTCGCAAGTGTGGCTTCCTCGGCAACTGACGGGCTCAGGGCGATATCACGCCCAGTAGGGTCTGAAAGCGTGATGGTATTTACCTTCTCGCCCTCGAGCGTGATGAGCACCTCTCCAAAAGTAAGTGAAATCGACTCAGGCATCACGGACAGAACGCTTCCCGCATCAGGATTTGAACTCTCTAATTCCGCATGAGCTCCCACCCAAGTAGGTGGAGTAAAAAGAAAGAGAATCGCAGAGATTATTAGAAGTTTCCTAAGGGCAGTATTTTTATGCCAATTCATGAGACCAATTTATTGCAGTTGCTAACTATTTGCAATTTGCAGAGGAATTCGCTGATGGGTAAATTACCGCTCTATTCCAGCGAATAAAGAAGGCGGTAATGATGTTATTGACCAAGCGTCGCATCATTGATTATTGCCGAGCAACAAAATCTCGCTGTCGCATTATTTTTTAATTCAGCCATTTTTTAATCTCTAATTTTTAAATTACTTAATAATCAAACGAAACATGAAAGGTTTAATTGTGTCTATTTCAAGAAAGATTCAAGTACTCATAACAACTCTCTTTTTCGCACTTGCTTCACTTAGCGCAGTAGCCCCAGCGCAAGCCGCGCCAAAGAATCAGGCTCGAGCAGTTGCTCAAGCTGATTGGCTCGAACAGAATCTTGATAATCCCAAAGTTCGAATCATCGAGGTATCTACTGAACCAGGCCTTTATGAGAAAGGGCATATCAAGAATGCCTTGAAGATTAATTGGTATACCGATTTGGTGGACACAGTGAATCGAGATCTAGTGTCGACTAAAAACTTCAACAAGCTGCTACAAACCGCCGGAATCGACCGCGACACCACAGTCGTTTTCTATGGTGATAAGAACAATTGGTTTGCAGCTTGGGGTGCGTGGGTATTTAATCGTTTTGGTGTAGAGGATGTGCGCCTACTTGATGGCGGCCGAGTGAAGTGGGAGAAAGATGGTCGCCCACTAACAACGGCAGTTCCGACCTTCAAGCAGGGTAATTTCTCTGTGAAAAAGATCGATCGATCCATTCGTGCCACCTTGATTGCAGATGTGCTTCCTGCTGCAAAAGCAGCCGTAAAAGGCAAAGCTGATGTGAAATTGATTGATATCCGTTCTGCAGACGAATATAACGGCAAAGTTTTCGCTGCCGCTGGCTTCCAGGAACTTGCGATTCGTGCAGGGCACATTCCCGGAGCAATTAACGTTCCATGGGGTTCAAACGTCAATGCTGATGGAACATTTAAGTCAGTTGCTGATTTGAAGAAGCTTTATGCTGACAAAGGTGTTGATGGCAAGCAAAACATCATTACCTATTGCCGTATTGGTGAGCGTTCCTCACTAACCTGGTTTGTTCTGAGTGAGATTCTTGGTTATAACGTCAAGAATTACGATGGTTCATGGACTGAGTATGGAAACTCAGTTGGAGTGCCTATCGTCAATAATGCGGGAACAATCTGGGGAGCTGCGTAATTTCTACAGCTACTAAGTGGTCGCGAGGCGAGCGTGTGCGCACGATCGCCTCTGCGGTCATTCTCGCAGGGCTACTTGGGCTTGCCTATTTTCTCTCCACTAAAGAGGGAGCGAGTACTGCGCCAATATCTCTGCTGATTGGTTTGAGCCTTGGAATCGTTCTTGAGCGAGGGCGATTCTGTTTTTATTGCATCTTCCGAGATGGCATCGAGGATAAAAACACGACTGGTTTGCTCTCAGTTTTTGCCGCGATTGCTGCCGGAGCTCTTGGCTATGCCATAGTTTTTGGACAATTCTTACCAAACACTTCAACCGACAGATTGCCGCCACTTGCACATATCGGGCCATCGAGTATTCCGCTTGCACTTGGTGCATTTCTTTTTGGTCTCGGAATGACTCTCTCAGGCGCTTGCATTAGCGGTCATCTCTATCGAATTGGGCAAGGATATCTTCGTGCGATTCCGGCTCTAATAGGAACGATTATTGGTTTTGGAATTGCATTTCTACTTTGGAATCCTATTTACCTTAACTTTATTTCAGATTCGCCGACTATCTGGTTACCACACAACTTTGGGTACGCTGGATCGTTACTTCTAACGCTTGTTATTGTCACTTTACTATCCGCTTTTGCAATCAAAAAAGGTATCAATTCAGAGCCTATTTCAGGTGCACGCTCAGAGAAGATAACGTTTCGTGCAATTCATCAAAAACTTATAGTTGATCGCTGGAACCCTTTAGTGACTGGCGGCCTTGTTGGCTTAATCGGCACTATTGCCTACCTTCGAGTTGAGCCGTTAGGTGTGACTCGACAGATAAGTACGACAACAAGAAATCTCACTCTCGATAATGGAATTGGTCCAGAAACTCTCAATGGCTTAGACAAAATGGCAGGATGTATCGCACTAGTTTCAGATGTCATTACAAATAATGGCTGGTTATTAATTGGGCTAGTAGGTGCGTCACTAGCTGCTGCGATAGCAGGTAATCGCTTCAAACTTTCAGCAATCACACCGGTGAACGCAACAACTGCTTTGGTTGGTGGAATCTTGCTCGGGTTTGGCTCGATGATCTCTCTAGGGTGCACAATCGGTGTTCTACTCTCAGGAACCCAAGCATTTGCGCTTTCAGGATGGATTTTCTTTGGAGCAGTCTTCCTAGGTGTATGGACTGGGATAAAACTTAAATTTCACAAACTCGGTTAAAGATTTGTAGCTATTTAGCTATTTCTTTCGAAACCCTGTGGGGCATTTCGGCTTCACACCAGATATCTTTTTTATAGTTTTCCCTTTGACGCAACTTATTGTCACTCTGTTAGTTTGACCTGGCTTTGGCGCGGCCACTGGAGAGTTTCCAGCAGAACTCGGTTGGACTATTGGTTTTAATTTAACTCGTAGCGTAGGTGAGGAAAATCCGAAGTTATAGGCTTTAATCTCAAAAATATCCTCAGCTTTCAAGTACCTAGAAGTGTAGGTAGCAATTTCAGCCTTGCCATCTCCCTCGGAAATTTCAACTTTAACAACATTGCCTGCCTGCGCTGGATCTAAATTGAAAGCTTTTCGAATTACTTCGCCTTTTACTGCGGTTTCCATCCACCCTTTATTTAATGTCTTACGATCGAAAAGGTAGTGCGGCCCGGTCATTGGAACAGTAATGATTCCCTGACCTTGGTCATATTGCACTTGACCGAGCGAACCAGAGGTTCCCGATACGAAAATGCCTCCTGGGATGTAACCTTTTAATTTTTCAAACTGATAGATATATGGCATCACCGTGATACTAAAACCTTGTGAGGCTGTTTCCGCATAAGATTCAGGGTGATTGCAATTATTTTGTGATGAGCGTGGATCAAATGCTTGTCCTGGTATTTTGCAGTTGTATTGGTTGGGATATACCGAGCCAAGAATGACCGTTCGCGAAAGCCCATCATTTCCTTTGGTCACTGAAATATTGGGATTCTTCATATTTGAGGTGAGCACCCCAGCGTTTTGGCCAAGACTGTTTGATTTCACCGTGATTCGCCAAGTGGAACCATCAGGAACAGTATTAGCGGTCCACCCATCTTCGCGATCCCAGCTACGCACAACACCTTTATCAACCCATTGATAAATATTGAAAGCTTCACCACTACTTCCGAACATCAACCGAAAGATGATGTCCGAGCCATCTGGGTTTAAACCCGACGCTGTGTAGCAAGCGTCGTGGTGATATCCATCTCCATAGTTCGGGCGAGCCCCCACACAAGGAATGCCAAATTCCTCCTGTTTCCATGCGCTCTCTGGCGCAAGTGACTTGTAAGAAAATTTTGGATTTACAGACACTGCAGTTTTTTTCCAGACGATACTCGCGTAATCTAAAAATCCGTTCGCATCTCGTTTTTCACTTGCCGGATCGCTAAATTCGACGCTTTCAATGCAATCAGAGCTTCTAAAACCCGTTGAGCAATCGACCCAATATTTGGTGTCGGCGGGGTAGTAATCGACGGCTTGTGCTGTGGAAGCAGGAGTGAGTGCACCCAAGGTTGTTATCACAATTACAGCGAGCGCCTTTGTTCTAAAGCTCATAAGATAAGAATACGGCCCTCTAATTCATTTTGGAAGAATTATGAAATATAAATTCACCTTTGTCGCAACTTGGCTGGTAGGAATTTTTATATTTCTGATTCTTGCTACGCCCGCTCAAGCATCTCCGCCCTCCTTAACTATCGATACGGTTGAGACGCGCCAAGTTCAGGTGTCAGCGCCAAATGGGGAGCGAGGCGCAGCCTTAGCTAAATTGAAGGATGGGCGATTATTACTAGGCGGTGGAACAAATGGTTCTAGCCTCTTTCTATTTGATCGAGAAGATGAAACTCTGCAGAGTCTTGGTAGAGTAATAAAGAGTAACGAGCGACTTAATGACTCAAGATTTGCAATCACAGATATCGCAGTATTAGAAGAGCAAGAGAAGGTTATTTCGCTTCTAATATCATTCCCACAATACTCGCAAAAGAATCGATGTGTATCGCTCGTTCTTTATAAATATGATTTGAAGTTGGCTGCAACGGTGAGTGTGGTACGCGGCAAGCAATGGTTTAAGAGTTCTCCATGTGTACCTATTAGCGCTGTGCAACATGCGGCCGGGAGAATTGAAGTTATTGACAAGAAAAATGTTTATTTAACTACGGGTGATCTAGGGTTTCCGAAAATTGGTGATCGAAAAGCGCGTGGCACTTTGGGTTCTATATATAAGGTATCGAGTTCAGCGTTTGAGCGAGTCTCTCAAGGACATCGAAATCCACAGGGAGTCCAGTTAATTGGAAAAGATTTGTATATCTCTGAACATGGTCCTCGAGGCGGCGACGAAATTAATTTAATCGACTTGGGTAGAGATTATGGCTGGCCTTTTGTCACATATGGGCAACCCTATGGTTCAGGTGATTATGTCCGGCCAAGCAAAACTGGCACACACGAAGGATTTACCAAACCTCTTTATTACTGGGTACCTTCTGTTGCGCCAACGGAATTGATTCTTCTGCCAGATGACCCTCGGTGGGGAAGTTGGTCTGGCCAGTTAGTTATGGGAACTTTGCGAGAAAACGCCCTGATCTTTCTGCAATTAATGTCAAAGCGCGAGGTCGGGCAGGTCGCAAATGTCAATGTGGGCGAACGAATTCGAGACCTGGAAGTAGGTAATGACGGAAGCATTATCGCCACTACTGATAGTGGAAATCTTTTATTTATTTCACCTGCATAAGTGCAGATAGTTAAAAAGATGGAAGAATAGTGGAATGACTGGGGCGAAACTTATAAACGAAAAAGTTGGTCGTGGCATGGCCTTCATGCTGCTAGGTACTGGGGTAACGCATTTTCTTTTCCCAAAACCATTCGACACGATTGTGCCACCGCTCCTCCCTGGCGATCCGAGAATATGGACATATTTAAGTGGTGTTGCTGAGTTGTTCATTGCAGCACTCCTCTTAATTTCTCTTGATAAATCATTTGCGGGAAAACCGATTCGGCTCTGGGGCGTTTATGCCGCCTTCGCACTTTTTGTTGCGGTATTCCCAGCCAATATTTATATGGCCATTGAGTGGAGTTCTCGTGATTTTCCGGCTCCGCTATTCGCCTATTTGCGCTTGCCGCTCCAGCTTGGTCTTTTTTATTGGGCCTGGGCACTGGCGAACGAAATAAATAAATATAAAAAGGTAGCCCTACCATAAACATTACCGCGAAAGATATAGTTGTTATTTATGATGGCGAATGCAATTTTTGTATTCAATCTGTTGACTGGCTTCAACAAAAACTTGTTGTAACGGCGATTCCATTTCAAAGCGCTGACTTAAGTAACTATCAGGTCACATATGAGCGCTGTACTAAAGAAGTAATAGCAATTTCAAATGGCATCACCTATGGCGGTGCAGATGCGGTGATATTTCTCCTTCGAGCACGAGGGAATCGAATTATGGCAGCCCTCCTACGCCTTTCCGGGCCAATTACTCATTTTGGATACCGTTGGATCGCTTCACATCGAGATTCTTTTCTTGTCAAAGTAATAAGTGTGATTTTGAAAAGATCAGTTAAATAGGCTCTCGATGAGTATCACAATAAAAAAACTCCGAGGTTACTCGGTTGCCGCGCATTTTGGGCCGACCATGATTGTCACTGCCATTTCTTTCTTGCTTGCTCGGCAACTATGGTGGGAAGGCCCAGCGCTTGTCATTGCTTTTACCGTCTTTCTTGGCCAGTTAATTATTGGCTGGAGCAATGATTTATATGATTATCAAGATGATTTAAAACATCACCGCGCGAAGAAACCATTGGTAGCCGGTACTATCTCGTTCAACGAGTTAAAGAAGTTAACTTTGGTGGGAATTCCCATCGTAATCATCGTGAATTTGTTGGGCCCACTTGGCCTTAGAGGCGGCAGCGTTTATTTGCTTGGCGTTGGCTGTGGAATCGCCTATAACTTCTACTTTAAGTTTTCGTGGCTTTCACCCTTGCCGTATGCAATTGCTTGTGCAGCATTGCCGGCTTCTATTTTCTATGCTGTTGATCAAATCCCACCTCTTTGGGTTCTCGCTGTCGGATCATTGTTAGGTGTTGCCTTTCATTTCCTCAATGTTTTAAAGGATTTATCTGCCGATGTAGAGAGCAAGATTGGTGGATTGCCTCAACGGGCAGGAAAGAGGGTGTCTATAGCTTTGATTGCATTACTTTTGAGTGCGGTAGCGCTGATACTTCTTACTAATCCAGTGACGGTTGATCTCTCTTCAAATTTACCCTAGGAATTATCTGAAGTTATTTTGATAATGCTCGCCTCAGGTCGAGTTCCGATTCGAAATGGCGCGAACGGGCTCGTTCCTATTCCGCCGGAAACATGAAGCCATGGCTTTCCATCCTCGACCGTTAATCCGCGCGATCGCCAGGTGGGTAAATCGCAATTAGTTGTTAGCGCTCGGGAACCACCCAGCGCCGAAGGCAAAGGCAGTCGAACCTGACCACCGTGAGTATGGCCAGCAAAAATGAGATCAACTCCATCTTCAGCCATCGCATTAATAATTCGTAGGTAAGGGGCATGCGTGACGCCGATAGAAATTTCTGCGCGAGGGTTTTTAGCTCCGGAGACCAACGAGTATTGATCTCGCTTGAGATGGGCATCATCGGTGCCACGAAATTCAAGAGAGTGAGCGTTAAGCGTGATGAGAGTTTTACTCTGGTTTAAGTCAATCCATCCACGTTCTGTTAATCCTTCGCGGAGATCGCGCCATGGGAGTTCATTGCCTAATTTACGAATTCCCTTATCTGGAAATAAATAAGAGAGCGGATTTTTAGGTTTCGGAGCGAAGTAATCATTGGAACCGAAGACGAATGCACCTGGTCGGGCGAGCAGTTCATTAAGTGCATCAAGCACGAGTGGAACAGAATCGCGGTGCGCTAGGAAGTCGCCGGTAATAATGGTGAAATCCACCTCATAAGTTGCAAGTTCACGAAGGTCGTCAAGCTTCCCTTTTTGCTTTGGGGTGAGGTGCAAATCAGAGAGATGGAGAATTGATATTGGCTCTCCCGAGGCAAGAAGTGGGAGTTCGACCTCGTGGAGCGTAATCATGTCTCAATGGTAGGGAAAATATGCGAGAATTGCGCCATGGGCTTGAAAGAGACGTTACAACACGACCTCACTGAATCGATGCGTGCTAAAGATGAGATTGTCATGGCGACTATCCGGCTTGCATTAACGGCAATCACCAATGAAGAAGTTGCTGGCAAAGAAGCGAAGACCTTAAATGAAGCCGAAATTATTCAAGTGCTCTCACGCGAGGCAAAGAAGCGTCGCGAATCTGCTGAGGCGTTTGAAGCTGCTGGGCGCAGCGATCGCGCAGAGCGTGAACGTGCTGAGGGCGAAATAATTGCGCGATACTTACCGCAACAATTAACTGCCGCTGAATTAGATGCGCTTATTAAGGAAGCGATTGCTCAGACTGGTGCCAGTGGACCTGCTGGGATGGGTCAAGTGATGAAGGTTCTCGCACCAAAAATTGCAGGACGTGCCGATGGTGGCGCAGTCTCTGCTGCGGTTAAAGCTGCGCTATCAATTTAGCTTGTCACTAGAGGGAGAGAGAAAATGGCCATCACAAAGTTTGAATATGTCACTGTTCCACTACTTACCCACGCCACAAAGCAGATTCTCGACACTTGGGGATCTGAAGGCTGGGAGTTGATTCAGGTCATCCCTGCACCAGGTGGGGGAGACCAACTTGTCGCCTACATGAAACGGGAGATTGCTTAATGGCACACGAAAAAGTTAGAGCGCGCCTTGCAGAGCTTGGTTTAGAGCTACCAGTTGCTGCGATTCCAGTTGCTGCTTATGTTCCTGCAGCGCGCGATGGCAAATTAGTTTTTACTGCCGGCCAATTGCCAACAGTTGATGGCAAAATTTCGAAGACTGGCAAAGTCGGCAGCGATGTAACTGTTGAAGAGGCTTACGAATTAGCGAAGATTTGTGGTTTGAATGTATTGGCTGCCCTCGCTTTAGTGTGTGATCTCGATGAGATCAAGCAGATTGTTAAAACTGTTGGCTTTGTAAATAGCGCACCAGGATTCACCAATCAAGCCGGTGTCGTGAATGGCGCAAGCGAACTCTTTATTAACGTGCTTGGCGAGGCAGGGCGTGCAGCTCGTTCCTCGGTGGGCGTTGCAGAGTTGCCACTTAATGCGCCAGTCGAAGTTGAGGTCGTAGTAACACTGAAGTAATTTATTTAGCGCGTTTTGCTAGACGTTCTTCATCAAGGATTGTGACTGCGCGAGCCTCAAGTCGTAACCAATTACGTCCTGCAAAATCTGCAAGCGCTTTGTTTACAGTCTCACGCGAAGCGCCAACTAACTGGGCTAGCTCCTCTTGAGTGAGATCGTGATTGACATGGATGCCTTCATCATTTTCGCTACCGAAGCGATGGGCAAGTTGTAATAGCGCCTTTGCAACGCGACCTGGAACATCAGAAAAAACAAGGTCTTCAACAATGGATGCGGTCCGGCGAAGACGTTGTGCCAGAGATTTGAGCAAGTGGAATGCAACTTCAGGACGTGCACGTAAAAGTTGTTGCAGATCTTCGTTCTTAAGCGCGAGCAGCCGTGCATCGGTAACTGCAGTTGCAGTCGAAGCGCGCGGCCCAAGGTCAAAGAGCGAGAGCTCACCGAACATATCGCCGGGGCCGAGGATTGAGAGCAGGTTTTCGCGACCATCATTGCTTACGGTGCCCAGCTTCATTTTGCCTTCGACGATGACGTAAAGGCGATCGCCTTGGTCGCCCTCGGAGAAAAGGACCTTGCCACGGGTAAGGCGAACCTCATCCATCGAGGCAGTAAGGGCGCGAGCAGATTCATCGTCGAGTGCGATGAATAGCGGGGCTTTCCTGACCTCAGTATCAATGGCGTCCATAAGGGCAAACTTACCGGGAATCAGTTGGCGGCGCGAATTCGCGTACCCTGAAGCGCATGGCAAGCGCGGGTGCGATCTACCGAATCTTGAGCAAGGAATACCCTGACGCGTGCTGTGAATTAGATTTCGAAACGCCATATCAACTCCTTGTCGCAACTGTTTTATCTGCTCAATGCACTGATAAACGAGTTAATGCAGTTACTCCGGCACTTTTCACGAAATATCCAAGTGCAAAGGAAATGGCAGGCGCGCGTATTTCGGATATCGAAAAAATTATCAAATCCACTGGGTTCTTCCGCGCAAAAGCGAGAAATATCAAAGCGCTCTCACAAGAAATTATGGGGCGCTACAAGGGAGAAGTCCCTGTTGATTTAGATGAGCTCGTAACGCTGCCAGGAGTTGGGCGAAAAACTGCGAATGTTGTGCTCGGCAATGCTTTCGATATTCCAGGGCTGACTGTTGATACACACTTCGGAAGATTGTCGCGAAGATTTGGTTGGACCAAAGAAGATGATCCGGTAAAAGTTGAGCGAGATGTTGCAAAGTTAATCCCGAAAAAAGAGTGGACACATCTTTCGCATCGATTGATTTGGCATGGCAGAAGGATTTGTCACTCTAGAAAACCAGCATGTGGCGCTTGTCCACTAGCCAAATTATGTCCCTCATTTGGAATTGGTGAGAGTGATCCTCAATTGGCAGAGAGATTAGTCAAGAGTAAGGAGCGATGGTGATGGCTCCCGAATGGTTAAGTAATTTCCTAAATTTAGATGCTCGACTAGGCAGTGATGATTTTCTTTACAACATCCGCCCAAAAAGCAAGGATGTTGCCTCAAGTAAAAAAGGCGCAGTGCTTATCCTGTTGCATGATGGTGCAGATGGACCTGAAGTATTGATCACTCTGCGATCAGAGGGATTGCGTGCTCACAGCGGACAACCTTCTTTTCCAGGTGGAGCGCTTGAGGGTGATGAAAGTGCTCGTGATGCTGCGCTACGTGAGAGCACAGAAGAGGTTGGTCTTCAACGCGAAAGCGTAGATTTATTAGCTGAACTTCCCGCTCTCTTTATTCCGCCAAGCAATTTTCTCGTCACACCAATTCTTGGCTTGTGGCGCGAACCGCATCAACTCACTCCTGAAGTAAGTAGCGAGGTAGTCCGAGCTGAGTTCATCGCGTTGAAAGAATTGGCACATCCTGAAAATCGGATCATGCTCCGCCACAAAAGTGGCTACCGCGGACCTGCTTTTGATGTGGCTGGGATGCGGATCTGGGGCTTTACCGGAGGAATTCTTGACCGACTCCTCTATTACTCTGGATTTGAACGAGAATGGGATCAGACAAGAACCGTAGAGTTAGAGCCATGAACCTTGTCGATATTGCTCTCGCCGCCCTCGTGGCATATTCCATTTATAGCGGGTATCGAAGCGGACTAATCACCGGCATCTTCTCTTTTATTGGTTTAGTTGGCGGTGGATTACTTGGATTAAAATATGGAGCTGAGATAGTCGCGAATTTTGCGAGCACCTCATCGCGAATACAGAGCACCGCCCTCGCAGTAGCAGTTGGCGCATTTGCTGGTCATTTCATTCTGGGTCGGATAGCGAAGTGGTTCCGGAAGAACTTCTTATGGAAACCATTGAAAGCTGTAGATTCAATTTTAGGTGTCGTACTGCATCTAGCAAAGACGCTAATACTCATCTGGATTTTTGGCGAGCTTGCACTGATATTACCTAGCGAAGGAATCTCAAAAGCAGCAGATCAGAGTGTGATCATCACGCAAGTATCTACCCATGGACCAAGTGTTCTTGCAGATTTCATAACAAATATTGAGAACAAACTGACAGATCAAACCAACTAGATTTTGGAAATAATTCATATAAAAAGGTGATTGGCAATGAATAAGATTTCTCGTCTGATGCGAGTAGCTTTTTCTCTACTTGCAGTACTTCTCTTATTAGTCAGTTGCTCATCAACCAACCAATCAGATAAATTTTCGAGCACAGATTTAATGTTTGCAGACATGATGATCCCGCATCATGAGCAAGCGATTCAGATGTCTGAACTTGCAATTGTGATCTCCGATAATGAACAAATAGTCTCACTTGCCCGGCAGATTAAAGCAGCACAGGCTCCCGAGATTGAACAGATGAAGCTATGGCAAGACTCCGGAGACCCTGGACACATGGGACATGACATGATGGAAGATTTTGACGAAGCGGGAAACGGCATGATGGGGATGCTTGATGAAAGTGAAATCTCTGAGCTAGAGCGTGCAAAAGGTGTTGAGTTTGATCGGCTTTTTCTCCAAGGGATGATTGCCCACCACGAAGGTGCAATTGATATGGCTCAGATGATTGTGGATTCAAGTAACGCGGAGGCAGCAGCTCTTGGCAAGGCAATTATCGATTCTCAAACAGCTGAGATAGCGAAAATGAAAACCCTGCTCGCTTCCCTTGTTTAATTACTCTTTAATCTTCGCTTTTTCCAGCCTTTAGACCTTCGGAGATCAACTTCATGACATTGGGGTCAGCCAATGTAGTTGAATCACCAACAGCTCGATTCTCTGCAACGTCACGGAGTAAGCGGCGCATAATTTTGCCACTTCGAGTTTTTGGAAGTTCCGCAACAACAAGAATCTGCTTTGGTTTAGCGATTGGCCCAATTTCTTTCGCCACATGGTTGCGAAGTTCCTGAATTAAATCCTCACCACCAACATTCGGCACGCCACCTCGCAAAATGACGAATGCAGCAATTGCTTGCCCAGTCATTGCATCGTTAGCACCCACAACAGCTGCCTCAGCGACAGCAGGATGTGAGACAAGCGCAGATTCAACCTCAGTTGTTGAGATGCGGTGTCCTGACACATTCATCACATCATCGACGCGACCGAGCAACCAAATTGCACCATCATCATCGAGCTTCGCTCCGTCGCCAGCAAAATAGAGGCCGTTAAAGCGCGACCAGTACGTTTCTTTGTAGCGCTCCGGCTCACCCCAAATACCACGGAGCATTGAAGGCCATGGCTTATCTAGAACTAGATAACCGCCGCCCCCATTGCCAACCGTCTTTGCTTCATCATCGACAACCTTTGCGCTGATACCAGGAAGGGTGCCCATTGCAGATCCAGGTTTAGTCGCAGTAACTCCAGGAAGTGGCGAAATCATGATTGCGCCTGTTTCAGTTTGCCACCAAGTATCAACAATTGGGCAGCGATTCCCACCAATAACTTCGCGGTACCACATCCACGCCTCAGGATTAATTGGCTCACCAACTGATCCAAGCAAGCGCAAGCTGGAGAGATTTGATGCCTTAGGAAATTCATCGCCCCATTTCATCCAGGTGCGGATCAAAGTCGGAGCGGTATACAAAATCGTGACGCCATATTTCTCAATGATCTCGAACATACGACCTTTAGTTGGCGAATCTGGAGTGCCTTCATACATCACCTGGGTTGCACCATTAATCATTGGCCCGTAAACAATGTATGAGTGACCAGTCACCCAACCAACATCAGCAGTGCACCAGTAAATATCCTTCTCCGGCTTCAAATCGAAAACATTGCGATGCGTGAAAGCTGCTTGAGTTAAGTAGCCACCAGTTGTGTGGTAAATACCCTTTGGTTTTGCTGTAGTTCCAGATGTATAGAGAATAAATAAACCATGTTCGCTATCGAAAGATTCTGCTTTATGTTCTTCGCTCTGCCGATCAACGATTTCATGCCACCACACATCTCGTGAGGCATCCCAAGCAACATCTTGTCCTGTTCGTTTTACTACTAGTACATGCTTCACATTCTGTTTGCCTTTGAGCGCCTCATCAACTGCAGGCTTCAGAGCATTTGCTGCACCTTTGCGATAGCCACCATCTGCAGTAATGACGACTTTTGCATCGGCATCTTGAATACGAGAGAGCAAAGCTTCTGCAGAAAAACCTCCGAAGACAACTGAATGCATCGCACCTAGACGTGCGCAAGCGAGCATCGCAATTGCCGCCTCTGGAATCATCGGCATATAGATTGCGACGCGATCACCACTAGTTACTCCTAATTCAACAAGAGCGTTCGCAGTTTTCTTGACCTCAGTAAGCATCTGAGCATAAGTGATTTTTCTTGTATCTCCAGGTTCGCCTTCAAAGATGAGCGCAACACGATCTCCACGACCTTCTTCAACATGGCGATCAAGACAGTTAACGGACGCATTGAGCTTTCCGCCAATAAACCATTTTGCAAAGGGTGCATCCCACTCGAGAGTTTTCTCCCATGGCTTCTCCCACTTCAAGAAGCGCGCCTGCTCTTCCCAGAACTTGAGTCGATCAGCATCTGCATGGGCATACATTTCCGCTTTCGCGTTAGCGGCAGCAGCAAATTCGGCAGATGGTGGGAAAGTTCTATTCTCTGAGAGCAGATTCTCAAGCGACATCAGGTCCTCCGACAGATTTCTTCTTTCGATTCACTAAATAGATTATGGCACTTAACGCACCTAAGCCAAGAGCAGTTGCAATCGCAGGGCGAGGAGGAATGGCTGCGAACCTCTGCTTCAACGGAACAGGACGAGTGAAGTAGAGAACTGGCCAATTATTTACCTCAGCATGCGCTCTCAGCCCACGATCTGGATTCACCACACAGGGAAACCCCACGATAGATAAGAGGGGGATATCAGTACTCGAGTCGGAATAGGCGAACGATTTCTGGAGGTCGTATCCATTCTTCTCTGCAATAGCGCGAACCGCCTCAGCCTTTTTCTCAGCGTATGCATAATAGGAAACTTTTCCAGTGTAAAGACCATCGACAATTTCCATTTCAGTTGCGATGACATCGGCTGCCCCAAGCATCTTCCCAATTGGTTCGACTATTTCACGCCCTGATGTTGAGACGATGATTACATCACGTCCATCGCGAATATGTTTTTCAATCAATTCCGCTGCCTCGTCATAAATCATGGGATCGATTGCTGAATGGAGAGATTCACTAATTACACCTTTGGTTTGCTCAACATTCCAACCAGTAACCATTGAAGTAAGTGTCTGGCGCATCTTCTCCATCTGAGCGTGATTAGCCCCTGAATTAGAAAAGAAAAATTGGTTAACGAAATTCCGAATCATCCGTTTACGGGAGATCAAGCCCGCTTCATTAAATGGTTTGGTAAATGCGAGCAGGGAGGAGCGCGAAATGATGGTTTTATCAAGATCGAAAAAAGCAGCGCCTTTGCTCACACAATGAAGCGTAACGATTACCGATAGGTATGCCTACTTCAGGATTTCCAGAGCGGAGCGGTAGCGCACAGAGAAGCGCTCATTAACTCTTCATACTCCCACCCGTGCCTCACTCTCGATCCCCACGACTGTGGGGCACTTTCTCCGCTTCGGGTGGAGTTGGCGCCACCACCCTCACAATCCACCTTGCACGTGTAGCTACACGTTTAGGCAAGCGCGTTCTCGTAGTCGAATCAGATACCCGGGCACCACTCCGCGAAATTCTTGGCGCTGTCCCTCCCTTCTGGGAGGAGTACCACCGCGCTAACGCTCTAGTTAAGTCCGAAGCTTTACCGCGGAACCTTCGCTGTGGTTTCGCCCTCCTCACCCGACGAAGTGGCGCGGTTATATCGGAAGAAATTTTTGCGGAACTTTGCACAGTTGCCGGTGAAACTTTTGATTTAGTGCTCTTTGATAATCCAGAACATCGGCCTCTGAACTTGAATAGCATGATTATCGCCGAAAATACTTTACCTTCGTTAATTGGCATTAATTCGCTTACCCCAGCGCTTAAACCAAAGATTGTAGTAATTAACAAAAGCTTTACTCGATTGAAGAAACGATCGGCTATCGAAGGATTCATCACCGACGCACCAATTTATACCCTACCTCGCTCACAAGATTTAAATCTTGCACTTGGTTTTGGTGTTTTACGAAAACTCTCTCAACAAAATGAACGTAGAGTTGATGAAATTGCAAGAGAGATTCTTCATTGATGCAAGAGGAAATTCTTGATGAAATTCGAGCACAAGTTGTTGCAGAGTTAATTGAGAAGACTCCTTGGATTTCAGAGCAAGAGTTTGAAAACGAATCCAGAGCGCTGCGTGACATATCCTCAGGATTGGGTCCGTTTTCTCAGATTCTTGAGAACGAAAATTTCACAGATTTTTTTATTAATGCCAGCACAAGCGCTTGGATAAATAGAGGTGCAGGTCTTGAAGAGATTGAGTTCTATTATGAGGAGCGAACGCTCGTCAATTTCATTCGTTCTCAAGCGCTGCGAGTAGGAAAGCTATTTGATCAAGCTCATCCTGCTGTCGATTTGGAGTTGAGTTCAGGAGTCCGGCTCCACGCACTTCTCCCACCACTAGTGGAGAGTGGAGTTCATGTTTCGATTCGTATAAACCAGAAAGAGAGCGTTTGGAGAGCTGCTGCCTTTCAGAGAGAGGCGCTCGACCTCATCATCAAAAGCAGAAGGAATTTTTTAATATCTGGCGGAACCGGTAGCGGTAAAACAACCCTACTTTCGCAGTTGATTGAGCAGGTACCAGAGAATCAACGCCTGCTCATAATTGAAGATACCCACGAGATTCAAGCCAAGCATCCCCATGTGCTCCGATTGCAAGCGCGGGAGAGTAATAGTGAGGGTATTGGCGCTATTTCAATTCGCGAATTGATTCGCCATGCGCTTCGGATGAAGCCCGATCGAATCTTCCTCGGAGAGGTCCGTGGCGGTGATGTTCTCGATTTATTTCTCGCTTTGAATACTGGACATGCTGGCAGCGGCGCCACAATTCACGGCAATTCACCGAACGATATTCCTAATCGAATCGCCTCGCTCGCAATGACAATTGGTATGCCCCGTGAAGGTGCGCTTGCGCTTTTCGCTAGTTCGATAGATCTCATTATTCATTTGGATGGCGACCGAACTGGAAATCGAATTTCATCGATATCACAAGTTGTTTTGGATGGTGCAAACGTGGCCATCCGAAATATTGTCGAAGTAAGCCATTCATTTTCGATGCATGATCTTGCAAAATTAGAGAAGGCTTTCCAAAAATGATTTGGACTTGGCTATTACCTGGCGCACTCAAACGGCCTGAGATTAAAACTGAAATTGAACGCAAGATGGATTTCCTTGAATCAGTAATTGATGATGCCGAAAGTGGCGAGCATATCCACAGTAGTTTCCTAAAGCATCGCTATCAAGGATTATCAAATACTCCAATTGAAAAGTTCTTCTATCTATCATTTGCTCAGGGCTTGTCGCTGTTACCAGCGCTCCGTGACTTAGCCCGCGAGTGTCGATTTGAAATTGAGAGAGATAGAGCTATCGCGATTGAGATCGCTCCGGCACGCGCAACTTTAAAACTACTGACTTATTTTCCCGCGCTCATTCTTGTTGGCGCCATAGCGGGCAATGTCATGCCACTAAATCGAAACTTAATGAATCCAATTCCGCTGACTATGATTGTGATTTCCATTTCGCTACAGGTTATTGGTCGACGGTGGTCAGAACGGATCATCTCGAGCGTTAGAAGTTAATGGCTTCATGAGAGCGCTACCTTCGATACATCGGTTACATTCAATTAATCTAACGCCACTGGTTGGTGCATTTGCACCTACTCTTTTCTTTGGCTGGTGGTGGCTTCTGATTACCCCACCTGTGTATTGGTTTCTCAAACGGTTATTGATGCTTTTGCCCTCTGAAGCTAACCTCACGCAGATTAAAGAGCGGGAACGCGAGGCGCTTTTCTTCTTATCAGCTCTGGGTGGCTCGCTTAAGGCTGGCCTGCCACTGCTACCAGCGTTAGCTAATGTAGCGGCGCTACTTACGAGCTCACTTAAAAGTGATATCGAACGGGTCTATTCACTCTTGGTTCTTGGCGCGCAACCACGGCAAGCATGGAGCGCGCTGATGAGCGATAAACAACTTGGAATATTTGCCCGCTCAATAGCTCGGGCTCAGATTGAGGGTCGTTCACTTGCAACCGTTGTTGATCGGGTAACCACCGAGTCTTTTGAAAGGAGTTTGGCTCACTCCAAGGTGAGAGTGAAGTCACTGTCAGTGAAGTTGGCTCTCCCAGTTGGCCTCTGTTTTTTACCGAGTTTTCTCATCGGCGGAATTGGTCCCGTCATCTATTCATTTTTTACCTCACTTCGAATCTTTTAACAAGATATAACTTTCCCCAATTTGGTGGCGCTCATTTTTCAGATAGTTCTAACTACTTCAGAATGTAAATACCAAGCACAATTTAAATCAATACTTCTCAAAAGGAGAGATACATTGTTAGAGAAAATTTTTGTATATGTTAAAAACTTGGGCAAATTAAAAGTATCAGGGGAATTAGGAATTGCTACCGCTGAATATGCAGTCACTACTGTCGCCGCTTGTGGTTTTGCTGGAGTTCTTTACAAACTACTTTCATCAGAGAGCATTGCACAACTAATTGGCGATCTATTACGTCGCGCTCTCTCCACTTTTTTACTCTAACGTTAGTGAAAGTCTCAAAAAATTCACGACTCAGTCAAAAGTTAAATAATCAAAGTGGTAGCGCTACCGCAGAGTTAGTAGTAGCGCTACCAATTATTGTCACCATGCTAATCATCGGTGTAAATTTTTTAGGTGAGACGATGCAAAGAAATCGCCTTCGCTATCTTGCCGAAGGAGTAGTTCAAGCGGTGATGCGCGATGAAAGTGAGATTGATATCGCGCGCGAAATGGGTCGATCACTTCCAGGAGCGCAGTTTTCAATTGTGAGGAATCACTCGGATGGAACGTTTCGGGTCACCGTTCGCTATCAAGCGGCGAGCGCTACAGCGGTGGGTTTGCAATGAGGAGATCGCAGAGCCAGTCGGTGACCAATTCGAGCGCCCGGGAGGCAGGTAGCGCCACTCTCTTCACCACCTACTTCGCACTCCTATTAATAGGTGTGAGCGCCTTCGCCACGGTTGCAAGTGCGCAGATTGGGGCGCGGCGCGCCGAGGTGCGAAAAATTGAGGCGGTAGGCCTAGCCGCGATGGATCGAGCAGGAGGCGAGGGCGCTATGGCTTGTCGGATTGCTCGGGCCCATCTCGATATTCCCTGCGAATTTGGCGGGGGCGAGATAGCCCTTCGCCCCATCTGGGGCGCGGTCCACCAGGTGATTCGGGTGGGCTGGCGGGCTCGCTAGCTGGAGATTTGCAGGGTCGAGGTTCCGCTTTTCGCGCAACCGATTCCAAAGATGGCCCCTTCTCGCCTTACACTCGCTCTAGAAACGTTTCTGTCCGCCTACCCCACCGATGCCCGTCTGGGCATCGCGCTGGAGTAAATAGGAGTAACTAGACCAACGAGGAGTATCTATGACTTCCAACGTCGCCACTGTCCAGGTGGCTGGCTCAAACCTGACCCTCGCCTACGCGGTTCTCGCAATCGCGATTGCAGCCCTGGCTGTGGCTTTCGGGTTACGCGCTCGAGTTCTTGCAGCGAGCGAAGGAACTGAGAAGATGAAGGAGATCGCATCCGCGGTCCAAGAGGGCGCCGCTGCTTATCTCACGCGGCAATTTCGCACCCTTTCAATTTTTGTGGGAATTGTTTTCTTCCTACTTCTTGCACTTCCCGGTGATGGTGACGTTCGAATCGGACGTTCAATCTTCTTCCTAGTTGGTGCAGGGTTCTCTGCATTTGTTGGGTATCAGGGAATGTGGCTTGCAGTACGTGCCAACGTGCGCGTTGCTGAAGCTGCTCGTGAAGGAAGCGCAGAGCGCTCAGTGCAGATTGCATTCCGCACCGGTGGCGTTGTTGGAATGTTGACTGTTGGACTTGGACTTGCAGGCGCGGCACTTGTTGTTGTGCTCTACAAAGCTGATGCTCCTTCAGTTCTCGAAGGATTTGGTTTTGGCGCCGCGATGCTCGCGATGTTCATGCGTGTAGGTGGAGGTATCTTCACTAAGGCTGCCGATGTCGGAGCTGACCTTGTTGGAAAAGTTGAACAGGGAATTCCTGAGGATGATCCTCGTAATGCTGCGACAATTGCAGACAACGTTGGCGACAACGTTGGCGACTGCGCAGGTATGGCAGCAGATCTCTTTGAATCATATGCGGTAACTCTCGTTGCAGCTCTTATTCTTGGTCGAGCAGGGTTTGGCGATAGCGGATTAATCTTCCCGCTTATTGTCCCTGCAATCGGCGTGCTCACTGCCGTTCTCGGCATTTTCCTCACACGTCTTCGTCCTACAGACAAGAATGCAATGAACGCAATTAACCGTTCATTCTTCATGTCAGCAATCGTGAGCGCGATTCTCGTCGCCTTCGCAACATTTATCTATCTGCCAAACAGCTATTCACAATTCGCTAACGTTTCACAAGAAATCGCTGGCGCAAGTGGAAGTCCACGAACTCTTGCACTTGGTGCGGTTTTGATTGGAATTGTTCTTGCTGCTGCTATTCAAGTATTAACTGGTTTCTTCACAGAAGTTGGTCGACGTCCAGTAAACGATGTTGCTGCCTCGTCACAAACTGGTGCTGCAACCGTAATTCTCGCTGGTATCTCAGTGGGATTTGAATCCGCTGTTTATTCAGCACTTCTCATTGCTGGCGGCGTTTTTGGCGCTTATCTATTGGGTAACGGCATAGTCGTTCTCTCGCTCCTTGCAGTTGCGCTCGCCGGTTGTGGCTTGCTTACAACTGTTGGTGTAATCGTGGCGATGGATACCTTCGGACCTATCTCTGACAACGCCCAAGGCATTGCTGAGATGTCTGGCGATGTTCATGGTGAAGGCGCAAAGATTCTTACCTCACTTGATGCTGTCGGAAATACGACAAAGGCAATTACTAAAGGAATCGCAATCGCAACTGCAGTACTTGCTGCAACTGCACTCTTTGGATCCTTTACTGATGCAATCAAGCACGCTGTAGAAGAGAGCGGTAAGTCCTTGGCTAACCTTGGAGTCGAGTTCTCTGGAATTCTCAACGTTGCAGACCCGCGTAACCTTGTCGGTCTAATCATCGGTGCTGCTGTTGTCTTCCTATTCTCTGGCCTTGCAGTAAATGCGGTTTCGCGCGCTGCTGGTGCCGTAGTGATGGAAGTTCGAAATCAATTCAAACTTCATCCTGGCATTATGAATGGAACGGAAAAACCTGAGTATGGTCGTGTAGTTGATATCTGTACTCGTGATTCACTCCGTGAGCTCGCAACACCAGGACTTCTCGCAGTTCTTGCACCTATTTCGGTTGGATTTGGACTTGGTGTAGGCGCTCTTGGTGCATACCTTGCTGGCGCAATCGGAACAGGAACATTGATGGCGGTCTTCCTTGCCAACTCTGGTGGCGCATGGGATAACGCGAAGAAGATGGTTGAAGATGGTGTTTATGGTGGTAAGAGTTCACCAGCACATGCTGCAACTGTCATCGGCGATACCGTTGGTGATCCATTTAAGGACACCGCAGGCCCTGCAATCAATCCACTTATCAAGGTTATGAACTTGGTAGGTCTACTTGTTACACCAGCAATTGTGGCGCTCACTCTCGATGAGAATGACACTGCACGAGTGGGCATTGCTCTACTCGCGCTCGCTGTCATCATCTACTCATTAGTGCGTAGCCGTCGCAAGGCAACTGCGCTCGTATAAATAACTCTCTCTTATCTTTGATTAAGAGTGAATTGCTTGAGCCGGGGAGGTAAACGTGGCTAAGAAGAAAACGCTAGTCATCGTTGAATCCCCGGCAAAGGCAAAGAAAATTGGGAGTTTTCTCGGAAGCGACTATGTAGTCGAAGCCAGTTTGGGCCACATTCGCGATCTACCACAACGTGCAGCAGATATTCCTGCCGATGTGAAGAAAGAGAAATGGGCTAAAGAGGGCGTAAATGTTGAAAAAGATTTCGAACCGCTTTATGTAATTAACCCAGATAAGAAAAAGAAAGTCTCTGAATTAAAGGCGCTTTTAAAAGATGCTGATGAGCTCTATTTAGCAACAGATGAAGATCGTGAAGGCGAAGCGATTGCATGGCATCTACTCGAAATTCTTAAACCAAAAGTCCCAGTACGGCGGATGGTGTTTCATGAGATTACAAAAGATGCAATTCTTGCTGCGGCAAATGACACTCGCGAGTTAGATCAACGACTTGTAGATGCGCAAGAAACTCGACGCATCCTTGATCGGTTGTATGGATATCGACTCTCGCCCGTGCTGTGGAAGAAAGTTATGCCGCGAATCTCCGCAGGTCGAGTTCAATCTATTGCAATGCGACTTGTCGTGGAGCGCGAACGCGAGCGCCAAGCATTCGTAGCATCAGATTGGTGGGATATCACAGCGCATTGCGCGCTTGGATTTAATGCTCGACTATTAACTATTGATGGTGCAAAACTTGCCTCATCAAGTGATTTTGATGCGCACGGAAAAGTAAAAGATAAATCTTCATCGACGTGGTTGAAAGAGAAAGAAGCGCTTGCTCTTGTTGATTCACTCGAGGGCTGCCAGTTGACTGTTAAATCAACAGAGGAATCACCCCGAAGTGAGAAACCAAAAGCACCTTTCACTACTTCGACATTGCAGCAAGATGCGGGTAGTCGCCTTGGATGGGGCGCGCAGTTGACGATGCGGGTTGCACAACGGTTATATGAAAATGGATACATTACTTATATGCGTACCGATTCGGTGACGCTTGCTCCGTCGGCGATTGAATCAGCCCGCGCAGCAGTGAAGTCTCTTTATGGCGCTGACTATCTACCTGATACACCGCGGGTTTATACCGGCAAGACGAAGAATGCACAGGAAGCACATGAGGCCATCCGCCCTGCTGGTGACGTCTATAAAACCCCAGGTGAATTAGCAAAAGAGCTCACCCGCGAAGAGTTCTCTCTTTATGACCTGATCTGGAAGCGAACGATTGCTTCACAAATGGCTGATGCAAAAAAGATGCAAATGCGCGTAGATCTAGAGACGAAGACCAAAGATGGGAAAACAGCAGGATTTCGAGCCAACGGTTCGGTAGTCACTTTCCCGGGTTATCTTGCTGCGTACGAAGAGATTGTCGATGATAAGAGTGCAGATATTGACGATGAAGTTGAGATGCGATTACCGCCAATGAAGAGTGGTGACGTGATGGCTGTTACTCGGTTCGTCGGCGAGGGACATCAAACTAAGCCGCCAGCGCGATACACCGAACCTTCGCTCGTGAAGAAATTAGAAGAGTTGGGCGTTGGTCGACCTTCAACATTTGCCAGCACGATTCAAACTATTCAAGATCGCGGGTATGTAGCAAAACGTGGCCGCGCCCTTATTCCATCCTTTTTGGCATTCTCAGTAACTGGATTGCTCGAGCAACATTTCCCACGCTTGATTGATTATGACTTCACGGCAAGTATGGAAGAGGATCTCGACAAAATTGCACTAGGCGAAGAGAATCGAGTTGCATGGTTAAAGCGATTCTTCTTTGGTCATGATGGAATTCCTGGCCTTGCTGAGATGACCGACGACCTTGGCGCGATTGATGCTCGTGAAGTGAACACAATGAATTTAGGTGATGGAATAGAAATTCGTGTTGGTCGTTATGGCGCCTATTTGCAAAAAGGTGAAGGGGAAAGTCGAATCATCGCAAATATTCCAGAAGACCTAGCGCCAGATGAACTCACCCTTGCAAAAGCGCATGAACTTTTCGCGCGCCCATCAGGCGAACGTCAATTGGGAGTACATCCTGAATCTGGTTTGCCTCTAGTAGCAAAGACTGGTCGTTTTGGCCCTTACATTGTTGAGGTACTTCCGGAAGATACGCCAAAAGTGAAAGGCAAAGCGCCTAAACCAAGAACGGCATCACTCTTTTCAACAATGTCCCTCGATACCGTGACCATCGAAGATGCTTTGAAGCTCTTTGGACTCCCACGTACTGTTGGTGTTGACCCCAACACAAGTGAAGAAATTACCGCGCAAAATGGCCCATATGGTCCCTACTTGCGTCGTGGAAAAGATTCACGTCAATTAGGAAATGAAGATCAGATTTTTACCTGCACGCTCGACGAGGCGCTCGAACTTTACGCACAACCTAAGCGACGTGGTCGAGGTGTTGCGAAAGGCCCGCTCAAGGATCTTGGTCCTGATCCCGTCACCGGAAAATCCATTCTGGTAAAAGATGGAAAATTCGGCACGTACGTGACCGATGGTGAGACAAATGCAACCTTGCGCCGTGGCGATATCGTTGAATTACTTACATTGGAGCGGGGCATGGAGTTACTTGCAGAAAAGCGCGCCCGCGCTACTCAAGACTAGGCTTTTCTCATGGAGCCAACACTTCAAGGGGATATTCGAGGTGTTCTTTCGATAAAGCCATTTCGAAAACTCTGGCAATCAATGGCATTTTCAAGTTTGGGCGATTGGCTTGGCCTCCTTGCTACCACCGCGCTTGCGCAGCAGTTAGCAGGGGGAGATTATGCCAAAGCGAACTTCGCAATTGCTGGAGTCTTTATTTTCCGCCTTTTACCTTCGGTAATTCTTGGTCCGCTGGCAGGCGTAATTGCAGATCGCTTTGATCGTAAACGAACCATGATTGTTTGCGACATATTACGAGGAGTTATTTTTGCAACTATTCCAATAGTTGGAAGTTTGCTCTGGCTTTACATAGCAACAATTCTTATCGAATCAATCACGCTCTTTTGGTCACCGGCCAAAGAAGCTTCAGTCCCAAATTTAGTACCACGGCATCATCTAGAGAGCGCAAATCAAGTTAGTCTTCTTGCCGGGTATGGAACCGCACCAATAGCCGCACTTCTTTTTACCTTTCTAGCGGTATTTAACTCTGCGCTAGCAACTGGAATCTCGTTCTTCAAGAGCAATCCAGTTGATATGGCGCTTTACATAAACGCGATTAGTTTTCTATATAGCGCCTATGTGATTAGCAAGATAACAATTCCTCGAGCATCAGCAGAGAAAAGTGATGCTCAAGTGGGGATACTTCGCTCGCTTCTGGACGGTTGGAAATTTGTAGGTAAGTCGAAGAATATTCGCGGCCTTGTCTTGGGAATGCTGGGCGCATTTGTTGCTGCAGGAGCAGTCATTGGGTTGGCTCGAACTTTTGTTGGCGATCTTGGTGGTGGCGATGCGGCCTATGGAATCTTATTTGGCGCAGTTTTTACGGGCTTAGCGGTAGGTATTGCATTTGGTCCCAAAATATTCGCACAGTTCTCTCGAAAACGATTATTCGGTGCAGCACTTTCGATGTCGGGAATCATGTTGGCAGTTCTGGCACTTATCTCAAACCTTGTGCTTGCAATATTTATCGTCACTATTTTGGGATTTTTTGCAGGTATCGGGTGGGTATCAGGCTTCACTATGTTGGGGCTTGAAGTTGAGGATTCAAAACGAGGTCGAACCTTTGCATTCGTACAATCATTAATTCGCATCACATTAGTGCTCGTACTTGCTATCGCTCCTGTTATTGCAGCAGCAATCGGAGAGCACACTTATCGGTTCCGCCAAAGCGTGCTCGAATATAACGGTGCATCGGTAACGCTCTTAATCTCTGGAGTGATTGCAACACTTGTCGGTGTTATTTCCTTCCGACAGATGGATGATCGCAAGGGAATTTCCATCTTTAGCGATATCGCTGCAGCGCTCCGTGGTGAACTTGGCGTTCGGAGCACATTCTCTGCAACCGGTTTATTTATCGCATTCGAAGGTGGCGAGGGTGCAGGCAAATCGACGCAAGTTGCAAGATTACGTGAAGCGCTCGAGGGGCTAGGCGAAGAAGTTGTCGTGACTCGTGAGCCTGGCGGTACTGAGTTAGGAAAGAAGTTGCGTGAAATTCTCTTGAGTAATGAAACGGGAACTATCGCGCCTCGTAGTGAAGCGCTTTTATATGCTGCAGATCGCGCACATCATGTGGAGAGTGTGGTCAAACCAGCGCTACTTAACGGCGCAATTGTGATTACTGATCGGTATATGGATTCTTCAATTGCATATCAAGGTGGTGGCAGAGTTCTTGCTCCCCAGGAGGTGGCTCGCATCTCTCGCTGGGCCACAGATAATTTGACCCCCACCCTTACAGTTCTTCTCGATGTTCCTGCGGAGACAGCCTTCAAACGCTTTTCGGATCGAGATCGACTAGAGAGTGAGCCACTTGCCTTCCATGAGCGGGTTCGGACGACATTTTTAGAGTTAGCCGCATTCTCCCCAGATCGATACCTGGTCATTGACGCAACTGAATCAATTGAGAGAATTGCCGAACAGGTCCTAGCGAGAGTGCAGAGCCTCTTAGCCAATCGGAGGAAGTAATGACGCCCCTCTTTGGCGACATCATTGGCCAGGAGCGCGCTGTTGAAATACTTGGAAAAGCTGTAGTTGCAGCGCATGCGCGTGATGGTTCGCAATCGATGGTCCAATCTTGGTTATTTACTGGGCCACCAGGCTCGGGTCGTTCTCATGTTGCGCTCGCATTCGCCGCAGCGTTGCTCTGTGATGCGGATGGGTGTGGAGATTGCCACTCATGTCATTTAGCTAATCGCGGCTCCCATCCTGATCTTGAAGTTATTCGCACCGAGGGGCTCTCATTAAAGATTGATGAAGTGCGCGAGATAATCGCGCGCGCATCATGGGGGCCCTCAACTAGTCGTTTTCGGGTCGTGGTAATTGAAGATGCAGAGCGATTAACGGAAAGTGCTGCTAACGCATTACTCAAAGCAATTGAGGAGCCAGGAGTTCGAACAATCTGGTTGCTATGTTCACCAACAGTAGAAGATGTTCTGCCCACAATTCGTTCGCGCTGTCGTCAGATTGCTCTGGTTACACCAAGTACTGCCGCTGTCGCTGCATTACTAGTTCGGGAGGAGAGCGCATCTGATGAGATTGCCAAATTTGCTGCTCGAGCAAGTCAGGGGCATATTGGCCGCGCTAGGTTTTTAGTAAAGGAACCTGAATCCCGTGCTCGGCGGGATGAGGTAATTAAGCTCGCACTTCAATTGAGTGATGTTGCCGGAGCAATGGCAGGTGCAGCGCGATTAATGGAAATTGCTGGGCTCGAGGCGACGAGCGAAGCGAGCGATAGAGATGAAGTTGAGCGAGAAGAATTAGCAGCAGCGCTTGGCGCTGGAGGAAGTGGCAAGGGAACGCCAAGTGGTTCCAGTAAAGCCTTAAAGGATTTGGAGAAAGAGCAGAAATCACGAATTACTCGGGCAACTAGAGACTCTATTGATCGCGCGCTATTAGATATTGCTACGGCCTATCGCGATATTTTGACGGTACAGATTGGTGCATCAGATTCTCGTGAGTTGATAAATGAACATCTAAGAAATGAAATAGAGACGCGGGCGGCAGATAGTAGCTCAGAGGGCGTGATGCAGCGGTGGGAAGAAATTATGGCTACTCGACGGAAGCTGAAATTCAATGTTGCTCCGCTACTCGCGCTTGAAGCGCTCTTACTAAAGGTACGTTTCTAAATGGTAATCAAGAGCGTTATTAAGGGGAGGATAGCGATTCTTGGAGCCCTTGTAGTTCTGGCTTCGTCAGTGCTCTTCTACCGTGCGCAGACGAGTGAAGGATGGAGCATCGCTGATTATCAGAATCAGGAGCTGACTTGGATTAATTGCGGCGGTCCATTTCTTTGTGCAGACCTGACTGTGCCGATTAATTATGGGAAGCCGGGAGGGGAGCGTTTGCAATTATCCCTCGTTAAATATCCAGCAACCGATAAGAAAAAGCGGTTGGGTTCCCTCCTAGTCAATCCTGGTGGTCCCGGCGCATCGGGCGTTGAGTATGGCTATGCAGCAGAGTACATAGTGAGTAAAAAAATCCTCAGCGCGTACGACTTAATTGGCTTTGATCCTCGGGGCGTGGGAGGTAGCTCGGCCGAACGTTGCTTGAGTAATGAAGAGACGGACAAATTAGTAGAAGCAAATGGCCCGGTAGTGGATGGTTTGAGCATGGCCACCCTTGAAGAGTCATCCAAACTTCTTGCTACTCGATGCTTAGAAAAGTTAGGTGAGCGTCTCAAGTTCCTTGGTTCAGTGGATGTCGTGCGCGACATGGAACTCATGCGGCAGGTGTTGGGTGAAGAGAAGTTGAACTTTTTAGGTAAAAGTTATGGTACGTACCTTGGTCTTGTTTATTCAAGTATGTATCCAAAGAACGTCGGACGTTTTGTTCTAGATGCTGTTGTAGATCCTAATTTGAGCGCTAATGAAATTAATAAAGCACAAGCGCTTGGTTTTGAAATCGCGCTTGATGCCTTCTTGAGTGATTGCATAAGTAAAAAAGATTGTTTCTTCAAAGGAACACTTGAAGAGGCGCGTGTTGAAGTAACTCGACTACAAGATTCGGTAGCGAAAAAAGCGCTGCCAGGTAAAGATGGACGTCTGGCGACCGGATCTATTTTGGTACTTGCGATGGTTGCCTCGCTCTACGATTCTGAAACTGGATGGCCTGCGTTGAATAAAGCTTTTAAAGAGGTCTATGCAGGTAAAGGTGGAGCGCTCTTCGATTTGGTCAATGGGTACGTAGTTCGCGATGCAAAAGGTCGCTATCCATCAAATGAGAATGAGATTGCGTACATTGTTAATTGTCTTGATAGAACAGATGATGCAAGCCCAGAGCGATTAGCTTCTGATGCTGAGCGTTTTGAGAGTTTCGCTCCACATTTCGGTGCATATATTGCCTGGTCAACCTTGCCATGCCATTACTGGCCTTATGAACCGGTTCGCCCTCCCGTAGCGCTCACCGGAGAGAATGCGCCTAAATTCGTAGTGATTGGCACAACACGGGATCCGGCAACTCCCTTTGCCTGGGCGACAGAAGTCACCGCAAAATTTCCCTCTGCATATCTGATTACCGCTGATGGCGATGGCCACACTGGCCACGGTCGAGGCTCATCCTGCGTGGATGGGGTGGTGGACACCTTTTTTCTCTCGGGAGAGCTGCCCACTCGACCCCTGCGCTGCTCGCTCTAACTGCGCTGGCAGGTGGTCAAGAGCACCCCTTCGGATAGGGCAGGATTTACCTTGTGCATCTAGACCATATCTCTTACGTCGCATCGCATGATCACCTCATCGATGAAGTACAACGAATCGGTTCACGACTTGGCGCAGGTTTTATGGATGGTGGTATCCACCCGCGCTTTGGAACACGTAACTTCACACTCCCACTTCAAGGTGGACGTTATTTAGAGATTGTCTGTCCACTCGATCATCCCGCTGCAGATGCATCTCCCTTTGGGAAAGTTGTCTCGCAACGTGCGCAAGATGGTGGTGGATTATTAACGTGGGTGCTTTCGGTCTCAAACATCTCGACTTTTGAAAAGCGTCTTGGGCGAGAGAGCGTCGATGGTCATCGTCGACGTCCAGATGGCAGCGATTTACATTGGAAGCAGATTGGTGTTTTGGGAACGCTAGAAGATCGCCAGCTACCATTCTTTATTGAATGGCTTACCGACGATCATCCTTCAAAAGAGGCAAAACCAGTTGCGAAAATTGAAAAACTTGAAATTGCAGGTGATCCTGAGCGCGTTCGCGAATGGATCGGCGAAGATTTTGAATCAGCATTCGCGGGCATCGCTCTTGAATGGGTAGATCCAGCAGAGAACGATGGCGAAACTGGAATCTATGCAGTGCATTTCTCAACGCCGAATGGCTCATTCAGACTAGATTAAATCTGAATTAAGACCTGCCGCCTTAGCTCAGGGGTAGAGCAACGCACTCGTAATGCGTAGGTCCCGGGTTCAAATCCCGGAGGCGGCCCCACTCAGATTAAATTAGTTACTCCGCTGTATTTCTCAATCTTCTCAGGGTCTAATTCAATTCCAATGCCTGGTCCCGACGGAATTTCGAGCATCCCTTCCTTATCCAAAACCCATGGCTTTGTTGTGAGGTCATCAACATAAGGTGCACCAGTGCAGTACTCGACGAAATTAGTTCGATGGAAAGCAGATGAGAGTTGTAGATCTGTAGCAAGACCTACAGCGGTATTCCAACCATGCGGAATCATTTGGATGCCATGATCTTCAGCCATGTTGGCAATACGACGCCATTCGCTGATGCCTCCACACTTGACCACATCAGGCTGAATGATGTCGAAAGCGCCTTGAGTGATAAATGGGATGAAGCTCTGGCGACGTGTTAATACCTCACCGCCGGAGATTGGGACTGGAGAAGATTTACGCAAGGTTTTGAATCCTTCGAGATCATCTGGATGAAGCGCTTCTTCAAACCAGCCAACGTTGTAGTCGGCCAACATATGCGAGGCATTAATTGCCCAACGCAAACTACCTTTCCAATAGGCATCAGAACCACCTGCATCAACAGCAAGGAAGCAATCGTCGCCAATCGCCTCCCGAGCGCTTTTCACTAGTAGCTCGTCATTTGCAGGGTTGATTCGTCCAAAAGTTCCCCAACCAATTTTGAAAGCTTTGAATCCTTGTGCGAGCAAATTACGTAAATTAGCTTGCATGATTGGCGGCTCATCCATTAATAGCGATGCATAAGGCATAACTTTTTCGCGCAAGCGGCCACCAAAGAAACGTCCAATCGGTTGCTTGGTGGCTTTGCCGAAGAGATCCCAGAGCGCAATATCGATTCCGCTAATGGTGTGGGTGATTGAACCACCTCTACCAAGCCAGAAAGTATTTTGGTGGAGCTTCTCACTAACTCGCTCTGGCTCAAGAGCGCTCTCTCCAATGAGAAGCGGTTTTAGAATTTCAAGTGAAGCACGAACTAACTCTGAGCTCGTGAAAACTGCACCGATACCAACTAGACCTTCGTCAGTATGAATTGCAACGAGAGTGTGTACGACATTCTCTGGCTCAAGCTCCTCGCTCCAACCACCTTTAGGAGTTGCACCTCTGAGACCTGCAATTCTGATATCAGTGATTTTCACTTTATTCCTCTCTAATTTTTGATTGAACTCACACCTGAAAGTCTTGACAGAGTATAGATAGTCAGTAGTGTCTTGCCAAGAACGAGAGGGTGAGTGGACATGATTGATATTGCTATTCGAGGGGCCCAAATTGTCGACGGTAGTGGTAAAGATCGCTTCATCGCAGATGTAGGAATAGTCGATGACAAAATCGCTCAGATCGGAAATGTTGCGCAAGCAAAAATCGAAATAGATGGCTCAGGTTTAACGCTATCTCCAGGCTTTATCGACCCACATAGCCACTCAGATTTCACCTTTCATACAAATCCGGATAACGAAAGCTCAGTCCATCAAGGAGTCACAACCGAGATTGTTGGTAACTGTGGCTTTTCCAGCGCTCCGCTCTCTGATGCATCCATTTCATTCACTGAAAAGCGTCTAAAAAATTATGCAGATACCGGTGAAGTCACCTGGCGAACTTTTGGCGAGTATCTCGCCGAGATGGAACGGATGAAGACATCTACAAATTTTGCTTTCCTTATCGGACATAACAGCCTTCGATTAGCAGCAGGCATCATGGGTGAAGAGAAAGTAACCGATGATCAACTAAAAAGTATGAAGAGGTTCATCGAAGAAAGTATGGAAGCTGGCGCATTAGGAATGAGTTCGGGTCTTGAATTTGCTCCAGGCGCTTATTCCACATCGGCAGAATTAAAAGACATCATCACGGCAGTCGGAAAATACAATGGAATTTATGCCAGCCACGTTCGAAATAGAGACTCCGAGATTTTCGATGCTATTAATGAGTTTGTAGATATCACTCGCGCTGGCGGCGTGCGGGGGCAAATTTCACACTTCAACGTTCGCCATGATTCCAACGCGCCGCAAAATGCATGGCGTCGCGCAGTTGACATCATGGAGAATGCTCAAAAAGAAGGTTTAGACATCACTGCAGATACCACTCCCTTCCGAGAAGGTATCGGAGCGATGTATGCAATTCTCCCGCGGGATCTAGTGAATCAGGGTGCAAAGGCAATTGCGGAAGCTGCTGCTGATCCAGCAATGCGGAAAGAGCTGCGCACACAATGCGATCGCTACTGGCGCTTTATTCATAAAGGTCAATGGCATCGTGTGTATCTTGAAGGTTCACCAAACTTCCCTGAGTTACAAGGACTTTCATTCCCTGCAATCTCGGAGATCCTAGGTAAGGATGAATGGGATTGTTACTTCGACATCATGGCTGCCGCTGGTGATCAGTGCCTTAATCTCATCATGGTTGGTGAGCTATTTACTGATGATCATCTAAAAGAGATGATTTCACACCCTGATTTCTCACTTGGCGTTGATGGATATACCAGCACAGATCATGGGGCGCTCTCTGAAGTAACTTCTTCGCAACATCCATACTGCGGTCATATTGAATATTTAGCCCATCACGTTCGTGAATTGGGAACGTTGACGCTGGAAACAGCAATTCACAAAATGACTAAGAAAGTCGCAGAACGATTCAATATTCAGAAGCGTGGTGAAATTAAAGAGGGTTACTTTGCAGATTTAGTTCTCTTTAATGCAGATACTGTAGATAGCCGATCAACAATTCAGAAGCCTCAGGTGTATCCAGATGGAATCACTGCAGTATTAGTAAACGGTGAAATTGTTGTTCATAACGGTGTGCATAAGGGCAAGCGTCCTGGACAGGTAATTCGTAGAACCGCCTAGTTTTTGAGCGCGTATCCGATTGCCAAGGATGAGGCGACAGTTACCCATATTTGATATGGGAGTAACGCGAGCCCATATCCAACCGACGCTTTGAATGTAATAACTGTGATTGGAATGGTCAAGAGCGCCGCAAGTGGTAGCGCAATTGCTGATCCGACAAGATTGTGTGGAATGTAGAAAAGATAAGACCAGATTAGTGCGGCGATAACGCTTAAGGCGAAGAGAAATAGCCAAGCAATGACCAAGGTTTTAGAGAGACGTCGTGCAACAATAAATGAAGTAATACCGAGTGCAATGAAATTGTATGGCCAAATAATGCCAAAGATCCAGCTTGGTGGTTGCCAGAATGGACGGTTGAGTGAGTAGTACCAATTCGAATTATTGCCAACCCAGAAACTTGATCCAATTGCGTAAATAAGTACAAGGAGCACACCTATCCCGCCAGCTACGGTGCGCCATGTTTCCATATCTGAAATCTATCAGTGTGCGCTACCTTTTACGGTATGAACTTTGCTGATTCGGTACATATGCAATTGACAGCATTAAACCTGGCAAGCAAGAGCTCCTTGCGAGTATGT
>JACCDL010019528.1_pt1 | contig 33153 bp, 33 predicted proteins | sample 7441931 | NCBI WGS metagenome assembly JACCDL01 (sample SAMN15323437, study PRJNA562643) | freshwater metagenome | isolation source: river surface water | place: USA:Blue River Watershed | collected 2017-08-16 | reverse complement strand
GGGCGTTCGCAACTTGTATGCAGCATCTTGGAATGCGTTGGCCGCACCTTCTAAAACACCCAAAGAAGTGGTTCAAAAATTAAACCAAGAAATTCAAAACGCATTGAATCATCCTGACGTTCGTAAACAACTTCAAGACATGAACGTAGAGCCACAGCCTAGCTCTTTGCAACAAGCAGCCGATTTGCTCAGCAGCGAAACCAAAAGATGGGGTGAAGTGATTCAACGTGCGGGCATTCAAAAGCAGTGAGATACTGGCGTTGAATGCTTGACATCCTCGCCATCACTGTCCCCATCTATGTTGCAATTGCGCTTGGATATGGCCTAACCCGTTGGGGTATTTTTGCCAAAGCCGACATGCGGGCATTTGGCACCTTCGTTGTCAAGGTGGCCATGCCCGCATTGTTGTTCAATGCCTTGTCACAAAGGTCGTTGAGTGACATTCTCAATTCAGAATATGTGGCAGCCTACGCCTTGGCTTCCCTCATCACATTGAGTTTGAGCATTTTCTGGGCCCTGAAAGTTCTCAAAACCTCTCGCAGCTTGAGCGCTTGCTATGGTTTGGGCATGACATGCCCCAACAGTGGCTTTGTGGGGTATCCCATCGCGCTTTTGAGCTTGGGCCCCATCGCTGGCGTGTCGCTGGCACTCAACATGATTGTTGAAAACTTGCTCATCATTCCGCTTTTGTTGGCGTGGGCCGAAACCGGATCTGGCAAGCAATCGTGGCTCCAAATTTTGAATCAAACCCTCCAAGGCATGCTTAAAAATCCCATGATATGGGGCATTGTTTTGGGCTTTGCTTTTTCATGGTTCAGCGTTGAACTGCCTGCCAGTTTAAGTCGCGCTGTTTCGCTTTTTGCACAAGCCAGCGGTGCACTCTCATTGTTTGTCATTGGGGGTAGTTTGGTTGGATTGCCAGTGCGCGGCATGGGACCCAAAGTGTCTCAAATTGCCGTCGGAAAATTGCTGCTTCACCCCTTGATCATGTGGGTCGTTTTGACGTGGCTCATCCCCATTTCTGATCCAGTCCTTCGAACAGCTGTGTTGTTGACTTGTGCTATGCCGATCATGGGCATCTATCCCATCTTGACGCAAAAACATGGTCATGAGGGTTTAAGCGCTGCCGCATTGCTGGTGACAACCATGGCGTCGTTTGTCACGCTCAACTTGTTACTTTGGGTGCTTCAAAATCACAGCCTTTAATCTGCACTGTGATTTTTCTAAGCCCCATTGATGCTTGAGACTCAATCCGCTTTTACGCGGCCAGAGCCAATGACAGGGCGCCAACGCTCAATTTCTTGAACAATCAGCGCACCAAAAACTTCGGGTGTTTCTGGCATGGCAACGGCACCTTCTGTGGTCAATCGCTTTTTTAACTCGTTGCTGTTGAGTGCCACATTAATTTGTTGGTTGAGTTTCAAAATGATGTCGCGAGGTGTGCCTGCTGGCGCAACCACGCCATACCATTGGTCAGCTTCAAAATTTTTGTAACCGGACTCAGCCACGGTGGGCAAATCGGGCAAGGCCGGCAAACGCTTGGGGCTAGAAACTGCCAATGCTCTGAGGGTGCCGTTTTTGACATGGCCCATGACAGCAGGTGCGCCGGTGAATAAAACTTGAATTTGACCGCCCATCAAATCATTGACTGCGGGTGCAGTGCCGCGGTAAGGGATGTGCAACAAAGAGGTGTTGCTTTGCATCTTGAAGTATTCAGTGGCGAGGTTGGCTGCGCTGCCATTCCCGCCCGAACCATAGCTTAATTGACCGGGTTTTGATTTTGCAAGCGCGACCAATTCTTGGATGTTCTTGACGGGCAACTGCGAGTTGACCACCAGCACATTGGGTACGCGCGCAACCCATGCAACAGGCGCAAAGTCTTTGACAGGGTTGTAGGGAAGTTTGGGATAGAGCGACGGGTTGACTGCCAGCGTGCCAATGTGGCCCATCAACAGGGTGTAGCCATCGGCAGGTGACTTGGCCACTTTGTCAGCGCCAATGCTGCCACCTGCACCAGCAACGTTTTCAACAATGACGGGCTGACCCCATGCTTGTGAGAGCTCTAGCGCAATGGTGCGTCCCAAGATGTCAGCACTGCCGCCAGGCGTAAATGGGACGACCAATCGAATGGCTTTGGCTGGGTAGTTGATGCTTGGGCTGGTTTGTGCAGTGGCGGGCGTCGAAAAATTCAAAGCCAACAACAAAGCACCTAGCAAAGGTTTTTGAAACATTGAGATGGGCATAGTGTCTAAAGTCAATAACAGGCGCAGCATGGGTTCAAGCTGACTCTAATAGTTTTTCTGCTGTTTCTCTAATCAGGCTGAGCGTTGCCTGTTGCGTCAAAGTGGTCGGACGCAATGAGCTAACAACGGTGCAGAGTTGAATGCTAAGTTGGGGTTCCGAAATGGGTCGGGTTGAAAATGCAGAAGGGTTGATAGAGCGCGTAACGGCATTTTTTGACAAGATGGCTGAGCCTGCGCCATCGGCCACCAACTCCAAAATAGAGGTGACCCCATCAATTTCTAGTGCAATTTGCGGTTGACTGCCAATGCCGGCCATTTCAGATTCAACATGCATCCGAATGGCGTTGGGTCGGCTTGGAATGACCAATGGCAGTTTGGCCACATCTTTCAGTCGAATGGGCGGTGGGGGAGGGTCTTCTTGCAAAGCAGAAGGGCGTGCTTGAACCAACCAAAGCTCCTCCTGAACCAGGTGCGCGATTTCCAAGCCGCTTGTGGCCTTGGGGTTGTAGAGCAAGGCAATGTCGAGTCGCCCATTCAGCAAACTCTCTTGCATGGCAGCGGTCAATCCTTCAGAGATGGACAAATGGGCGTCAGGCATTTTTGCTCTGAAGGCGCGTGTTAAGGGAACAGTTAAAACCCTGGCCACGCTGGGTGGAAGGCCCAAGGCCACCTTGCCACTGAGGCCGCTTCTGGCGCGTGCCATCTCTTCTTGGGCTCTTTCTATTTGGTGAAGAATGCCGCGGCCGTGCTCAAGCAGCAATTGACCGGCTTCGGTGGGGCTGGCGCCACGCCCATTTCTTTTTAGCAAATTTTGACGCAACTCAACTTCTAGCAATCTAATTTGTCGGCTGAGGGCTGGTTGTGCGACATTCAGCGCAATGGCCGCTCGCGTGAAACTGCCCATTTCAGCAACACGAACAAAATATTCGATTTGTTTGAGGTCCATGTGTTTAAATTTCCATAACGGATCATCAGCTATTCTATTTTGTTCTAACAGGTAGTGTCCACTGTCACTTGGCGTTCTGGGGTCATCCATTGAGAATCACGTCTCACTGGCAAATCTCAACACATTCACGCTCTTGCTTTCTATGAATCAAAGTTCACAAACCGCCATTCCGTGTCTGTTGATGAGGGGCGGCACCTCCAAGGGGCCGTTTTTCAACGAGTCTGATCTGCCTTCAGACATCGCCATCAGAGACCGTGTTTTCTTGGCGGCCATGGGATCCCCTGACAAACGACAAATTGACGGCTTGGGCGGTGCGCACCCTTTGACCAGCAAGGTGGGCATTGTTCGTCGAAGCAAAGAACCTGGGGTCGATCTCGACTTTTTATTTGCACAGTTGCAACCCGACAAAGACACCGTCGACACCACCCCCAATTGCGGCAACATGTTGGCTGCCGTTGTGCCTTTTGCATTAGAGACAGGCATGGTCAAAGCCAAGGGTGAGCAAAGCACCTTTCGTGTTTTGACCTTGAACACAGACATGCAATGCGACATCACTGTCGATACCAAGGGCGGCGTTGTGCAGTACGAAGGGACGGCCCGAATTGATGGGGCGCCAGGGACGTCTGCGCCTGTCGTCATTAATTTCTTGGACACAGCGGGCTCAGTTTGCGAAGGCTTGTTGCCGACCGGCCGTGTCAAAGACACCTTGACAGTGACTGGTGCGGGATTTGAACCCTTCACGCTGGATGTCACCTGCATTGACAACGGCATGCCCTTGGTGATGTTCAAAGCCACCGATCTGGGTCGCACAGGCTATGAATCGGTGGCCGACATGAATGCCGATACAGAACTCAAAACCAAAATTGAAGCATTGAGGTTACAGGTCTCTCTTTTGATGGGCCTAGGCGATGTGAGCCAAAAGAATTATCCCAAAATGACTTTGATTGCCGCGCCCCAAAACGGCGGCGCTATTGCCACACGAAGTTTTATCCCCCACGTTTGCCATGATGCCATTGGCGTTTTGGCTGCCGTCACCGTGGGCACGGCGTGTGTGCTGGAAGGCTCAGTGTGTGAAGGTGTTGCGGTGATGCCTTCTGGCTTAACAAAAAACGTCTCTGTTGAACATCCCACGGGGGAATTCAGTGTGGCCTTGCAAACTGAACCTGCGGCTGATTTGCCCGGTGGTCAACTGGTCAAGCAAGCCGCTTTGCTGCGGACCGCGCGTTTGCTGATGCGAGGCGAAACCATGGTGCCTTCATCCATTTGGTCTGGCAAGGCTTAAAGAAATTTCAATCATTCACTTTTATCCATTGGAAACAATATGAGTCAACAAAAACCATTGATCATCGATTGCCATGGTCACTACACCACAGCACCCAAGGCTTTGGAAAACTGGCGAAATGCACAAATTGCAAACTTGAACACGCCAGAACTTGGCCCCAAAGTTTCTGACCTCAAAATCAGTGACGATGAGTTGCGTGAGTCGATTGAAACCAATCAACTGCGCTTGATGAAAGAGCGCGGCTCTGACATCACCTTGTTCAGCCCGCGCGCCAGTTTCATGGCCCATCACATTGGGGACTTCAATGTGTCATCCACTTGGGCGGCCATTTGCAATGAGCTGTGCTATCGCGTCAGCCAGTTGTTCCCAGAACACTTTGTGCCTGTGGCCATGTTGCCGCAATCGCCAGGCGTTGACCCCGCAACGTGCATTCCTGAAATGGAAAAATGCATCAAAGAGTTCGGCAATGTGGGTATCAACCTCAATCCAGATCCATCGGGTGGCCACTGGACCTCACCACCCTTGAGCGACAAACACTGGTACCCCATTTACGAAAAAATGGTGGAATACAACGTGCCCGCCATGATTCACGTCAGCACCAGTTGCAATAGCTGCTTTCACACCACAGGCGCACACTATTTGAATGCCGACACCACCGCCTTCATGCAGTGCCTCACATCGGATTTGTTCAAAGATTTTCCGACTTTGAAGTTTTTGATTCCCCATGGCGGTGGCGCCGTGCCTTATCACTGGGGTCGTTTCCGTGGTTTGGCGCAAGAGCTTAAAAAGCCATTGCTGAAAGACCACTTGCTCAACAACATTTTCTTTGACACCTGCGTGTACCACCAGCCTGGCATTGACTTGTTGACCAAAGTTATCCCAGTTGAAAACATTTTGTTTGCTTCCGAAATGATTGGTGCTGTGCGCGGCATTGATCCAGAAACAGGTCATTATTTCGACGACACCAAGCGCTATATCCAGTCGTCTGACATTCTGAACGACGATCAGCGTTACAAAATTTACGAAGGCAATACACGCCGTGTGTTCCCTCGCTTAGATGCGCATTTAAAAGCCAAAGGCCTCTAATTTTTTGTGCTCAAAATCCTATAACTTAACTCACTGAAATGACCATGACAGAACTCGGAATTGTCAAACGTAACATCTCCCGCGCAGACAAAGCAGCCGTCGAAAAATTAGGCCGCTTTGGTGTGGCTACGGTTCACGAAGCCATGGGTCGCGTTGGCTTGATGCAAAGATACATGCGCCCCATTTACAGTGGCGCGCCTGTATCGGGTACCGCCGTCACAGTGTTGTTGCACCCCGGTGATAACTGGATGATGCACGTCGTCGCAGAGCAAATTCAGCCTGGCGATGTGGTGGTTGCAGCCATCAGCGCTGACAACTGCGATGGTTTTTTTGGCGACTTGTTGGCCACATCGTTCATGGCCCGTGGTGCCAAAGCATTGATCATTGATGCGGGTGTTCGTGATGTCCGCGAACTCACGGCCATGGGCTTCCCAGTCTGGAGCAAAGGCATCAGCGCGAAGGGCACCATCAAATCAACCTTAGGCTCTGTCAACATTCCAGTGGTGTGTGCAGGCGTCAATGTCAATCCAGGTGATGCTGTTGTAGCCGATGACGACGGCGTGGTTGTGGTGCCTGCAGCTTGGGCTCAAAAAGTGGCGGATGCCGCTGAGGCGCGTGAAGCCAATGAGGGTGAAAAGCGCGCCAAATTGGCCGCAGGCGTTTTGGGTCTGGACATGTACAACATGCGTGAGCCTTTGGCCAAAGCAGGTTTGAAGTACATCGATTAATTGAATTGTGAAAATTTAAATACCATGGAATTTCAAAAAACCCCCGGCTGGCTTGACTGGTACGCAGGCCCTAGCAAACCAACATTCAAATTGCCAGCAGGCGCAGTCGATGCCCATTGCCATGTCTTTGGTCCTGGCGCTGAATTTCCTTACGCGCCTGAACGCAAGTACACCCCATGCGATGCGTCTAAACACCAGTTGTATGCGCTGCGAGATCACTTGGGTTTTTCACGCAATGTGGTGGTAGGCGCCACTTGCCACGGCACTGACAACCGCGCAACGGTTGATGCCTTGTTGCACTCCAATGGCAAAGCACGCGGTGTCGCCTCTGTGAAGCGTTCAGTCACGGATGAAGAATTGCAAGCCATGCATGACGCAGGCATTCGCGGTGTTCGCTTCAACTTCGTCAAACGTTTGGTCGACTTCACGCCCAAAGAAGAGTTGATGGAAATTGCCACCCGCATTCACAAGTTGGGTTGGCACGTAGTGATCTATTTTGAAGCAGTAGATTTGCCAGAGTTGTGGGACTTTTTCACAGGCCTGCCAACCATTGTGGTGGTAGACCACATGGGAACGCCCGATGTTAAATTGCCCGTGGATGGCCCGCAATTTCAATTGTTCATGAAATTCATGCGAGAGCATCCAAACGTCTGGAGCAAGGTCACTTGTCCTGAGCGCTTGTCGGTCACCGGCGCACCTGCCTTAAACGGCGAGCAAAATGCGTATCAAGACGTGGTCCCCTTTGCCAAGGCCATCGTAGAAGCCTTTCCAGATCGCGTTCTGTGGGGTACCGATTGGCCACACCCCAACTTGAAAAAGCACATGCCAGACGATGGTTTGTTGGTGGACTTTATTCCCCACATTGCAACCACCCCTGAACAACAACAAAAATTGTTGGTCGACAACCCAATGCGCTTGTACTGGCCTGAGGAGAAAATTTAATGTCTTTAGACAAACCCTATTTGGATGTGCCTGGCACCATCATTTTCGATGCCGAACAAAGTCGCAAAGGTTATTGGATCAATCAGTTTTGCATGTCGCTCATGAAAGCTGAAAATCGCGAGCGATTCAAAGCCAATGAACGCGCCTACCTCGATGAGTGGGCCATGACAGAAGAGCAAAAACAAGCCGTGCTGGCCCGTGACTTGAATTGGTGCATGCGCACGGGTGGCAACATCTATTTCTTGGCCAAAATTGGCGCCACTGACGGCAAGAGCTTCCAGCAAATGGCGGGCTCGATGACCGGCATGACCGAAGAAGAGTATCGCAACATGATGATCAGTGGTGGTCGCTCTGTCGAGGGCAATCGTTTCATTGGCGAAGACGGCGACGCACAAGCACACAAGCAACCTCAAGGCTCTGCCGCGAAGAAAGCAAACTGATCATGGCAAAAATTACAGCCTCTGTATTCACCTCACACGTTCCTGCCATTGGCGCAGCGCTTGATCTGGGTAAAACCCAAGAACCCTATTGGCAGCCTCTTTTTAAAGGCTACGAATACGGCAAGCAATGGATGAAAGACAACAAGCCCGATGTGATTTTCTTGGTCTTCAACGACCACGCTACCGCATTCAGCTTGGACTTCATTCCAACGTTTGCCATCGGCACCGCCGCCGAATTTCAACCTGCTGATGAAGGCTGGGGACCTCGGCCTGTTCCTGTTGTCAAAGGCCATCCAGATTTGGCGTCGCACATTGCACAGTCAGTGATCCAGCAAGATTTTGACCTCACCATTGTCAACAAGATGGATGTCGATCATGGTTTGAGTGTGCCTTTGTCTTTAATGTGCGGCCAACCGCCTGCCGATAAGTTTGAATGGCCCTGTCCAGTCATTCCGTTTGCAGTCAATGTAGTTCAATATCCTGTGCCAAGCGGCCAGCGTTGCTACAACTTGGGCAAGGCCATTCGCAAAGCCATTGAAAGCTACGACGAAGACATCAATGTGCACATCTGGGGCACTGGCGGTATGAGTCACCAGCTTCAAGGTGCACGAGCAGGCTTGATCAACAAAGAATTTGACAATGCTTTCCTAGACAAGTTGATCAATGATCCACAAGCTGCGGCAGACATTCCGCATATTGACTATGTGCGGGAAGCGGGCAGTGAGGGCATCGAGTTGGTCATGTGGCTCATAGCACGCGGTGCCATGAACGATGTCGCGGGCGGTAAAGCGCCAGCAGTGAAGCACCGCTTTTATCATGTGCCTGCGTCCAACACAGCCGTAGGCCATCTGATTTTAGAAAATCAATTTTGAACAGAGGAATGAAGTGATGTCGAAAAACATTAAAGTGGCATTGGCAGGTGCGGGTGCATTTGGAATTAAGCACTTAGACGGTATCAATAACATTGATGGCGTTGAAGTGGTTTCATTGATCAGCCGTGACCTTGAAAAAACAAAAGAAGTGGCCGATAAATATGGCATCAAGCACATCACCACCAATTTGGCGGACAGCTTGGCCTTGCCAGAAGTAGACGCTGTCATTTTGTGCACACCGACACAGATGCATGCGGCCCAATCGATCGCCTGTTTGAAAGCGGGTAAGCATGTTCAAGTAGAAATTCCATTGGCAGACAGCTGGAAAGATGCCGAAGAAGTGGTGCGCCTGGCCAAGGAAACTGGCAAGGTGGCCATGTGCGGTCACACCCGTCGTTTCAATCCCAGCCATCAATGGGTCCATCAGAAAATCAAAGCAGGCGAGTTCAACATTCAGCAAATGGATGTTCAAACGTACTTCTTCCGTCGCACCAACATGAATGCCTTGGGTCAAGCGCGCAGCTGGACCGATCATTTGCTGTGGCACCACGCCGCCCACACTGTGGACCTGTTTGCCTACCAAGCAGGGAGCCCCATCGTCAAAGCCAATGCGGTGCAAGGCCCCATTCACCCCACGTTGGGCATTGCCATGGACATGAGCATTCAGTTGCAAGCGGCCAACGGCGCCATTTGCACCTTGAGCTTGTCCTTTAACAACGATGGACCTCTGGGCACATACTTCCGATACATTGGCGATACAGGGACCTATCTGGCTCGCTATGACGATTTGTTCACCGGCAAGGAAGAGAAAATTGATGTGTCCAATGTGGCTGTGTCCATGAACGGCATTGAATTGCAAGACCGTGAGTTTTTTGCGGCCATCCAAGAAGGTCGTGAGCCAAACTCAAGTGTGGCGCAGGTCTTGCCTTGCTACAAAGTGTTGCACGAACTCGAGTTGCAGCTGACAGCTTGAGGCTCTTGCTGCTCTCCAAAATGGCTGTGCATCTCACAGCCATTTTTTTTGGAAAGATTGATTTTCTTATTAACTAGATGGTACATTTCGCCCATGGCGACCGCTGTCAAAAAATCCTCACGAAAACAAACGACACGAACCAACGACCCTGAACGGACGATGGCTGAAATCTTGTTGGTGGCCAACAAAGAGTTTGCTGACAAAGGTTTGGCGGGCGCACGAATCGACGAAATTGCTGCGGCGACACGCACCAGCAAGCGAATGATTTACTATTATTTTGCAAGCAAAGAAGGCTTGTATTTGGCGGTGCTCGAAGCAGCCTATCGTCGCATGCGTCAAGTTGAATCTGACTTGCACCTTGAAGATTTAGAACCTGTTCAAGCCTTGCAAGCGTTGGTTGAATTTACCTACGATCACCATCAAGCGAATGAAAATTTCATTCGCTTGGTCATGAATGAAAACATTCAACGTGGCGAATACATTGGTCAAAGCAAGGACATCCAACAGCTCAACGGTTCTGCGATTCAGACCCTTCAAAATTTGTACGAGCGGGGTGTGAAGAGCGGGGTTTTCAGACCTGGGCTAACACCTTTGGACATTCACTCTGCCATTTCAGCTTTGTCTTTTTTCAATGTGTCCAACCAGCACACCTTTGGACTCATCTTTAATCACAAGCGTTCTTCAGGCAAAGCCCAAACCCTCCAAAGAGCGCATGTGGTGAGTCTCATCTTGAATTTTGTGACCAAACCCCAGAGCTAGATCGAATTGCTATAACAGGTAGCTTGTTATGCAATCAAAAACTAGGGTTTTTACTTATATTTACTAAACTAACTGTTTTGTACATTTTGTACAAGACTCAACAAAACCCATACAGCCCATGAACAAGTTTCTTGATATCTACTGCAAATGTCTCAAAGTCATCATGGCAGTTTGCTTGGCGCTCATGGTCGTTTTGGTGTTTGGCAATGTGGTGTTGCGGTATGCCTTTAATTCCGGCCTCACCATTTCTGAAGAACTCTCTCGCTGGTTGTTTGTCTGGGTGACTTTCCTGGGGGCCATCGTGGCCATGAAAGAGGGCGCACATTTGGGTTCAGACACTTTGGTCTCGCGTTTGTCTGTGGCCAAACAAAAAGTATGTTTTGTGATCGGGCATTTTCTGATGCTTGGCATTTGTTATCTGCTCTTCAAAGGCTCGTACGAGCAAGTCATCATCAATTTAACAACCACCAGCGCCGTGATGGAGGTCTCTATGGCCATGTTCTATGGCTGTGGTTTGGTCTTGGCATTGTCAGGCGCCATTATTTTGATCAATCAATTGGTGCGATTGGCACGCGGTCAATTGTCAGATGGCGAGTTGATCGGCATTCGTGAATCAGAAGAAGAGCCGGTCGATGTGCCCGCGCCTGTGAAATAAGAAAGAACACCATGACCATTGCCGTCTTCTTAGGATCCTTGCTTGCCGCCATGGCACTGGGCGTCCCCATTGCTTTTTCCTTACTGATTTGTGGCGCTGCCCTGATGTGGCACATGAACATGTTTGACGCCCAAATTTTGGCGCAAAACGTCATTGAAGGTGCCAACAGCTTCCCATTGCTGGCCGTCCCGTTTTTCATGCTTGCTGGTGAGATCATGAACACTGGCGGCCTCTCACGCCGCATTGTCGATTTTGCTCTGGCGCTAGTCGGTCACATTCGTGGCGGTCTGGGTTATGTCACCATTGTGGCGGCCATTTTGTTGTCGGCTCTGTCTGGCTCTGCTGTTGCCGATGCCGCTGCTTTGACAGCCTTGTTGTTGCCCATGATGGTCAAGGCAGGTCATGACAAATCAAGAAGCAGCGGTTTGATCGCAGCTTGTGGTGTGATTGGTCCCATCATTCCGCCCTCCATTGGATTCGTTATTTTTGGCGTGGCCGCTAACGTCTCAATCAGCAAGTTGTTTTTGGCGGGTATTTTTCCTGGCATCGTTTTGAGTGCAGGCTTGTGGATCACTTGGTGGTGGTTGACACGTAAAGAGCATTTGGAACCGCCTCCTCGAAAATCGAAGTCTGAGGTGTTGAAGGCTTTGCGCGATGCCGGCTGGGCCTTGATGTTGCCGCTCATTATTTTGGTGGGTTTGCGCATGGGTGTGTTCACACCCACAGAAGCCGCCGTAGTCGCTGCTGTGTATGCACTCTTTGTGGCCACTGTGATTTACAAAGAACTTAAATGGCGCCAGTTGTATGAAGTCTTTGAAACAGCTGCTCGCACCACAGCTGTGGTTATGTTCTTGGTGGCGGCAGCCATGGTGTCAGCGTGGCTCATTACGGTTGCTAATTTGCCTGGCCAAGTGGTCACCTTATTGCAGCCCTTGTTGGACAACCCGACCTTGCTCTTGATGGCCATCATGTTGCTGGTCATGATTGTGGGCACGGCCATGGACATGACGCCCACCATTCTGATATTGACGCCTGTCTTGATGCCAATTGTTAAAGCGGCCGGTATTGACCCCGTTTATTTTGGTGTGTTGTTCATCATCAACAACTCAATCGGTTTGGTGACACCGCCGGTGGGCACAGTTTTGAACGTGGTCGCTGGCGTGGGTCGCATGCGCATGGATGAGGTCACCAAAGGGGTGATGCCCTTCATGGCAGTTCAATTCTTGATCATGTTCTTGATGGTGCTATTTCCATCGATCATCATGGTCCCAGCCCGATGGTTCTATTAACCCCACAATTTTCCATTCACTGCTTGTTCGGGTACGCCAAGCAACTGAATCTTTGTTCTGCGTACGACCATCAATTTCATCAGGAGACACAGACATGAAACGTGTTTTTATCAAGACAGTTTTGGCAAGCGTTGCTTTGGTTGCCATGGGCGTTGCTTCCGCACAAGAGAAAACCATTAAGTTTGCTAACCAAAACGCCGTAGGTCACCCCATTGTTCAAGGCATGGAAAAGTTCAAAGAGATCGTTGAAAAACAATCTGGCGGCAAAATCAAGGTCAATGTTTTTCCAGGTGGCGCTTTGGGCAGCGACCAAGCCAACGTCTCAGCCATTCAGGGCGGCGCTTTGGAAATGGCGTCCATGAACTCTGGTATTTTTGCCAGCCAAGTCAAAGACTTTGCAGTGTTTGATTTCCCCTTCATGTTTGCCAGCGGCAGGGAAGCTGATGCCGTGGTGGATGGCGCATTCGGTAAAAAAATGCACGCCAAGTTAGAAGAAAAAGGTTTGGTTGGCTTGGGCTACTATGAATTGGGCTTCCGCCACATGTCCAACAGCAAGCGCCCTATCACCAAAGTTGCCGACATTGACGGTTTGAAATTGCGTGTCATTCCAAACCCCATCAACGTGGACTGGGTCAAAGCATTGGGCGCAAACCCAACACCGCTGCCATTCCCTGAGTTGTATGCAGCGCTTGAACAAAAAGCGGTTGACGGACAAGAAAATCCAGTGGCCACCATCAACGGTGCCAAGCTGTATGAAGTGCAAAAGAACTTGGTTCTGACAGGTCACCAATACAACCCACAGTCAGTGGTCATCAGTAAAAAATTCTGGGATACGCTGTCTGCTGCAGAAAAGAAAATCATCTCTGATGCTGTAGCTGAATCTTCTAAATTCCAGCGTACAACTGCGCGTGCATTGGAAGCAGGTACCTTGGAAGGTCTGAAGAAAAATGGCATGGCCGTGACCACGTTGCCTGAATCTGAAATGGCCATCTTGCGTGAAAAAATGAAACCAGTCATTGCCAAGCATGGTGAACCCATCGCTGCCACAGTGGCTGAGTTGCAAGCCGAGTTGACCAAATTGCGCAAGTAATTCAGGTTTCAACCAGGTCCAAATCAATCAGGTCCTACAGTAGACCTTTATGTCATTTCATTGCGAAGTCTCTAAGCTTGTCTTAGAGCTTCGCATTTTTATTTGCGCATTATGAACATCGACGGTAACACCGAGCTGATCGCCCACATTGGCTATCCAACGCACAGTTTTAAATCACCCCTGATTTACAACCCTTATTTTGAAAAAGAGGGTATCAATGCATTGGTGGTGCCGATGGGCTGTCAGGCAGCACATTACCCTCATTTTTTAAAATCAGTCTTTAACTTGAGCAACATTCGAGGCGCGCTGATTACCATGCCGCACAAGGTCACCACAGTGGACTTGCTGGATGAAGTGACCCCAACCGTCAAAGTGGCTGGCGCTTGCAATGCTGTCAAGCGCGACGAAAATGGCCGATTAGTGGGTGACATGTTTGACGGCGCCGGTTTTGTTCGCGGCGTGAAGCGCAAAGGTTTTACGCTTCAAGGCAAACGAGTCTTGGTCGTGGGTTGTGGTGGTGTCGGTTCTGCCATTGCAGCCTCCTTGGCCGCAGAAAAAATCAATGCCATCAGTTTGTTTGATGTGAATACCGCGTCTTGCGAGGGCTTAGGCCAACGCTTGCAATCAGAATATCCACAGATTAAAGTCGATGCTGGTTCCAACGATCCTGAGGGACATGATTTGGTTGTCAACGCCACCCCCATGGGCATGAACGAGGGTGATCCATTGCCGATGAATGTTTCTCGCATTGCCCCTGAAACATTTGTGGGTGAGGTCGTGATGCGTCAAGAGATGACAGCCTTTTTACAGGCTGCTAAAAATAGAGGATGTAAAGTTCAGGTAGGCTCGGACATGTTGTTTGAGCAAATTCCAGCTTACTTGGAATATTTTGGATTCAAGACCACTACTGCCGAAGTCCTTCGCAGTGTGGCCCGCTTGGCTTAATGAATGTCGGAGTAATGAGTATGAATCTGCGTGCTGTTAATCGTGAAGCTGTTCCCGAAATGCCCAATCGATTGGGCATTCAAGGTATTGAGTTCATTGAATATGCCACCAACCGACCCCAAGCTTTGGGTCAGGTTTTAGAGTCCATGGGATTCAGACCCATTGCACGTCATCGTTCTCGCGAAGTGACGCTGTATCGCCAAGGCGATATGAATTTGGTTGTCAATGCCAATCCTGAAGACGCGCGGGTAGCTGCCACAGCAGATGGCCAAGCCGAAATTGCAGCGGTGGCGTTTCGAGTGCAAGATGCACTCAAGGCGCACACACGTTGCATTGACTTGGGCGCGTGGTCGGTCAACAGCCATGCGCAGGCCATGGAGTTGCATATTCCCGCTATTCATGGCCCAGGCGGTACACGTTATTACTTTGTCGATCGTTGGCAAGAGTTTTCTATTTACGACATCGATTTCAAACCGATTCCCACTGTCGATCAGAACCCAGCAGCGGTTGAAGGCATGAGTTATTTTGGTTTGGTTCAATACATCGGTGCGGCCAGAAGCGAAGACTGGATGGCCTATTACGAACACATGTTTGATTTCAGTGTGATCCCCGATGAGGAGCGATTTGGCATCTTGCCCAAAGGCAAGTTGATGAAAAGCCCTTGCGGTCAATTTCTGTGGCAACTCATTGAGCCCGATCCTTGGATGGAGAGTGATGAGTCACCAGAATCACTCAAACGCATTGGCTTTGGTGTCAAGGATGTTGCCAAAGCAGTTCAAACACTGAAAAGCAACGGCGTTGAATTTGTAGAGTCCAAAGAGTTGCATCCAGAAGACCGTGGTGCACTCACGCGCAGTGCGCTGGGCTCGGTCTCGTTCGAGCTGGTTCATCAACACGATGAAGGACGCCCATGAACTTACTTGACGGATATGGCATGGACACCATCACGATGGCGGGTCCTTTGGAAGCCAAGCTGGAGGCCATGAAGGGCGCTGGCTTTTCTCAAGTGATGTTAATGGCCCGCGACTTGGTGGGCCATCCAGGCGGTGTCAAGGCCGCCGTCAAGGCGGTTGAGGACAGCGGACTTCGGCCCACCGGGTTTCAAGTTTTGAGAGACTTTGAAGGCTTGTCTGGCCACTTGCACAGTTACAAAGTGGACATTGCCAAGTCCATGCTAGAAATGTGCGCGGCCACTGGCAGCAAGGTCTTACTGGCTTGTTCCTCAACGTCGCGTCATGCCACCGATGACTTGAACTTGATTGCCAAAGATCTCAAAAAACTGGCCATGATGGCCCTGCCTTTGGGCATCAAGGTGGCCTATGAAGGGCTTTCATGGGGACGAACCGTGAATGAATTCACCACGGCCTGGGATGTGGTTTGCAGAGCTGATTGCCCTAATTTAGGCATTGGCATTGACTCCTTTCACATTTTTGCGGCCAACTCATCCTTGGATGACATTGAAGACATTGACGCAGACCGCATTTTTCTAGCGCAGCTGTCAGATTTCATGTGGCACGAAACGCCCACCTTTGAAGAACGCATGACCACCGCTCGAACCTTCCGTGTCTTTCCAGGTGAAGGTGTTCACAGCGAGCAGTTGGCCGATTTGGTGCTGCGCATGGAGCGAATTGGATATCGAGGCGATTACAGCTTTGAAGTGTTCAATGACGACTATCAACAATTGCCTCTAGAAACTGTTGCACAACGTGCCCGCAAGAGCGCCATCTGGTTGCATCAAGATGTTTTGCATCGTTCGGCACCTCTGCCAAAATGGACGCAGCAAGTTCGCGCATAAATTTTGAAGGTTGAACATGAAAAATAGAAAGTTGGGACCGTTTCAAGTCAGTGAAATTGGTTTGGGGTGTATGAACCTTAGCCATGCTTACGGTGCGCCCGTATCGTTTGAGCAAGCAGAAAAAGTCCTCTTAACAGCCCTGGACCAAGGCGTTACTTTCTTTGACACAGCCGCTTTGTATGGTTTTGGCACCAACGAAACTTTGGTGGGTCAGGTTCTCAAGAAACACCGTCAAAAATTCACACTGGCCAGCAAGTGCGGTATGACGGGTGTTGATGTCAAAGGCGATGGCAAGTTGGTGCGTGTGATTGATGGTCGCCCAGAAACCATTCGCAGTACCTGTGAGGCTGCTTTGAAGCGCCTGCAAACAGATGTCATCGACCTCTACTATTTGCACCGTTGGGACAAGAAAGTTCCCATTGAAGACAGCGTAGGCGCTCTGAGTGATTTGGTCCGTCAGGGCAAAATTCAAACCATTGGCTTGTCAGAGGTTTCCGCTGCAACCTTGCGCAAAGCCCATTCAGTGCATCCCATTACAGCCGTTCAAACTGAATATTCATTGTGGACTCGCAACCCTGAAATCGCCGTTTTAAAAGCTTGCCAAGAACTGGGCACCACCTTCGTGGCCTTCAGCCCTGTGGCGCGCGGATTTCTGTGTGGCGAGTTGAACCTGCAAGCGTTCGATGCCAAAGACATTCGTAAATCGATGCCACGCTTTGAACCTGAAAATTATGCTGCCAATTTGAAATTGTTGGCACCCTTTCAACAACTGGCCAAAGAGGCTGCTTGCTCACCTGCGCAATTGGCTTTGGCATGGTTGCTGCACAAAGACCCCAACATCATTCCCATTCCTGGCACTACCAGCGTAGAGCATTTATTGGACGATTTGGCGTCAGTCAATGTCAAGTTGAGTCCAGAACTCATTCAACAACTGGACCGACTCATCAACGAAAAAACGGTGGTGGGCAACCGCTACAACGATCTGGCCAACTCTGAAGTCGACACAGAATTTTTCTAATGGCTGAGTTGGGTCCAAGCTGAGGTCATCAGTTATTGCAAGGCTTGGATTAGCGCCTTAAAGAAGGACCCTCGATGGACAAACCTTCCGCGCGCATTTTTAAAAAAAGTTCGAGCTGTCTTAAATCTTGACTGCCGGCTGGTGGGATGTCAGCTTGAACACCTGAGTAGCAAGCACGGATTCGCCGATCCAAGCTGCCCATGCTTTGCCAACTCATTTTGAAGATGGGAAAGCCTGTGGGGTGGCCGGGCGAAATGATGTCTGCCTGCATTCTCTTGCCAATGTTCTGATCGTGGCAATGCGTACAGGCCAAGTTCATTCTGCCCATGCGCTGCATAAAAAGTTCCGCGCCTGCTTGGAGTTCTCTTTGCCATTCCTCTTTGTGCTTGTTGTTGGGTCTGAGCAAGATCGTTTGATTTTTGCTTTGTTGATGCAGAAGGGCACTCAAGGCGAGTACATCGGGGTCTTCTAAATTCTTGTAAGGCTTCGAAGTTCTTTCCGAGCATTGAATAATTTGATCTTCGAGATTGATCAGTTTTTTCAAAGGGGCAGACCATTTGGGAAATTGACTTGCGAAGGTCTTGTTTTTTTCCACGGCGCCATGACACTGTGCACAAGATGCCTTAGTGTCGGAGCTTGCCCAAAGGGCCTGGCCCTTGTCCAGCCAAAGGCTGATGGGATTGGCCATGGGATCGTTTTGCATCGCCAACATGGCTGGACTTAAAAAAGCATTCCCACTTTGTGCCTGAATAGGCTGACGCTCGCTTGCAAAACCGCTCACTGGCTTCAATGTCAAAAGCATGACCAACCAAAAGCAAACACTTAAGACACGTCGAATAGGCCATTGCTTCATGGATTGGACCGCCATGTCATTAAAGTTTCGACAACCTTTTGAATTTGTAGATCTGATAGGAGTGGCCGTTTGTCGGTCACTTTCTGCAAGCCTTCTGTGTTGCCAAAGGGTGGCATGAGGGTGTTTGCTTGAATGACTCTGGGATCTTTCACCCACTGCGTCAGCGTCTCACGCGTCAGTCTCGCTCCGACGCCTTTTAAGGATGGCCCCAAATTGCTGGCGGTGCCCTGTATCCCAGGCAATTCGTGACAAGCAACGCAATTGCCCAATTGTTTTTGGGTCATGATTTCCATGCCTTCATCCAGCGAGCGATTGACCTGGGCAACAGCGCTAAGCGGTCCCAAGGTCAGTAACAGTATCAATACAATCCATTGCATGTTCTGCATTGTGTCATCCCTGATTTTTAAAGAGATTTTTGTGAACATAGGGTTATCCCGTAGCTTGGGGGGTCGCTTTGAAACTTGGAAACATGCATAATATTTCCAGTCCGAGCGGTCGGTTAATTCAAAAGTGGAATTGACACTGCTCTTTTTAAAGTGCACTTAGACCCGCCAGGGTTTCAATCAAATGACCACCGTACTTCAAAGTTTTGTCGCCGGCCGCTGGGTCGGCCAGCAAGCCGCTCAAGCCCTCCACAGCGCAATCAATGGCAAGGAAGTCGCCTTTGCCCATGCAGAGAGCCTTGACTTTGCGGAGGCCCTTGAATATGGCCGCACCACGGGCTTACAGGGCATGTTGGCCATGGATTTTCAACAACGTGCTGCTGCTTTGCGCGCGCTGGCCAAATATTTGGGCGAGCGCAAGGAAGAGCTCTACGCCATTTCTGCACACACAGGTTCAACGCGCATCGATTCTTGGGTAGACATTGAAGGCGGCACGGGTACTTTATTTGCCTATGCAGGCATGGCGGCCAGTGAACTGCCCAGCGGCAATTTGATTCATGAAGGTCCCGTTGCATCATTAGGCAAGAAGAACACCTTTGCGGGCACGCATATTTTGGTACCGCGAGGTGGCGTGGCGGTGCACATCAATGCGTTCAATTTTCCCGTGTGGGGCTTATTAGAAAAATTTGCGCCGACCTTTTTGGCAGGCATGCCCTGCATTGGCAAACCCGCCACTGCCACCAGCTACCTCACTGAGGCTTTGGTGCGCATGATCGACCAATCGGGCATCTTGCCCAAGGGCGCATTGCAGCTGGTCATTGGCAGCACAGGTGATTTACTCGACCGCTTGGATGTGGCCGATGTGGTGACTTTCACCGGTTCAGCCGATACAGCCGCCAAATTGCGCGTGAACGCCAATTTGGTTCGCAACAGCATTCCTTTCAACGCCGAAGCCGACTCATTGAACTGCGCGATCTTGGCCGATGATGTGACGCCTGACGATGAAGAATTCGATTTGTTCGTCAAAGAAGTGGTGCGTGAAATGACTGTCAAGGCGGGTCAAAAATGTACCGCCATTCGCCGCGCCATCGTGCCTCGTCAGCATCTCGATGCTGTGGCAGAAAAAATCAAGGCGCGGCTGTCCAAAGTGGTGGTGGGCGACCCATCGGTTGAAGGCGTCAAGATGGGCGCTTTGGCCTCTAAATCACAACAGGCTGATGTCGCTGAACGCGTTGCTTTGTTGCGCCAAAGTGCAGAGTTGGTGTGCGGGGGTGATGCCAATTTCAGTTTGGTGGGTGAGGGTGTCGCCAATGGGGCGTTTTTCCAACCCACTTTGCTTTTGTGCCAAAAACCATTGAGCACTGACAGTGTTCATGACATTGAAGCCTTTGGTCCCGTCAGCACGCTCATGCCTTACGACAACATGGAAGAAGCCATGGCTTTGGCAAAACGTGGCAAGGGCAGTTTGGTCGGTTCTTTGATTACCAAGACACCTGCGGTTGCAGCACACGTTGTGCCCCGCTTGGCAGCCAACCACGGACGCTTGCATGTGCTTGACCGTGAGTCAGCTGGTGAGTCAACGGGTCATGGGTCACCCTTGCCATCGCTCAAACATGGCGGCCCTGGCCGTGCGGGCGGGGGTGAGGAGTTGGGTGGTATTCGCGCTGTGACACACATGATGCAACGCGCAGCAGTGCAAGGTTCACCCACCATGCTGACAGCCGTCACCCGCGAATATGCGCGTGGCGCCCAGCTGATTGAAACCGGCACGCATCCATTCAAGCGTTATTTTGAAGAGTTGCAAATAGGTGAATCTTTGTTGACGGCTGCCAAGGTCATCAGTGAAGCAGATGTGAAGGCCTTTGGCGAACTCACGGGCGACATGTTTTACATGCACTTTGACGATGAAGCCGCCAAAGCTTCAGCCTTTGGCAAACGCATTGCGCATGGCTATTTGGTCTTGTCCGATGCTGCTGGTTTGTTTGTGGTGGCAGAACCCGGCCCTGTATTGGCCAACTATGGTTTGGACACATTGCGCTTTGTAAAACCGGTAGGCTTGGGCGACAGCATTCAGGTTCGCCTTACCTGCAAACGCAAAATTGATCGCAACAAAAAAGACGCCAATGGTCAAGGGCAGGGCGTTGTGGCTTGGGACGTGGAAGTGACCAATCAAGACCAAGAGCTTGTTGCCAGCTATGACATCCTCACCTTGGTTGCCAAAAAGCGTTAAGGCAAGTTGACACTAAACCCCACAATTCATGGGCTTAATTGGCACTTGGATTGGCAAATGATCAAGCATCATTTCTAATCCTTATATCGATGGGGAGTAGCTTAATTCCTTTGTGTTCAGTATCAAGCTCAAATTCAATTTGAGTAACACGAAGGAATCAACAAATCGTCAGTACGGAGTTTTAAATAACTCTCGGTTTGTTGGGCACATAACTGATTCATAACAAGCAAAGCAAGACCTTCGATCTCTCGTGCCACAGGTGTCTCTAAGGCCTTTGTGACTTGTTCGGATCGTAATTAAAGGTCTTCAATGGAATTGTTTTCAGTGCCATGGTGGTCAGCTTTGCTCGCCATCATTCTTATCGACTTGGTTTTAGCTGGCGATAACGCCATCGTCATTGCGCTTGCTGCGCGCAACCTCCCGCCAGAACATCAACACAAAGCCATCATTTGGGGAACCGTCGGTGCCATTGTGGTGCGTTCGGCCATGACGGTGGGTGTGGTTTGGCTTCTCAAAATACCAGGTCTCATGTTGGTGGGTGGTTTGGGGCTCTTGTGGATTGCCTACAAACTGATTGCCGACACATCCGAAGACGAACATGAGGGTGTCGGTGCCACCACATTCTGGGGTGCCATGAAAACCATCATCGTGGCCGATGCTTTGATGGGTGTTGACAACGTTTTGGGCGTTGCAGGTGCTGCCAACGGTTCATTTGACTTGGTGGTCATTGGTTTGCTGATCAGTATTCCGATTGTGGTTCTGGGTAGCAAGTTGGTGTTGCGCTTGGTCGAGAAATGGCCCATCATCATTCACTTGGGCGCTGCTGTTTTGGCCTTCACTGCGGCTCAAATGATTATCAATGAAAAGTTTTTAGATCCCGTCTTTGACGGTGGTGAAACCATCAACTATGTCGCGCGTGCCGCAACATACATTCTGGCCATCGTGGGTGTCTTGGGCTCTGGCTGGTGGGTAACTCGCAAACAGGTGCAAAACGAAGCAGAAACGCAGTCCACCTAATCAAATTTTTAACGAGGAGAAAAATAATGGAAACATTCATTGTTTACATAGACGACAAGCAATACGCACTCCAACAAGTTATTCCCATGCTGCCTTCTGCTGGCCAAGCCCAGCAAGCAGCCAATTGGATTTTGGTGGGTTGTCCTCCGCGGCTCAATCGACATACTGGTCGATGGTTGACGCACACAGCCCAAAAGAAATGGCGTCAAGAGTGGGCCAATGAAGCGACTTCCGAGTTGGTTCAAAAACTTGAGACCAGCGGCAATACGGTCAGTGTGCGTGTGGCACATGGCGCATTGACTGAGTTGACCAAACAGATCAAGGGTGAAGTGGGTGCGGCCCGCGTCATTGATGCGCGGCGTCCCAAGATGGCCGTCAATTTAGATCCTGTCACCCCCGATCAGCCTCAGGATAAGACCACCTGGGCGGTGCCTGGTGGTGTTTTGGCCATGGGTGCAGCCATTGTGATGGTTAGCGAGTAAATTCAAGCATCGTTAAAAAAGCCCATCTGGCAGAAGCTAGATGGGCTTTTTGTTGGGCTGTACGGCTGCCGAAGGGCAGCCGTTTGCAATTACATCGTGTCAATGAAACTGCGCAGCTTGTCACTGCGGCTGGGGTGCTTTAATTTGCGAAGCGCCTTGGCCTCTATTTGACGAATGCGCTCACGCGTCACATCAAACTGTTTGCCCACTTCTTCCAAAGTGTGGTCGGTTGACATTTCAATGCCGAAACGCATGCGAAGTACTTTGGCTTCGCGCGGCGTCAGGCTGTCCAAGATGTCTTTGACCACGTCGCGCAGGCCCGCTTGCATGGCAGCATCGATGGGCGCAGTGTTGGCGCTGTCTTCAATGAAGTCGCCCAAGTGGCTGTCATCGTCGTCACCGATGGGTGTTTCCATGGAGATAGGCTCTTTGGCAATCTTCATGATCTTGCGAATCTTGTCTTCCGGAATTTCCATCTTCTCGGCCAAGATGCTGGCATCAGGTTCAAAGCCAAACTCCTGCAAGTGCTGCCGAGAAATACGGTTCATCTTGTTAATCGTCTCGATCATGTGAACTGGAATTCGGATGGTGCGAGCCTGATCTGCGATGGAGCGTGTGATGGCCTGACGAATCCACCAAGTGGCATAGGTGGAGAACTTGTAGCCACGACGGTATTCAAACTTGTCAACGGCCTTCATCAAACCAATGTTGCCTTCTTGAATCAAGTCAAGGAATTGCAAACCACGGTTGGTGTATTTCTTTGCAATGGAGATCACCAAACGCAAGTTGGCTTCAATCATTTCTTTCTTGGCGTGGCGTGAGGCACGCTCGCCTGCATTCATGCGCTTGTTGATGTCTTTTAGTTCATCCAAGGGCACCACCACACTGGTTTGCAAATCAGTCAGCTTTTGCTGCAGATCTTGAACCGGTGGAATGTTGCGACCCATGACGGCACTCCAAGGCTTGCCGGCAGCAGCTTGCTTTTCAATCCACTGCAGGTCTAAAAGGTGCGATGGAATACGCTTGTTGTTTTTGTCACGACCGCTGAAGTCTGCAATGAACAAGTCTTGGGGGTAGCCACACTTGTCCACAATGATTCTGCGCAACTCGCGTTCTTTTTTACGCACATCGTCCACATGACCGCGAACCATGTCGCACAGCTTTTCAATGGTCTTGGCTGTGAATCGAATGGTCATCAATTCTTCAGAAAGTGCGGCTTGCGCTTTTTGATAAGCCGGTGTTCCCCAACCTTCTTTGGCAGAAATGGCATGAACTTTTTCGAACAGTTCAGTGATGCGATCGAAGCGCTCTAAGGCTTGGTTCTTCAGTTCTTCCAATTTCTTGGTGAGGGCTTTAGAGCCGCCTTTGCCATCATCGTCATCTGATTCGTCAAATTCGTCGAAGTCTTCTTCGGCCACATAGTCGTCAGCTTCGTTGATGTTGGAGAAGCCATCGACCACCGTTGAAATGACGACTTTGCCTTCGCGAATTTCATTGGCCAATCGCAAAATTTCTGCAATGGTGGCAGGCGATGCGCTGATGGCGGTCATCATGTCCATCAAGCCACCTTCGATGCGTTTGGCGATTTCAATTTCGCCTTCGCGTGTCAGCAATTCAACGGTACCCATTTCGCGCATGTACATGCGAACGGGGTCGGTGGTGCGACCAAATTCACTGTCCACAGTAGACAAAGCAGCTTCGGCGGCTTCCTCTGCTTCTTCTTCAGTGGAGCCTGTTGGCGCATTGTCCGTAATGATGAGCGTCTCGGCATCAGGTGTTTGTTCGTAAACGGCCACACCCAAATCATTCAGAGTGGCAATGACCACCTCAAGCGTTTCGGCATCAACCAACTTGTCGGGCAAGTGGTCTGAAATTTCGCCGTGCGTGAGATAGCCGCGCGTTTTGCCCAATTTGATCAAAGCCTTCAGGCGTTGACGGCGTTTGGCCATGTCCTCTTCAGACAAAACTGTTTCGTCCAAGCCAAATTCTTTCATCAAGGCGCGCTCTTTGGCCTTGCTGATTTTCATGCGAAGTGGTTTGGCTTTTTCAGTGGACTCTGGCACGGGCTCGCCGGCTAAGTCGTCTTCGATATCGCTTAAATCTTCATCGATGGGCGCTGCGTTTGTGGCCTTCGGCTTACGGCCGCGCTTGGCACCAGCAGCTTTGGCGCTTTCAGGGGCGGTTGTTTTGTTTGGCTTGTCTTCAGGAACGACTTTGACGCTGTCTTTCGCCTTGACTTTGACTTTTTCTTCAACCTGTGCAATTTTTTTGTCGACTGGTTTTGAGATTTCTTTGCCTGTCGTTTTAGGGGCTGATTTGTTGGCAGATTTGTCTGCGGTTTTGGCCGCTACTGGTGGGACTGCTTTACCAGTAATTGGCGCGACTGGTTTTTTGGCTGGAACAGCTGCAGCCTTGGTGGTGGCTTTAACAGGTGCCTTGGCAGGCGTTGATTTTTTTGTAACGGGCACTGAAATAGCTTTCTTTGCCGGCGCAGATTTGACAACGGGTTTGACTGCAGGTTTGGCGACCGTTTTTGAAACAGGTTTTGCAATTGCTTTGGTAACTGGTTTTGAAGCAGTTTTCGCAACAGCTTTGACGGGCGCTTTTGCAGGTGTTTTGACCGGTGTCTTGGCTTTGGCTGGACTTGTTTTCACGATGACTTTGGCGGCAGGCTTGGCCACTGGCTTGGCCAATGGTTTAGCGGGTGCCTTGGCAACGGGTTTGGCTGATTTTTTGCCAGAGGGGGCTTGTGCTTTGACGGGCTTCTTCGGCTTTTGAGCGGGCATGATGGACCTCAATACTTCAAACTGACTAGGAAACAAACGCTGCGCCACAAACTTCTGGCGCGAGAGGAAATGCAAACACCGACCTGTGAACAGATCAAATGGCATGCATGGGTTTTAGAGGCAAGATGTCTGGGCGAACATTTGGAGTGCAGTCCTTGCGGTAGTTTGGCCGTCCCTGGATGGGTTTGCGCTGAGGCTTTGGCCGGGTCCGGAGGTGCTGCTGTCGCTCTTACCTGAGGGATGGATTATACCCAAAACCCTCTTAAAAACTCAATGAATTTCTGAATTCATGAGGGCGCGTCTTCTTTGATGGAGTTCACGCCATCGGTTCAAGGCATCGGGATCTTGACTGGTTTCAGCAGCCTTTAAGGCCTCTGTTTCAAGTTCTTTGAGTCTGTCAATCAGCATCAAGTTGAGAAGTAAACGAAGCTCTTGATGCGCTTCACCGGGTTCAAAATCGGGATTGGCGCCCGGTTCAGTCGGGGCATGCTCGGCCATCAGTTTTTGCACAAAGCTTGCAAAACTTTGGGTTTTGATTTCTTCTTGTAAGGTCCCCCATGCCAGCGGACCATGGTCATGAAACTGACTTTCTAGCCAGCGCATCAGTTGACCATGTTGACCTGGAAGGTCACACAACATGGCTTGGTCTTCCGATGACAGACTGTCCCACAAAGCCATGTTGGACAAAACTAAACGAATGGCATGGTCGGCACGGCTGGCAGGTTGGGTCCGAGGTCCCAAGGTTCCCATGTTCATATCCGATGTGCCCCCAACCAAGCGCCATTTGCCCTGGGCATCTTGTTGCCAAGTCTTACCATCTGGCCTTGCGCGGCGGGCTGTGCTACCGGGGGCGTAGCTGCGATTGGGTTGGTAGGGCGACGGCGTTGACTCTGGGTCGTAAGCAGCCATTGGATTCATAGCCATACCAGCGTTTGCAGATCCAGCCTGCATGTCGTTAGGCGAGCGTCCACCGCCGGTATTGCGAGGCATGCTGCGAGCTGCTTGGGCCTCAGCTTGCTGGAGCCACAAACCTGCTAATTCTCCTGGATCGAGTTGAATGAGCTGGGCCAATTCAGACAACAACTGTCTTTTCAAGGCGCCATCTGGAAGAGCGCGCCACAAAGGGCTGGCATGACTAGACATGCGAGCGCGGCCTTCTGCGGATGCCAAGTCACATCCTTCAGAAGCCACTTCAATCAAAAATTTTGACAAAGGTGTGGCCTGTGCCACGCAATTTGAAAATGCCTCCGAGCCTTTTTCACGAATGAAGCTATCGGGGTCGTGTTCTTGAGGAAGAAACAAAAATTTGATGCTCCGAACATCGGATGCATAGCCTAGTGCACCATCCAATGCTTTTCTGGCAGCACGTCGACCGGCATTGTCGCCATCAAAACTGAAGACCACGGCATCTGTAAATCGGAACAGTTTTTGAACATGATCAGGCGTGCATGCTGTGCCTAAGGTGGCAACAGCATTGGGAAATCCCCATTGCGCCAAGGCCACCACGTCCATGTAGCCTTCTGTCACCAACACATAGCCTTCGGCATGAATGCTGTCTCTGGCTTCGAACAAGCCATAGAGTTCACGGCCTTTGTGAAAGACCGGCGTTTCGGGTGAATTTAAATATTTGGGCGTGCCATCGCCCATGACACGGCCACCAAAGCCGATACATTCGCCCTTGATATTCCGAATTGGAAACATGACACGGTCTCTAAACCGATCGTAGCGTTTACCGTCTTCTTCATTGACGATGACCAGCCCTGTTTCAACCAACAAGGGGTCGTCGTAATTGGGAAAAACACTGGCCAAACTGCGCCAACCCTCTGGCGCATAGCCCAGCCCAAATCGTTTGGCAATGTGACCCGACAGGCCTCGCCCTTTGAGATAGGCCACGGCTTGTGGGGCAGATTTGAGATGCTGTCGGTAAGACTCGCCAGCTTTTTCAAGCATGTCACTCAAGGTGGCTTGTTTTTGTTTTTGTTCTGCTGCTTTGGCGCGATCTTGAGGCGACAAATCGTCTTCGGGGACTGTCATGCCCGTCTGTTGTGCCAAGTCCTTCACCGCTTCAATGAAGGTCATGCCTGCATGGTCCATCAAGAAGCCGATAGCATTGCCGTTCTTACCGCAACCAAAACAATGAAAAAACTGTTTTGTGGGGCTGACTGTAAAACTGGGCGATTTTTCACCGTGGAATGGGCAGAGGCCCATGAAATTGGCACCGCCTTTTTTGAGTTGGACATAGCGACCCACAACCTCCACAACATCGACGCGGGAGAGTAATTCTTGAATGAAGGATTGAGGGATGGCCACATGCCTATTTTCACTCAAGTTCAGCCATGCTGAGACAAAAAAAAGCCCTGCATGGCAGGGCTTTGGGTCCAACAAGAATCAAAACAAATATCAAGCCGATTTCTTTTTAGCTTTGGATTTTTTCTTTTTGGCTACTTTCTTTGCAGCTTTGGGCGCTTCTGCGGCGGGTTTGCTGGCGGGTGCAGCCGAAGGCGTTGCAGCAGGCGCAGGCGCAGGCGCAGCAGCGGGGGCTGCAGGAATGACTGGGGCTGTAGGGGCAGGGGTTTGAGCCACAGAAACCAATGCCAAGGTGCTGAGGGCAGTGGCCGCGATCAATTTGTACATGAAACTTCCTTAAAAAACGAGACCTTTTGAGGATACAACGAATCAGAACTGGGTTTTCATGACTTCAGTCAATGTTGAATGTATGAACTTCAAATTTGCCCGATTTTTGATCGTCAAAATAATGTTTCAAGGTCTCTTGGACGGTTCTAAAGGCCAGCTCGTCCCATGGAATTTCGTCTTCTGAAAACATTCTGGCTTCTTGTGTTTCAAATCCAGGTTGAAAGTCTTCGCTCAGAAGTTCAGCCAAGTAATAGAGGTGCACCTGACCGACGCGAGGCACGCTCATGACGGTAAATAAATTGCCAATGTTGAAATGGGCTCCGGCTTCCTCAGTGGTTTCACGCGCTGCACCCTGCGAAGTACTTTCTCCCAATTCCATAAAACCAGCAGGGAGGGTCCATTTGCCTTTTCGGGGCTCAATGTTTCGTTTGCACAGTAAAACACGTTGCCCTAAGTAAGGAACGGTACCTACCACGTTGAGCGGATTCTCATAATGGACCAAATGGCATGTGGTGCATACAGCCCGCTCCTTGGTATCGCCATCGTCTGGCAGCCGATACAAAACTGCCGAACCACAGGCTCGGCAGTGTTTGATCAATTGGCGTTGGTAGCTCAAGCTTTTTTGGCCGGTGATTTGGCAGCAGACACTTTGGTGTGTTTTTCAATCAAGGCACGCGCAGTATCAAGCAACTTACGGCCATCGTAGCCACGCTTGTTCATGTCCTCAACCCATTCCACTTCCAACGCGCGTGATTTGCGGCGGAACTCTTGAGCTTCTTCAGGGCCCACTGTGAAGATGGTGTTGTTGCGATCGGTGGCAGATTTACGGCCTGGAATATCACCTTCTTGTTGAACCTTGCCAAGCCAAGCAGAGGTCTCCATGCCGGTGTTGTTGTCAATGATTTTCTTCAAGTCGGGGGGCAATGAGTTGTACTTGGCTTTGTTCATGGCCATCACGAACGTTGTGGAGTACAAGCTGCCACCGGCAGGGTCAAACTCTGCATGGAATTTGGTCAGTTCGTGCACCTTAACGGCGGGTACCACTTCCCACGGAATTACGGCGCCATTGATGGTACCTTTGGACAAAGCATCTGGAATACCAGGCAGAGGCATGCCCACAGGAATTGCGCCCAGAGCACCCATCAGTTTGGTTACTTGACGCGTTGGGGCACGCATCTTCAAGCCCCTCATATCGGCCACGCTCTTAACGGGTTTGTCGACGGTGTGAATCACGCCAGGGCCGTGTACTTGCAAAGCAATGACATGAGTTTCTTTGAACTCATCGGCAGCCATGGTTTGAACATATTCCCAATAAGCCTTAGAAGTTGCTTCAGCATTGGTCATCATGAACGGCAGTTCAAAAACTTCCACGCGGGGGAAGCGACCTGCTGTGTTACCTGGCAGTGTCCAAATGATGTCGACAACGCCATCGCGCGCCTGATCGTAAAGTTGAACGGGTGTGCCGCCCAATTGCATCGCGGGGTAGGCTTCAAACTTAATACGTCCGCCCGATTCTTTTTCAACCTTGTTCATCCATGCTTTGTGCATGTTCAGCCACACATTGGATTGTGGTGCCATGAAAGTGTGAAACTTGAGTGTCACTGTTTGTTGGGCAAAACCAGTGATGGCTGGCGCAGCAATGGCGGCTGCTGCACCAGTTTTTAAGAGCGCGCGACGTTTGATCATGAAAGTCTCCAATAAGCAATGGGGTGAATGTTAACGGAACATTCACGCCAAGAGGGTAATGAATTTAGGCAACGTATTGAATCAGCCATAGGGAAATCCCGGGGAATAACAACAACACGATGGTTCTGATGGTGTCGCTGACCAAGAAAGGCATGACGCCTTTGTAGCTTTCTGCGATAGGGACATCTTTGGCCATGCTGTTGACGACATAGACATTCAAACCGACAGGCGGGGCCAACAAGCCAAATCCAACCGTCATGAGCACCATGATGCCAAACCAAATGGCGGTGTATTCTTTGGACATGCCAAAGTCCAATCCCATGACCATGGGGAAGAAAATTGGAATGGTCAGCAAAATCATGCTGAGCTCATCCATGACGGCGCCCAGCACCACATAGAAAAGCAAAATAGCGGTGACCACCATCAGTGGTGAAAGTCCCCAAGCGCTGACTGTTGCAGCCAACTGATTGGGTACTTGGGTCAAAGCCAATGAGGCGTTCATGACATCGGCACCAATAAAAATTAAGAAGATCATGGCCGAGCTTTCTGCGGTGGCATAAAAGCATTTTTTAAACTTCGCCCATGTAATTTCGCGTTTTAGAAGAGCCGCAACAAATGTTGACGCAGCGCCCACACCTGCGCCTTCCGTCGGTGTAAACAGTCCGCCATAAATACCGCCAAACACGATGACAAAAATGGTGGCGATTGGGGTGATACCCGTCAACGCAGCCATTGAAAACTTTTCGATGTTGTCATCAACCTCAGGCGCTTGCCCAGGAACGAGTCGAACATAGATGGCAATCGCGACCATGTAGCCGAGCATGGCAATGATGCCCGGGATCATGGCTGCAGCAAACAATTTGGCAATGTTTTGTTCTGTCAAAATGGCGTAGATCACCAAGGGCACGGAGGGTGGAATCAAGATGCCCAAGGTACCGCCGGCTGCCAAGGTGCCCGTCGATAAACGACCAGAGTAGCCATGACGTTTCATTTCAGGCAAAGCAACACTTGTGATTGTTGCGGCCGTTGCCACAGAAGAGCCACAAATTGAACCAAAGGCGGCACTGGCCAAAACAGCCGCCATGGCCAAGCCGCCTTTGAAGCGCCCCATGACGCTAGCCGCAAACTGGAACAAGGCCTTGCTAATGCCGCCTTGCGTCGCAAAGTGTCCCATCAAAATAAACAAGGGAATGACTGACAAGTCATAACTTGCAAAACGCGCAAAGGCCAAATTGTTCAGGAAGCTTGAATAGGGGCCCCAGCCTGTTTGAAGCAGGTAGCCCAAAGTGCCCGCAGCAAACATGGCCACGGCAATAGGGACACGTATGGCCATGAGGACCAACATGGCGCCAAAAATAATCAGGCACAAAGTTAAAGCGCTCATGCTGGCTCCGCTTCACTGGCGGCGAACTTGTCACCCATGACGGCTTGCGTAAGCGCAATGATGGCGCTCAATCCCAAGGGAGGCGTCATCGCGGCATACACAACCCATTCAGGGAAACCCAACATCATGGAACCTGACTGTGACACCCATGCATTCATACCGCCCAAATAAGTTCGCCAAGTGAGCAATGCAAAAGTAGCTGCCATGAAAAGGGCACCCAGTCTGTCCAGTTGTGACACAGTTTGCGCACTGGCTTTGGCTGTAAAGAAATCAACAATGATGTTGGCTTTTCTAAGTTGACACAAAGGCATGAACAAGGCAATGGCAGCGCCAGTTGCAACACCGGTCAGTTCAAAGTCGCCAGTGATGGTGTCACCTGTGGTGTTGCGACCAATGAGGCTGTAGCAGGTCATGAGGGTGATGAATGTGAGCAATGCGCCAGACAAAATGCTGCACAGCTTGGCCAGTTGTTCCAGAATTTTCAAAAGAGACTCCCGTCAGCAAAAGAAAAATGCCTGCTGTTGCAGGCATTCTTTGCTAGAAATTATTTGGCAGGGTTGACCTTGACGGTCAAACTTCCAAGGCCAGCAACTTTGCCAACCAGCACATCACCAGGCACCACCGCAGCAACACCTTCTGGTGTGCCCGTAAAAATCAAATCGCCTGGTTGCAACTCCCATGCACTGGACAAGTGCTCAATGGTTTCTGCCACATTCCAAATGAGTTTAGAGACATTGCTCGATTGGCGAATGGTGCCATTGACTGCAACTTCGAGGTCTGCATGATTGACGTCGCCAGCTTGTGCCTTCAGGGTAATGGGACCGATAGGCGCAGACTCATCAAATGCCTTGCCAATGCACCAAGGGCGGCCTTGTTTTTTCATCTCGTTTTGTAAATCGCGACGCGTCATGTCCAAGCCGACGGCGTAGCCATAAATGTGTTTTTCTGCGTCTGCAGCTTTGATGTTTCGGCCGCCTGTGCCAATGGCCACGACCAATTCAATTTCATGGTGCAAGTTTTGAGTCAAGCTGGGGTAGGCCATTTCGCCGGTGCTGCCTTCATTGACCACCACCAACGCGTCAGCAGGCTTCAAAAAGAAAAATGGTGGCTCACGGCCTGTAAAGCCCATTTCTTTCGCGTGCTCTTCGTAGTTGCGGCCGACGCAATAAATGCGTCTGACAGGAAATTTTTCGGCCTGACCTAGAACGGGTACCGAGGGTTGTGGGGCCAGTTGAAACACTAAACTCATAGGAACCTTTCTAAGTTAGAACCAGTCTTTGTTTGAAATATGCGACTTTCGTAAGTATACTTATTAATTGAGAGTCTTGTCTCAAAAAATTCAACTTAAATTGTATGACTCAAAGTTTTGATTTTGCGCAGGCCCCTGGCCACCTGATCCGTAGAGCGCATCAAATCGCCGTAGCACTTTTCATGACGGAGTTAAGTGGTGAAGATGTCACGCCTGTTCAGTTTGCTATTTTGAATGCGGTCATGGACACGCCTGGCATCGATCAAGTGACGCTGGCCGGCAGGGTTGCATTTGATGCGGCCACATCGGGTTCAGTGATTGGCCGCTTGGAAACCAAAGGCTGGATCAGGCGTGAACCAGATCAAGCCGATAGAAGGCGCAAAATTTTGTGGTTGACCTCAGCAGGTCATGATGCAACGGTGCAGATGAAGCAAGCCGTTGAGCGTGTGCAAGCCAATTTGTTGGCGCCCCTCAACAAGCACGACGCTGAAACTTTGACGGCTTTGCTGGCCAAAGTGGTCGCTGGCCATGAAACTGACAAATTGTCTGCAGAGACATCAAAAGAATAGACCCGTTAAAAGGCGTTGCGCTGCTTAACTTTTGTAAGTCAATTCAAAGTGCTCAACGGATGGGGGGCCTGCAAAGAAGGGCCCCACAATGCCGCGCCATTCTGTGAACAAGGGAGACTCTCTGAATCCAACAGTGTGGTCTTCTAGGGTGTCCCAAAAAATTTGCAACACATAACGCTCCGGACTTTCAATGCCATGATTCACCTTGGCACCTTGGAAGCCTTTGGCGCGTGCAATGACTGTTTCCAGTCCCAATGCAATGGCCTTTTCAAACTCGGCCTGCTTGCCAGGTTGAATGCGAATGTCTGCCAGTTCAAGAATCATGTTTGACTTTCAAGGGTAAAAGAATCGTACACATTTTAAGGGCTGGTGGAATCAGCCATCTCAACTCTTCTTTGTTTGGCTGACCACAACACCAGTGTGACAAACGCTACGCTGACAAGTCCTAAAGCAAAACTGCTGGTGGCCCAAAAAGTAATCACTTCAGGCTTGGCGGGCCAACCTGCAAAACCCTCGTACGCCAAAACATAGGCGCCGTATAGACCCACACCCCAAAGCATGAAACAGTAAATGACCAAAGGCAAGAAAGTCATTCTGTAGCACCTCAAAATAAACACGCTGACAGCTTGCATAGCGTCCATCAAATGATAGAAAGCCACCCAAGCTAGAACCGCTGAAGCGCCCATGACAACCGCTGCATCGGTTGAAAAAAGCGCTGCCAATGTTTGATTGAAAATGGCCAAAGTAGCACTACAAATGAGCGCCAAAACCAAGGCCAATTGAAGCCCAGTGTGGGCGGCTTGTTCGGCATGGCGCG
>JACCDL011485658.1_pt1 | contig 33243 bp, 29 predicted proteins | sample 7441931 | NCBI WGS metagenome assembly JACCDL01 (sample SAMN15323437, study PRJNA562643) | freshwater metagenome | isolation source: river surface water | place: USA:Blue River Watershed | collected 2017-08-16 | reverse complement strand
CCAACACGTGGGCACAATCAAATGGAAAAGGCGGGATAATCCTCATAACCGCAAAAGATAATCAACGAGGGCAGAAGTTATATGAGGGAATGGGCTATCAGTACTACGGCATACACCCTTCTGGAGAGCTGCTCTATATAAAGCGTTTCATTTCTTTCGAAGACCCAGAGATCGAAGGGCGCCTTCCAGTAATCCCCGGCTTCTAGCTCCATTTTTATCGGGAGTATGATGAAGGGCAGGCCGTCGAGAAGGAGAGTCTCGTGGATGTAACGATATTGACTCGAGAAATAACGCCATTCGAACACCTGGTGGCGAAACACCTCTGTGAAGGCTTATCAAATGCTGCAATTGCTGAAGCAACAGCTCATACCGAAAAAGTTGTCGAAAATACTGTTTCGAGATTAGCAAAGGCATTTTCATTAAAGTCTGGCCCAGATATAAATATTCGCGTATTACTTGCACTCGCATATCGAGCACATTTTGGCGACTCCGCATTTGATCAACTGGGAATACCGTGCAAACATTTAGAGATGGATGCCGACGGTCGCTTGATATGTAACCGGCATGTCGAATAGAAATACGGACGAGTTTCAAGTAAACCGTGAAGTTTTTGTGATGCACATCTAAGTGCTACCTCTCAATGTTCTCATAAAGTGCTAGCACTCATCATTTCTCTTTCTGTCTCTTCTATTTAGGCGTATCCATGTACTGAAGACAGAAGTTGTCTTCCATTACAAAGGAGAGGTGTTATGAGAAGAAGAAAATTTGATGGCATTGTGAGCGCAGTTGGTGTTGGGTTGACAGTTTTCCTATTAGTCGCTGCAGCTTTACTTAACTGGGGATATTCATTTGCAAATCAGAGCGTTACTGATCAGTTAAGCGCGCAAAAAATCACATTTCCCGCGGCTGATAGTGATGGTCTCAAAGCTTTGCCGGAAGAAGATCGAGAGTTTATTGAACCATTTGCTGGCTTGCCGCTAACAACTGGAGAACAAGCTAAAGCATATGCACTGCATTACATCGGTTCTCACGTAAAAAATATTGCAGGCGGAAAAACTTATTCTGAGGTGAGTGGAGAGGCGTTAGCTAAAAGCGCTCAAGCAAAAGCAAATCCAAATGACACTGCTCTGGCTGAGGAAGCGGCTACGTTGATGGGTCAACGACAAACATTGTTCATGGGTGAAACTTTGAAAGGTTTACTCCTTAATGCATTCGCATTCTGGCAAGTAGGGCAGATTGCGATGTACGCAGCCGTTGCTTGCCTTGCCGGGGGGTTCTTGATGCTCATCCTGACGATCATGGGCTACGCACACCTTCGTCGCACTCCATCGGAGGTGACGATTTAGTTCCCCAACTCTCCGTGGGGAATTAGAAGGCGACCCTAGGCATTTCCTAGGGTCGCTTTATATTTACGGGCATATTTGATTAGCCTTAACCGGTGGCCATAGATCTTCGTTCAGACACCGTGACCAAGCCATCGCAGGCTATGCGCGAGGTAATGGCCCAAGCTCCCGTAGGCGATGATGTTTATGGGGAAGATCCGACGATAAATTCTCTCGAAGAGCGAGTAGCAAACCTCTTCGGTCTAGAGGCGGGTCTTTTTTCGCCCTCTGGATCTATGGCAAACCAACTTGGCATCCGATTATTAGTTAATCCAGGAGAAGAGTTACTAACCGAAGAAGATGCCCATATTGTGCGCGCTGAATTGGGAGCTGGTGCCGCGCATGGCGGGATTACTACTCGCACGTGGCACGCGCCGCGCGGCCTACTCGATGCTGCTACTCCATTAGCGATGGCTCGACCTCAAGCAGGTCCGTATCTTGTTTCGACAAAAGCAATCGCAATTGAAAATACACATAACTTTGGCGGCGGAACTATTCAGCCGATTACAGAGATTGAAAAACTCTATCGCGGCGCACACGAAGCAGGTATCTCGCTTCATCTCGATGGCGCAAGAATTTGGAATGCCCATATAGCAACCGGTGTCTCTTTGAAAGAGTATGGCAAGTATTTCGAAACCATCAGTGTTTGTCTTTCGAAAGGCTTGGGCGCACCTGTAGGTTCTGTACTTTTAAGTAGCAGAGAAAATATAAAGAGAGCTCGCGTTTGGCGAAAACGTCTCGGGGGTGGAATGCGTCAAGTTGGTGTTTTGGGTGCAGCTTGCCACTTCGCTCTAGATAACAATATCTCTCGGATATCTGAGGACCACGCTCATGCACGTTTGCTAGCGGATCGAATTCATGAAGCTGCGCCTTCAGTGGTTAATCCCAAGTTAGTAGAGAGCAATATTGTGGGTTTGAATTTGAAAGAGATAAAAATGACATCAGCAGAGCTCGCAACTGAAGCGAAAAAAGAGAATGTGTTGGTAAGCGCGCTCGGTCCATACTACGCGCGTTTAGTAACTCATCTAGATTTAGCGAGCTCTGATATTAAGACTGCCGCTGATGTGCTTTCCTCAATTCTTAAAGGGAGAAAATAACGTCGTGAAGAGGATGCTATGAAAATTCTGTCTATAGATGGTGGTGGCGTGCGAGGCCTCATCCCTGGAATGGTTGTAGTTGAGATCGAACGGCGGATGGGAAAGCCAGTCAGCGAACTATTCGATTTAATTGCAGGAACTTCAGCTGGTGGCCATATTGCCCTCGCCCTAACTGCACCAGGAACAGACGGCAAGCCACGGTGGAAAGCCGAAGATCTCGCTGTTTTTTACCGAGAGGCGTATGGGCGAATCTTCGAAAATTCCGGATTGAAAATACTGGATACTCTCAAAGGATTAACCAACGAGCGCTATTCGGCAGAGGGAATTGAGCGAGTTCTCGACGAGATCTTTGGCGATTCCAAAATTAGCGAAGCGCTTTGCGAGGTTCTCATAACTGCTTATGAGGTGGAGAGTGGTGCACCTCATTTCTTCGTGCGAAGTGAGGCGCGCGAAAATCCTGAGAAAGATTATTTAATGAGATTTGTTGCGCGGGCGACAAGCGCGGCGCCAACCTACTTTGAACCAGCGGCAAAGATTGGTAGCGATGAGAAATTAGCATTTATTGACGGTGCAGTATTCGCCAATAATCCCACGATGTGCGCATTTGCCCATGCGATGTCCATTGGTTATGACGAAGACGAGATGACTATCATTTCAATTGGCACTGGCGCTGTGGCGAGAGAATTGCAATATGAAGAAGTCCGCCACTGGGGATTGGCTAATTGGGCTCGACCAATTCTAGATATCACTTCACAAGCGGGGAATCATGCGATTGATTGGCAACTCAATCACATTCTACGAAAGGGTCACTACTTCCGAATTCAACCTCTCATGTCAGGCATGCGTTCGGCCATTGATGATGCGCGCCCAGAGACGATTACTGCTTTGGAAGAGGTAGCAGCAGAGGTCATCAGTCGCCATTCAAAGGATTTAGATACGCTATGCTCAAAACTGTAACCCGCTAGAGAAATCGAGAATGCTCATGTCAGCAGAGTTGTTGAAAGAATATAAAGAGGCAACAGATAATTTTATTGCTGCTGCCAAGTCTATTCCTGCCGATAAATTACATAAGTCACCATCAAATGATGAATGGTCTCCTGCAAATATCATCCATCACATTGCAGATTCTGAGGCTAATTTCTATATTCGTTATCTAAAGATACTTACCGAAGAAATTCCACAGACAGATTTCTTTGATGAAGAGGTTTACCCAGTAAAACTTAAATATGATAAACGGGATGTCGAAAAATCATTACTTCTTGTACAAGCGCTACGTGAATCCTTCTACAACATCATGAGTAATTTCACTCCAGATGAGTGGGAACGCAAAGGAAAGAATTCAGATGTGGGCGAATACCCAATCATTGCTTTGATTAAGAAGACGCGAACTCACATGAAAGATCATTTGAATCAACTTAACGAAGCAGTCGCAAAAATCTAATTTCCATCCATAATGTGGCGGTTGCCTCGATCGTAGGTTAAATAGTTCCATGTCCAATCAGCCATGGTGCCGATTTTGTTACGCCCACCGAGTAGGTAAATAAGGTGTAACCAGAGCCAGGCATACCAAGCGGGAATTCCCGCCATGCGAAGCGGACCCACTTCAACAACTGCTTTATGACGCCCAATCGTGGCCATTGAACCTTTATCTTTGTAGCGGAAAGGTTGCAATGTGCGCCCTTCGCTGAGGGCGACTATTTGCTTTGCAACATGGCGTGCTTGCTGCATCGCAACGGGTGCAACCATCGGGTAGAGATTTCCATTTTTATCAACAGCACCGGCATTATCGCCAATAGCCCAGATATTCGGATGGCTTTTAACTTGCAAAGTATCTAGACAATCAATTCGCTTTCGCGAAATTGGTAGATTCAATTTCTCGATAGTTGGTTCGCCCTGTACGCCAGCTGCCCAGATAGTGATCTCGGAGCCAACAACTTCACCATTTGTAAAGGTAATCTTGCGTGGTGCCACCGATTGCACTGCCTTATTTAGAATTACATCAACACCTAATTTTTCTAAGTCTTTAGCGGTTCGATCAGAGAGTGATTGGCTAAAGGATGGCAGTAGGCGCGGGCCTGCTTCGATGATTCGAATATCCATATGTGCAGCAGCTTTAGTTTCATCTCCCTTAAGCGGCCCACGTATTAATTCAGCGATTGCGCCAGCCATCTCCACTCCAGTTGGTCCTCCACCAACAACTGAGATACCAAGTCTGGTTTCATCTTCAAACCGACAAAGATCTTCAAAACGACGCATGATTTCTCCACGAATCAAAAGCGCCTCTTGAATACTCTTCATTCCTAAAGCGTGTTCTCTGACACCAGGGATACCAAAGTCAGCAGTAGCAGAGCCAAGTGCAACAATTAGATGATCAAATGGAAATTCTTCCCCACTATCAAGCATCACACTCTGTTGCGCGTGATTAATTGCAATAGGCGTGCCCATCCGAAATCGAATAGGCAATCCGCGCAATGATGCTCTAATTGGATGAGCAATGTGATCTGCAGCGAGCCCCGCAGTGGACACTTGATAGAGCAATGGGAGAAAAGTTTGATAGTTATGTCTATCAATCAAAGTGACATCGGCTTTCTTCGCCAGGGCTCGAGCAGCAGTAAGGCCACCAAAACCGGCGCCTAAAATCACTACTGCAGGTCGCTTCATTGGCTCTCCTCTTGCTCCCCATGTGCGGAATGGAAAGGGCAAGTCTAGAGTCTTCACTATGAGTTCGCATCGGAAAGTGCTAGTTACCGGCGCCACTGGCTATGTAGGTGGCCGATTGGTCGAATCCTTACTTAATAATGACGTCTCAGTCCGGGTATTTATCCGCGATAGAGGCAAAATCAAGGATCAACCATGGTCAAAGCAAGTTGATGTAGCTGTTGGAAATGCCAATGATTTTCAGAGCCTTCGCGAGGCGCTTACCGGAATCCATACCGCGTTCTATCTATTGCATTCATTAAATATGGGAAAGAAATTTGATGAGATTGAACAACAGATGGCAGCAAACTTTGCGCGTGCCGCGAAAGAGGCAGATGTAAAGCAAATTGTGTATCTAGGCGGCATTGCCAACGACAAGAAGGCAAGCCAACACCTTGCATCTCGCGCACAGGTGGGTACAGAGCTCGCAGCAACTGGTGTGCCAACAATGGAACTTAGAGCGGGAATTATTATTGGAGCCGGGTCAGCATCTTTTGAAATGGTCCGACATCTCACACATCGTCTTCCAATTATGACTACACCAAAGTGGATTTCTAACCTCACTCATCCAATCGGTATTCGCGATATTTTGTGGTACCTAGTGAATGCAGCGCAATTGCCAAATCCAGTCTCTGGTGTTTTCGATATTGGTGGCCCCGATGTCATGAAGTACTCCGAGATGATGCTGATATTTGCAAAAGTTTCAGGTTTACGAAAACGTATCATTGTAAAGATTCCAGTATTAACGCCACGTTTGGCGAGTTTATGGATAGGGCTAGTTACTCCTTTACCATCAGCGTTAGCTCGCCCACTAGTGCACTCACTTATTAGCGAAGTAGTCGCGGATCCGGAAAAAAGCATTGACGCAGTTATTCCGCGACCACCCGAGGGATTGATGGGTGTAGAGCAAGCTATGGAGTTGGCGCTTGCTCGAGTCAATGAAAATAAAGTGAAGACCCGTTGGTCAGATGCCACACTTCCTGCGCATCCGTGGCAGAAAGCGCAATCTGATCCATCATGGGCTGGAGAAACAACATATAAAGATTCACGAAGCGCACGTACCGATGCATCACTGGCCAGTGCATGGGAGACGATTGAAGAGATTGGTGGCGATACCGGTTGGTATGGCGCAGATTTTCTCTGGTTCCTCCGAGGTTTATTAGATCGGCTCATCGGAGGCGTTGGGTTACGCCGTGGCAGAAGAGATCCCAAACATTTGCGTCTTGGCGATAGTTTAGATTTTTGGCGAGTGGAATCCCTCGAACGCGAAGACCATCTCAGACTTTATGCGGAGATGATTTTGCCTGGAAAAGCGTGGTTAGAGTTTAGAATTCGAAGAATTCCTGAGGGAAATCAAATTGAGATAATTCAAGAGGCAATATTTCAGCCACGTGGCTTAGGTGGCACTCTTTATTGGTACGTGGTCAAACCATTCCATGCATTCGTATTTCCGACGATGCTGCGTAACATCGTGCGGAGCGCAAAACGCAAGGATTATTTTCAAGCCAAGGCGTAATCCTGCACGGTCGGTAAATGACAATGATGTAATTTCCCCATAAGATGTGCGCTATGGGAGAGCCAGTAATTTCTGCGTCAGTTGAGCCAACTGGGGCAAGTGGCGCGCTCACCCCGCAAGAGCTATCCATATTGGAGTTTGAGCGCCAATGGTGGCGCTATCCAGGCTCGAAAGAGGGGGCCATCCGGGAGCTTTTCTCCATGAGCTCGCCGCGTTACTACCAGTTACTCAATTCTCTTCTTGATCGCCCAGAGGCAGAGGGCGCCTACCCAACCCTGGTCCGCCGCCTCCGTAGGCTCCGCAACTCCCGGACTACCGGCTCGAACCAGTAGCTCGCGCACCTTTCCGTTTGATACCCCGGCGCCTCCTGCCGTAGATTATGCGTTAGCACTCTCGGGTCGAGAGTGATAACCCGTAGCTGACAAGAAAACCCGAGTCAGCCCCCACGTAACAATCTAGAAGGAGACTTACCGTGGCAAAGATGATTGCTTTCAATGAAGAGGCACGACGTGGCTTGGAGCGCGGAATGAATGCGCTCGCCGATGCGGTCAAAGTGACCCTCGGACCTCGTGGTCGCAATGTTGTCCTAGAGAAGAAGTGGGGCGCTCCCACTATTACCAACGATGGCGTTTCCATCGCGAAAGAAATTGAACTCGATGATCCTTACGAGAAGATCGGCGCTGAGCTCGTAAAGGAAGTTGCTAAGAAAACTGATGATGTCGCAGGCGATGGCACGACAACTGCAACAGTTTTGGCACAGGCGCTCGTACGTGAAGGACTTCGTAACGTTGCAGCTGGATCAAATCCGATGGCGCTTAAGCGTGGCATTGAAAAAGCAGTCGCAGCAGTTGCAGATGAACTCGGCAAGATGGCAAAGGACGTTGAGACCAAAGAACAAATTGCGGCTACCGCCTCCATCTCTGCAGCAGATGTAACCATTGGCGAAAAGATTGCAGAAGCAATGGACAAGGTTGGAAAAGAAGGTGTAATCACCGTTGAAGAGAGCAATACTTTTGGGCTTGAGCTAGAGCTCACTGAAGGTATGCGTTTTGATAAAGGCTACATCTCGCCTTATATGGTCACCGACACTGATCGCATGGAAGCAGTCCTTGAAGATCCATACATTTTGATTGCTAACTCAAAGATTGCAAATATCAAGGATCTATTACCGATTCTTGAGAAGGTCATGCAATCAGGTAAGCCTCTTGCGATTATTGCTGAAGATATTGAAGGTGAAGCGCTTGCAACGCTTGTTGTAAATAAGATCCGTGGCACATTCCGCTCGGCAGCAGTTAAAGCTCCGGGCTTTGGCGATCGTCGTAAGGCAATGCTCCAAGACATCGCAATTCTTACTGGCGCTCAAGTAATTTCTGAAGAGGTCGGCTTAAAGCTCGATGCAACAACAATTGATCTACTCGGCCGCGCTCGTAAGGGTGTCAGCACTAAGGATGAGACGACAATTGGGGAAGGCTCCGGGGATAAAGAGCAGATTCAAGGTCGTGTCAATCAGATTCGCGCTGAAATTGAGAAGAGCGACTCAGATTACGATCGAGAGAAGCTTCAAGAGCGCCTTGCAAAGCTTGCTGGTGGCGTTGCAGTTATTAAAGCTGGCGCAGCTACTGAGGTTGAACTCAAAGAGCGAAAGCACCGTATCGAGGATGCAGTTCGAAATGCAAAGGCAGCGGTCGAAGAGGGAATTGTGGCAGGTGGTGGCGTTGCGCTACTTCAGGCCGCAAAACTTGCATTTGCAAAATTGAAACTTGAAGGCGATGAAGCAACTGGAGCGAAAATTGTTGAGCTTGCTGTTGAAGCGCCGCTCAAGCAAATCGCAATCAATGCTGGCCTTGAAGGCGGAGTTGTTGTTGAGAAAGTTCGCCATCTTGATGCGGGCTTTGGACTTAATGCTGCAACAGGTGAGTACGTCGACATGATCAAGGCTGGAATTATTGATCCTGCGAAGGTCACCCGCTCAGCGCTACAAAATGCTGCATCAATTGCGGCGCTCTTCCTTACTACTGAAGCTGTTATCGCCGAGAAGCCAGAGCCAAAGAGCGCAGCTCCTGCAGCTCCTGGCGGCGGAGATATGGACTTCTAATAATTGGTACTCTTTCAAGTATGACGAGTACAGACAGAGGGCTTCGCGACGAAAGCTCAGCAGTAGCTGAATCAATCGCTCGCGAAGCTGCTTTGGCTGAAGCAGAGAGTTCAGTAGGAAATCTTCGCTTCGATGGCGAAAAAGTTGGGGCGCACCTTGGTGTCGAACGCTCCGATGAACAGTATGAAACTCATTTCTTTGAAACCTCGCTCACTGGTTATCCAGATTGGCGTTGGGCGGTAACGCTTGCTTCGGTACCAGAGAGCAGCGCGCCAACTATCTGTGATGTCGTGCTCCTGCCTGGACCTGATGCGCTCTTGCCACCACAGTGGGTGCCGTACCACGAGCGCGTTCTTCCCGAAGATGTTCTGCCGGGCACGCTTGTACCAACAAGCGCCGATGATGCGCGAATGGTTCCTGGTTATGCAGCGCTTCCAACAGATGAAGAACTTGATGCAACTCAGCTTTGGGAATTGGGATTAGGGCGCGTGCGCGTACTCTCACCGATTGGGCGAGATATGGCGAGCGATCGATGGATCGCAGGTGAGTATGGTCCAGACTCTGAATTCGCCAAGAGCGCGCCAAAGGCATGTGCATCATGCGCCTTTTTCTTACCCATTGCTGGATCGCTACGCAATGCATTTGGCGTCTGCGCCAATGCCATCTCGCCGGCAGATGGTCATGTAGTTGCTGTTAATTACGGCTGTGGCGCTCACTCTGAGGCTTTAGTCCTCTAATCACCCAGTTTTATCGCTTGCTAGCGCTCCTGTGGCCAATAAATAGTCGAGCCAGGATTGGTAAAAACAGGATAAAATAAGAGACCTTCAGTTCGGCAAGTAACGCTGAATGAGATGTGAAGAGTTGAGTGAAGAGAGCGAGGAGTGAGCTATGCCAACCGGACGCGTTAAGTGGTTCAGTCTTGAGAAAGGCTTTGGTTTTATCTCCTCAGATGAGGGAGATGATGTATTTCTCCCTGCAGCTTCACTTCCCTCTGGCGTGACCACCGTCAAGCCTGGTACCAAACTTGAATTTGGTGTTGCCGATGGTCGACGTGGACCGCAAGCGCTCTCGGTGACAATCGTCGAAGCCCCACCTTCTCTCGCTGCCGGCGCTCGAATTAATCCAGATGATTTGGCAGCAATCATTGAAGATGCGATCAAAATTCTTGATCGAGTCGGCAATGGTTTACGTCATGGTCGCCATCCATCACCAAATGATGCGGAGCGCTTAGGAAAGGTCTTGCGCGGAATCGCAGACCAAATCGAAGGTTAGTTCTCTTCCTTCAATGTAGTTGACTCGCTTGTGGCGCCCGATTGGCGAAGGCGCATAATTCGCAACCCATACCCACCTAGTGCAATCGCGATGAGCGCGCTCCACATGAATTCAATTCTGTTTGTAATGAGCGAACCAAGGGCAATGAGCGCCCACAATCCCAGGGCAATCAGAATTATTTGGCGATCAGATATTTCCCTAAGTGGGCGCATAGTTCTAGTCTAGAACCTCACATTAGATTTGAGTACGAGTAGCCCCTAGACCCCTCGAGAGTTGATTCGGTGAGAAGATGCTAATAGCACGTCAGCCGTGTGAGCCGTCTGAATCATGAGAGAAAGCGGCTCGTTCAGATCCTTTCGCCACCGGAACTTTCGTATCTATTACATTTCGACGACGTTGAGTAATACCGGGACTTGGGTGCAGCGCATCGCCCAAAACTGGTTAGTTCTCGAATTAACTAATAATGCTCTCTGGCTTGGCGTAGTGGTCGCGCTGCAATCTGCGCCATCGCTCTTTTCCTTCTTTGGTGGAACGCTCGCCGATCGAATTTCCAAACCTACGCTACTGGCATTTACCAGTTTCTCTGGCTTTCTCTGGGCCGGCACTCTCGGAGTACTTGTCGTTACACATTATGTTCGCCTCTGGCATGTGTTGGTAATTGCACTAGGTCTTGGAATTACAGCAGCAATTGATGGACCAGTTCGACATTCATTCTTACCTGAACTCGTACCCGAAGAAGATATTCCAAATTCAGTTGCGCTCAACTCAGTTAACTTCAATACAGCGCGCTTAATTGGCCCTGCATTATCAGGTTTTATGATTGAAGCTTTTGATACCGGACCAGCCTTCCTTTTAAATGCAATTTCTTTTCTTGCAGTTATAGCTGCAGTACTAATGATTGATAATTCAGAATTGCACCGAAAGGAACCTCGCGCCGGAGCGCTCTTTTCTGAAGCAATTAAATACATCAGAGCTCGTCCAGATTTAATGGCAATGATGTTGATAATTTTTTTCTTTGCGACATTTGGCGTCAACCCTGAACTCTTCAGCGCCATCATGGCAACAAAAGAGTTTGGATTAGAAGCTGGTGAATTTGGATTGTTGGGTAGCGTCATTGCACTTGGTTCGCTAACGGCAACATTGATTGCAACCAAAAAAGAACACGCTCCTGGACTCTCCCGAGTTGTTAAGTTCGCAATTTTTACTGGTTGCGCGATCATCCTTTCTGCTTTCATGCCTACCTATCTCCTCTACGCGATGGCGCTTCCTATTTATGGGTTTGGCATGCTCACCACGGCGGTGGCATCGAACATGACGATTCAGCTCAACACTGCGCCTGAGATTCGGGGGCGCGTCATTGGCATCTACCTGGCGATGTGGATGGGGTTCGCTCCGGGCGCAGCACCGCTACTGGGTTGGCTGACCGAACATTTCGGCGCCCGAGCAGCTATTGCCTTCTCTGGAAGCGTGACCGTGCTGGGCGTGGCGAGCATCGCGTGGATCTACCGAGGGAGACTCAATCCTCCTGAGGACCTTTCCGTTGATGGAGTTCTCCCCCGTTAATAGGGAGTTGAACCTGCCGTTCATAGGTTGCTAAGGGCTCACAATATTGACCAAAGCAGGGTGGGCAATCCCACAAATATTTCTTCCACCTCTCTGACCTGCGAAAACGTTATCCACAGGTCAAAATTCTCAGAGAGAAAGTGGGGTTTGGTTTGGCCAAGTACCCCACACCTTTGGCATCCTTGAAACCTCCCCCACCCCCTCAGCCAGCCTTTTCGGGCTGGATGAGCAGGCGTGCGGGGGCTTGTAGTAGTAGGGCAGTAGCAGTGCAGTAGCAGTGCAGTGCCATTACAGAGGCAGTAGCGAAAGGTAAAGGAGGTGGTGCGGTAATGGAGTTTGGGAAGAAACGATCGGTTCGGGCCGCTTTGGCGTTCGCTCTCTTCTGCGCGCTCACCCCTATCTCCGCTCAAGGCGCTGAGGTCAATACTCCAGTTCCAGCTCCAACGAATGAGAGCTCCTTAGCGGTCGTCACTCCCAATGAGCCAGCTCCGGCTCAGCCAATTAAAGAGGCTCGCCTCGTCGTTGCGACAGAGGTTCTCACCTCCGGAAAGCTCACCGCCCTCAATCTCTCCTCCGTTGCCCGGTCGGCATTTTTAGTGCAGAAGGCGAAGACGCGAAATGGCGCTCGATATGTGGGAGAGCTACTTGCCAAAGAGAATTACGGTTGGAGCGGAGCGCAGTGGAAATGCCTCGATAAGTTGTGGATCAAAGAGAGTCAGTGGACTTATACATCTCATAACAAGCGAACCGGTGCACATGGAATTCCTCAAGCGCACCCAGCGACAAAATACGAATCAATAGGAAGTGATTGGCGAAAAAATCCCGTTACGCAAATTTTATGGGGATTGAAATATATAGATGTTCGATATGGAACACCATGTAAGGCGCTTAAGACTTTTTATCGTATAAAAATGTACTAGGCAGATAAACGACCTTTTACTTTAATTGTTTAACTAGGTTTCTTTCCAAGAGTTACCAACTTCTCACGTTCTGCAAAGAAGTCGTTCCCTTTATCATCCACAACAATGAATGCTGGAAAATCTTCAACATCAATCTTCCAAACCGCTTCCATGCCAAGCTCTGCATAATCAAAAACTTCAACTTTCTTGATGCAATCTTGTGCCAAACGTGCAGCAGGCCCACCAATGGAACCCAGATAGAAGCCACCATATTTTTTACAGGAATTCGTTACTGCAGTTGAGCGATTTCCTTTCGCTAACATGATGAAAGAGCCGCCAGCCTGCTGGAATTGCTCAACATAAGAATCCATCCGCCCCGCAGTCGTTGGTCCAAATGAGCCTGAGACGTACCCATCAGGAGTTTTAGATGGACCGGCATAGTAGACGGCATATTTCTTGAAGTATTCGGGGAGTTCCTCGCCTTTATCTAGGCGCTCTTTGATTTTGGCATGCGCCAGATCCCGGGCAACAATCAAGGTACCTGTTAACGAAAGTCGCGTCTTTACTGGGTATTTTGAGAGTTGGGCTCGAATTTCATCCATGGATCGATTGAGATCAACGGAGACCACATCATCATGGAGCGCAGTCGCTGTGGTTTCCGGAAGGAAACGCGCTGGGTCTCGTTCTAGCTTCTCGAGGAAAATTCCCTCTGCAGTGATTTTTGCAAGCGCCTGTCGATCAGCTGAGCACGAGACTGCAATTGCAATAGGCAGTGAAGCGCCGTGGCGGGGGAGTCGAATAACGCGAACGTCGTGGCAGAAATACTTGCCACCAAATTGAGCACCAATTCCAATATTTCGTGTGAGCTCAAGGACTTGCGCTTCAAACTCGATATCTCGAAAACCATGGGCAGTGGCAACATCGCCACGAAGCGGTAGTGAATCTAAATAACGAGTACTGGCAAGCTTCGCGGTTTTCAATGTGTGCTCTGCGCTAGTACCACCAATGACGATGGCTAAGTGATACGGCGGGCAAGCTGAGGTGCCCAGCGATACGAGTTTTTCTTCTAACCACTTCAACAAAGATTGTGGATTGAGTATCGCTCTTGTCTCTTGATGAAGGAAGCTCTTATTAGCGCTACCCCCACCTTTGGCGATGTATAGCAATTGATATTGATCATGATGCTTCGTATCTACTGCAATCTCAATTTGTGCAGGGAGATTTGTGCCAGTGTTCTTCTCATCCCACATAGTTATTGGGGCCATCTGGCTATAACGAAGGTTTAATCGTGTGTATGCGTCGTAGATGCCATGGGCGATTGCAGCTTCATCGCGCCCTTCCGAGAGAATGTGTTGCCCTCGCTTACCCATCACCAACATGGTTCCGGTGTCTTGGCACATCGGCAGAATTCCACCTGAGGCAATATTTGCATTCTTTAGTAAATCTAGGGCAACAAAACGATCATTTGGTGAAGCTTCAGAATCTTCGATGATGTTACGGAGTTGTTGTAAGTGCGAGGTACGTAGGTAATGCTGAATATCGTGCACAGCTTCTTCAGTTAATTTTCGAAGTGCATCTTGAGTAACAGTAATAAATGTTCGCCCAGCAGCTTCGCTCGTGGTTACGCCCTCTTTAGTGATGAAGCGATACTCAGTTTCATCATGGCCAAGAGGGAGCAGATCTTCATAGGCGAAATCTGGATTCATGGTTAAAAGAATACGCCCCCATTAATAAATGCGCTTATGGCGCACATCTCATTTGCTTCCCTTGTCTAGCCGCACCTTTGCCGAATCCAGCCATTGATTGCAGATTTTTGCGAGCTCTTCGCCACGTTCCCAAAGCGCAATTGAATCCTCGAGGGAGGCGCCGCCGACCTCAAGCTTGGCAACAATCTTCGCGAGCTCATCACGAGCTTGCTCGTATGTAGGTTTCTTCTTATCCGCCACGATTACCCCTTTCCATTCTTTTTTCTCTTTTGGTCCAACACCGAAACAGTTAATTCACCTTTTGCTAGCACCACATTTAGCTCATCCGATGGCGAAGCGTCCTTCGCGTCAAGGAGTACTTTGCCGCCCTTTTGTACTACCGCATAGCCTCGCTTTAACGTAGAGAGCGGAGAGAGGGCTGCGATTCGCGCTTTTACTTCACGCACTTCAATTTTTGCTTCGCGCAAGAGCGATGCAATCGCTTTTTTAGAATCATTTTGTAAAGTTCTAATCTCATCAAATTTAACAGAAAAAATAGTTGATGGATCTTTCATGACAGGACGAGAGAGGAGTGCAGATACCTTTGAAATTTCTAACTCAACCATTGAGTACATTTTCTTCTCAAGACGATTACTTAATTGGGCAATATGCTCCATTTCTTCTATCAAACTAGGTACTACTTGTCGCGCAGCATCCGTAGGAGTTGATGCCCGAAAATCGGCAACGAGATCAAGAAGCGGCGCATCTTGTTCATGACCAATTGCACTGACAATCGGTGTGGTGAGCGAAGCAACAAGTCGGATTAAGGATTCGTCAGAGAAGGGGAGGAGATCCTCGAAGGATCCACCACCACGAGTCACGATAATGACATCTACCTCTGCATGTGAATCGAGTTCTCTTAACGCGCGGGAAACTTCCACCACTGCTGTAGCGCCCTGCACGGCAACTTCACGAATTTCAAAGTGCGTACCCGGCCACCGTCGTTCAACATTTTCCACTACATCTTTCTCAGCCGCACTTGCTCTGCCGCAGATCAACCCGATTCTTCGTGGCAGAAAGGGCAACGGCTGTTTTCGTTCCGAGGCGAATAATCCCTCGGCAGCGAGCAGGTTCTTTAATTGTTCTAGCCGGGCAAGAAGTTCCCCGAGGCCAACCTGTCTAATCTCCCGAGCCATTAACGAGAGTGAACCTCGCACTGCATACCAGTTGACTTTTGCATACGCGACGATGCGCGCATTCTCTGGAAGTGGGTCAATTGCCTCAAGAATAGATTTATGACATGTGACCTGCAGCGACATATCGACGCTCGTATCTTTCAAGCGCAGGAATGCCATTTGTGAACCGGGGCGTCGAGTGATTTCTGCAACTTCGCCTTCGACCCAGACTGGCCCTAATCTGCCTACATATTCGCCGATCGATTCTGAAACAACTCGAACCGGTAACGGTTCTTCAGAGCTACTCTCGATCATGTTGTAAGCGTAATCGCAGGGGCTACTCCCAAGCGCGCGGAGGCTCAGAAGAGATTAGGCTAGGGGTGTGGCAACGCCTTTAGCACCTTCAGAACCATCCAAAGGGAGAAGTAAGCGAGTTCTCCTTGCAGCCCCCCGTGGCTATTGCGCAGGGGTCGACCGGGCTGTGGTCACTGTTCAGAAAGCGTTGGATCTCTACGGCGCCCCGGTCTACGTCCGAAAGCAAATTGTTCATAACAAACATGTTGTCGAAACTTTAGAGAAGCGTGGTGCAATATTTGTTGAAGAGACTGATGAGGTGCCAGAGGGCGCGACAGTAATCTTCTCAGCTCATGGGGTCTCGCCTGCTGTTCATGAGAGCGCAAAGGCGCGAAATCTTAAAACAATCGATGCGACATGTCCGTTGGTGACAAAAGTCCATCAAGAGGCGCGCAGATTTGCCGGCGAGGATTATCAAATCTTATTAATTGGTCATGAAGGCCATGAAGAGGTCGAGGGCACCGCTGGTGAAGCGCCTGACCATGTACAACTTATCGATAAAGCAGAAGATATTGAGAAGTTAGAAATTAAAGATCCGAGTAAATTAATTTGGCTATCGCAGACGACGCTCAGCGTAGATGAGACTTTAACTACGATAAAAGCGCTAAAGGAGAAGTTTCCGCTTCTTAATGATCCACCTAGCGATGATATTTGTTACGCCACTCAGAACAGACAATTAGCTGTCAAAGAGATTGCTCCCCAGAGCGATTTGGTTCTGGTAGTAGGTTCTCGCAATTCTTCAAACTCCGTTCGCTTAGTTGAAGTCGCACTTGAGACTGGCGCAAAGGCTTCCTACCTCATTGATTATGCACATGAGATGAAAGTTGAGTGGCTTGAAGGAGTCGAAACAGTTGGCGTTACCAGTGGCGCATCTGTCCCGGAGATACTGGTCGAAGAGTTATTGGCGAGATTAAGCGAGTTTGGATTTAATGATGTGCAGGTTGTCACAAAAGCTGAGGAGCATCTGCTCTTTTCGATGCCACCTGAGCTTAGGAGAGATCTGAAGGCCGCTGGCCTGAAGTAGCCATCCGCCGTTCATTGATGAAGAAGTAGCCCCAACCCACGATTGCTGTTAGCAGTAACCAAGGGGCGAGTCGAGCAAGATTTGAGACGATACCAACAAGCAAACCAGTTAACCCAAATCCTTTACTGAAGAGCGTTGCTAAAAGAAGTGTGGCGCTTAGCGCGAGCGGTGGTGTGACTACCGCAGTAAAAAGCGTTCCCTTTCGCCCTAGTTTTACGGCGGCGAAGAAGAGCGCCAATAGGAAGAGGCCAGTGATTCTTCCAGGCTGACCGGAGATGAAGTTCTCAAGAGTTTGGATGAAAAAGAGCCCCAAAAGATAGAGAACAACTATTCCGGGAGGAGTTAATCCACGCCCTTGGATGATTGGTCGCCCTTTCACCTGAATATCTTTCGATTCCATCGTTTATCTCTCATCTCTTTGAATAAAGTCTAATTCATCATCGCCTGAGCTGGATTCCTCAGGAGCGCTATTGGCGCGAATTGATCGAACCTCACTCTCAAGCGCTGCTGGAGTTGAGAGCTCTTTATTTGTTGGCGCACCAAGCTTTCCCATTTTTCGTGCGGGAACAAGGAGATGGTTCTCTGCTGATGCGACAAGTTCATTAAAGGCGCGCTCTGCCCCTTTAATTCGCTCACCAAGATTCTCGATCCGCTCGTGCACCTTTCCAACTCGCTTGAGAAGTTCTCCTGCAAGCGCGCGAATTTCATCGGCATTACGAGCGAGATCGTGGCGGGAGTACCCGTAGGCAATCGTTCGCAGCAGCGCGAGCATTGTTGTTGGGGTAGCAATGACAACGCTCTTTGCAAATGACTTTTGGAGAAGTAGTGGATCAGCATCGAGCGCTTCGTGGAGAATAGATTCGAATGGAGCAAAGAGAACAACAAAATCTGGTGATGTGCCGCCCGCTTGATAGCCGCGCTTGGCGAGCGAATTAATGTGGCTCAGTAGATCTTTTGCATGAGCGGCCATCATTGATGCGCGTTCTGTTGGATCATCTGCGCCAATTCCATCCCAGAATCGATCGAAGGGAAATTTAGAATCGACAAAAATTTCTGTGCCACCTGGCATCTTGATAGTGATATCAGGTTTTGAAATCTCACCATCGTTTACTCGATGCTCTTGACGTTCGTAATTGACTCCTTCAATCAACCCAGAGTTCTCGAGAATCAATTCAAGTTGCGCCTCACCCATTTGGCCACGGCTCTGCGCCTTTGAAAGCGCCCCAGCAAGTTTGGCTGTCTCCAGGACTAAGCGTTCATTCTTCTCGCTCATATTCTTGATCTGTTCTTTGATTTGCGCCTCGACTTCGGCTCGCTTGAGCTCTGCAGAGTGGGTCTTCTCCGTCAGTTGCGCCATGCTGAGATTGACTGAGCGAAGGAGCTCATCAAGGCGTGCGTTCGCCTCGCGTGAGGCGCCACTTGCCTCGCTCTGCGCTTCGAGTTGGCTTCGGTAGATCTCGCTTTCACGCCTCATTAATAAGTATGTAATGGCGACCCCAAGTGTGAGGCCAACTACCGCGCCAATAGCGAGCGCGAGGGTGGAGGTGAGGTTCATAGCCCTATGGTGTCAGGAGGGGGTGACAAAGCCCCGTAGGCTCTACTCCTCGTGAGCCTCTCTATCGGAATTGTCGGACTGCCCAATGTGGGGAAGTCGACCTTATTTAATGCCCTGACCAAAAATCAGGTGCTGGCAGCGAACTATCCCTTCGCCACGATTGAACCAAATGTTGGCGTTGTTGGGGTCCCTGATGATCGCCTCGCTGTTCTCGCGAAAATCTTCAACTCCGAGCAGATCATTCCCGCCTCAGTCTCTTTCGTTGATATCGCTGGAATCGTTAAAGGTGCATCTGAAGGCGCAGGGCTTGGTAATAAGTTTCTGGCAAATATTCGCGAAGCTGATGCAATCTGCCAAGTCGTTCGAGTATTTAATGATGGCGATGTAGTTCACGTTGACGGCAAAGTGGATCCACTCTCTGATATTGAAACGATCAATACTGAGTTAGCGCTCGCCGACCTGCAAACTATTGAGAAAGCTCTGCCACGTCTCGAGAAAGAAGCGAAGCAACAGAAAGAGAAGGCAGCAGAGATTGACGAGATAAAGAGAGCTGAAGCGGCGCTAAAAGAGGGAAAGCTCATTTCAGCAACAACTCTTGATAAAACATTACTAAAAGATCTCCATCTCTTGACTGCAAAACCATTTATCTATGTCTTTAATGTTGATGCAACCGAACTTGGCGACGAGGAATTAAAGAAAAAACTACGAGCACAAGTTGCACCTGCTGAAGCAATCTTTCTTGATGCAAAGACTGAAGCAGATCTTGCTGAACTTGATGAAGCAGATGCAATGGAGTTATTAGAGTCAATTGGTTTAAGTGAGCCGGGGTTGCGCACGCTTGCTCGAGTCGGCTTTAAAACGTTAGGGCTACAGACTTATCTGACAGCTGGACCAAAAGAGGCGCGCGCCTGGACTATTCATCAAGGTGATACCGCGCCAGCTGCGGCGGGCGTTATTCATACCGATTTTCAAAAGGGATTTATCAAGGCAGAAGTGGTCTCTTTTGAGGATTTAGTCGCGACTGGTTCCCTTGCTGAAGCTCGTACAAAAGGAAAAGTGCGAATGGAAGGTAAGGATTATGTAATGCACGATGGCGATGTCGTGGAGTTTCGTTTTAACGTTTAATCTCGAGCCATTTCTTTGAAATGGCGCTTTGATGAAGCGTTTCCAAGATGCTTAGCCCTTCCGCTGAATTCTCTGCACTATGAATGTATGGATTAGCGAGAATTTTTCCTGATTTAAATCCTCGTAAGCCATCTGCGATATCAGAATAGAGATTGGCAAAAGCTTCGATATATCCAGCAGGGTGACCAACTTTAAATCGTTGGTATCTATTCTCAGATGCCACACGGATGATTGAATGGCTCCGGTCGATTCTTTGAGTTGCACCATTTTTATCAGCATATTGAATGTACTCAGGTTCTTCTTGTACCCAAGAGACTGCACCGGCGCTCCCAAAGATTGTAAATGTCAGCCCGTTACGTTTACCCAATGCCACCTTATTCCAACTCAAAGAAAGTGCGGCGCCCTTGCGCATCTCACCAATGGCGCTGACATTATCGATAAGTGTTGCGACATCTCCGGCATGATTGGCAAGACCGCAGATATTGACAATTTGATCACCAGTGACGAATTCAAGCAGATTTACAACGTGCGAACCCAGATCTAATGTAACGCTAGGTAGCTCGTAATCAAGTTGCCGCCAAGGTTGAGGTTGTGGTTTTGCACCGCTTACGCTTGTTCGGATAAAACTCTCTTGCTGCATCTCAACATGAATTGAAAGTAACTGTCCTAACGCACCATCATCAATCATTTGCTTAATTTCACGAACCATTGGATAGCCGGTGTAGGTAAAAGTGACGGAGAGGAATTTCTTCTCAGCTGCTGCTCTTTGAGCGAGCAGTTGCGCCTGCCTACTATTGGTGCAGAGTGATTTCTCTGATATTACTGGGATGCCTGCGTCAAAAACCTGATTGATATGTTCGAAGTGCAATGGAGTTGGTGAGAGGACAACAACTGCGTCGAGATTTGCTCCCTCTGCAGAAAGAAATTCTGGAACGCTCTCGTAGACTCGTTCCGTCGCAACGCCATAAAACTTGCCAGATTCATAATTGGCATCTTGCTCAATGCTAAACATCCCTGCATCAATTGAAAATTTTCGATCTATATTCAAAGCAGCGAAGTGAGCTCTACCAATCGCTGAATCGATGCCACCACCAATAAAGCCAACTTTTATTAGTTCTGTGCTTATGTTTCTGCTCATTCGTTATCTTTTCTCAATCTTTTCTCTATCTTTTCTTTATCTAGTCTCGCGGCGATTCGACAAATCTGGGCTCTGGAACCTACTCTAGACCCCGACGAAATGGATATCGATTGAATAATCAGAGTAATTCAAGTACACGAGATGATCTGCGGAATATCGCCATCATTGCCCACGTAGACCACGGTAAAACGACCCTAGTTGATGCCATGCTCTGGCAATCTGGCGCCTTTGCTGCGCACAAAGAGAAGAGTGAGGGCGATGATCGAGTCATGGACTCGATGGACCTCGAACGCGAAAAGGGAATCACCATCCTTGCCAAAAACACAGCTATCAAGCGTGGCGATAGGACGATTAACATCATCGATACCCCAGGCCACGCAGATTTTGGCGGTGAGGTAGAGCGCGGTCTCGAAATGGTTAATGGCGTACTCCTTCTGGTCGATGCATCCGAGGGGCCGCTGCCACAGACTCGCTTCGTCCTGCGAAAAGCTCTTTCAAAGAATCTGCCAGTCATTCTTGTTATTAATAAAGTCGATCGTCCGGATTCACGTATCGCTGAAGTGGTCGACGAGGCATACGAACTCTTCCTCGATCTTGATGCCGATGAAAAGCAAATTGAATTCCCAATTGTTTATGCCAGCGCAAAGGCAGGACGCGCGAGCTTGGCACGTCCTGAGAATGGTGGAATGCCAAACGAGAACAATCTCGATGTGCTCTTCGAGACTATTTACTCTGCAATCCCAGCTCCAACATTTACTGAAGGTGCGCCACTTCAGGCGCAAGTGACAAATCTCGATGCCTCTCCTTATCTAGGTCGGTTAGCAATCTGCCGAATACACCAGGGAAGTATTCGTAAAGGGCAACAAGTTGCGTGGATGAAAGTTGATGGCTCTGTGGAGCGCGCAAAAGTTGTCGAGCTTTTGATGAATGATGGATTAGAGCGTCAATCAGTAGAGAGCGCCGGACCTGGCGACATCATTGCTGTTGCTGGTTTTGAAACAATTACCATCGGTGAAACACTCGCTGATCCAGATAGCCCTGTAGCGCTCCCTCTCATTACTGTTGATGAACCATCAATCTCGATGACAATCGGAATTAACACCTCGCCACTTGCTGGCCAAGAGGGCAAGAAGCTCACTGCACGTTTAGTGAAAAATCGCCTCGATGCTGAATTAATTGGAAATGTCTCGCTCCGTCTGCTGCAAACAGATCGCCCAGATACGTGGGAAGTGCAGGGGCGTGGTGAGCTCCAACTCGCCGTCCTCGTTGAAATTATGCGTCGTGAAGGTTTTGAATTGACTGTTGGCAAACCTCAAGTTGTGACGCGAATGATTGATGGCAAACTTAATGAGCCGATGGAATCGCTTACTATCGATGTACCCGAAGATTTCCTTGGAATCATCACGCAGTTAATGGCAAGTCGAAAAGGTCGGATGGCTCAGATGACTAACCATGGAACGGGCTGGATTCGCATGGATTATCGAGTTCCGTCACGCGGCTTGATTGGGTTCCGAACCGAGTTCCTCACCGAAACACGTGGCACCGGTTTACTCCACCATGTATTTGATGGTTACGAACCATGGCATGGTGAGATTCTTACTCGTCCAACGGGATCTCTTGTTGCTGATCGTCGTGGCATGGTCACCTCATATGCGCTTTCATCGCTGCAAGAGCGCGGCACAATCTTTGTCGAGCCAGGATCTGAAGTGTATGAAGGAATGGTCATTGGCGAGAATGCCCGAAATGAAGATATGGATGTCAATGCTGTTCGTGAGAAGAAGCTCACCAACATGCGCGCCTCTGGATCAGATGATGCTGAACGATTAATTCCACCAAAGCATTTGAACTTAGAACAAGCGCTGGAGTTCTGCCGTGAAGATGAGTGTGTAGAAGTTACTCCTAAGACAGTGCGAATTCGTAAGGTGCTCCTCGACCAAAATGAGCGGGCGCGGGCTACATCCAAGGTCAAAAAGCGGAATGAGCAGATCGACGGCGAGTAGTTATATTCCGCCCCGACCAGCGCGCTTTTCATTGATTCTTCCCAACCATAAAGGGGAAAAAAGGCGAGCTTGACTACGCTCTGTCACTTCAGGCCGGTACCTTGTGACCATGCTGACCAGATTCCACCCCACCAAACGACTTCTGGTCGAGACGGTGGCCACGCTCTTGGAGTCGAAGCGGCCATCAGAAATTCTTGCCGATGAAGTTCTTGAACGCTCAGGAGTTTCAAAGGGTTCGATGTATCACCACTTCGAAGATCTTCAAGAGCTTGTTGAAACCGCTCAAATATTTCGCTACTCAAAGTGGATCGATGGGTCAATAGACTTCTTAGCAACGTATGTGGCAACAGCGCGTACCAAAAAAGAGTTGCGCGAAGCTTTACTTAAATTAACAGCGGTCACCCAAGCAGATGAGCGAAAAGATGCGCGCGCTGAGCGAGCTCAAGCTCTCGCAGCTTGTTTTAATAATCCTCGAATGGCAAAGCAGATGGGGGATGAGACTCAGCGCCTCACCGATTCGATTGCTGATGTCACAGAAGAGGTTAAAAACAAAGGCCTCTTTCGACCAGATGTTCATGCGCAAGCGCTCGCTACTTTTATTCAGGCTTACACTCTTGGAAAATTAGTCAACGATTACAACCCAACAGCAGTGAGCGAAGATGATTGGAATCAATTCATCATGAATATTGTTGACAATACTTTCCTTACGCGGGAGTAGTTAGAAATCGTGCCCTCACAGAAAAATTCGCAGCTCACTTTATTGCGAAAGCCACAACCCCAATCAATAGTTTTTGATGAGGAACAACGAAAAGTTATTACTCATCGAGGTTCGCCATTAGTTGTCCTCGGCGGTCCCGGCGTAGGAAAGAGCGCATCACTAGTCGCAAGAGCCCAGAGCTACATCGCTGATGGGCTTGATCCGGATCAGCTACTTGTCCTTACCTATGATCGACATCGCGCCTCTGAATTAAATGATCAGATTTTTGCCGAAAGCAAGCGCGCTACCTCTGGCTCACTAGTAAAGACTTTCCCTGCTTTAGCTTTTGCAATTCTTCGCCTTTATCGCGCCCGAGCCGGGAAAAATCCACCTCGCCTTTTTGCAGGTCCAGAGCAGGAGTACTTCATTCGGGAACTCTTAGCTGGAGCGGCAGAGTCCAATCTTTATCGGTGGCCTGAGCAGGTACTAAACGCCTCACAAACATCGGCTTTTGCTCGAGAACTTCGCGATCTCATCTCGCGCGCAACTGAGCACGGCATCTCTCCACAAGCTCTTCTCGCTATGAGTAAAAACGAGAACTTCCCGCTATGGGAAGCTGCGAGTAATTTTTACAGAAATTATCGCGAACTCTCTGGTCTAGCGCACGAGAACGCATTTGATTCCAGCGAAATGATCTACCAAGCGACTCTTGCGCTCGAACAGGATCGAGAATTTCGCGACGATATCCGCTCGCGCCACAGAGTGATACTTGTCGATGAATTTCATGAGAGCGACCTGGCCCATCGAAAACTCCTAGAAGCGCTCTATTCCGATGAACTCACCCTTTATGTCGACCCCGATAGCGCAATTGGTCGTTTTCGTGGCGCCGACCCCGAGAGCATTCCGACAATTTTTGATCGCTATGTTGATTCTTCTGGTAACCCAGCTCGACAGATTACTTTGATGCGCGATTATCGTGCAGCCAAACCAATTACAGATTTAGCAGTAGCAATTTCGCAAGGCTTCTCTCTCTCCAGAATGAGCGCGCATCGTCTTCGAAGTTGCGCAACGGCAGAATCTGGCATCGATGTTGCCCCAGCTATAAAAGATTCCATCACCCTCGCACAATGCGAGAGCATCCACGACGAGGCGCGTCTGATTGCGCAACATTTTCAAGGCAAACACCTTCGCGAGGGAATCCCGTATGGCCAGATGGCAGTAATAATTCGTTCGCCCTCTACACGCGCGACTACGCTCAGAAGAGTCTTTGCCTCACTGAATATCCCAGTTCGAGAAGAGATTCAGAGTCTTCCACTCAATAAGCAGCCTGCAGTCGCGCCTCTCATCACCTTAGCTTCACTGGCCTTTGCGCTTGCTGGTAAAACTCTGACAAAAGAGGGCGCCGAAGAGATGCTGCCAAATGCTTTGATAGATGAGCTTTTACTCTCACGTTATGGAGGGGCGGATTTTCTTACCTTAAAACGTATTCGAGCAACTCTTATTAATTTACGTGAAAGTGATGACACGCGCTCTTCACATCAAATTATCCGCGAATATCTCACTACTTCAGTCGCTGATTTAGAGTGGAGCGAATTTGCTCCAATCAAGAGAATCTCCGATTTGTTAGCGAATGGCAAGAAAGCAGTTCGTCCTGGTGCGACCAGCGAAGATGTGCTCTGGGCGCTTTGGAGCAGTGCACAAGATGACACAGGGGCTCCATTAGCTCAACGGTGGCAACTCGATGCAATCGAGGGGGATGAGAGCGCCGATCGAGATCTCGATGGAGTGCTTGCGCTCTTTGAGGCGGCAGCTCGCTACGCCGATCAACGCCCTGGTAATACGGGCGATGCATTTATTAAACAGTTGCTCTTTGAATCGATAGCGAGCGACACAATCGCAGCCCGAGCGCAACGTCCAGATGTGGTGAGCATCCTCACCACGCATGCTGCGAAAGGTAGAGAGTGGTCAGTTGTTGCAGTTGCAGGCGTTGAAGAAGGTGTCTGGCCTAATCTCACCCCTCGAGGTTCACTCCTGGGAAGTGAACGATTGGTCGAATCACAACGCGCAGGTAGCGCCACGGATAGAACTTCACGTGAATATCAACTCGCAGCGCTCTCAGCTTTAAAAGATGATGAGCGGAGGCTTTTTTACAACGCAATAACTCGTGCCAAATCTTCACTGATGATCACGGCCACCGCAGGCGAAGAGGCGCGACCTTCACAATTCTTCAATGAGGTTGTTGAAATACTCAATATTGACGAGCTCGAGCTAGTTTCGATTGAGCGTGGTCTTTATGTGACGCCAACTCGGCTAGTAGCAGCGCTTCGCAAAGAAGCCGAGAGCGCTAACGAGGTTAGGTCTCGCGAAGCAATTTCCATTCTTTCGTACCTACACCAGTCTGGTATTCGGGTAGCTAACCCAGATTCATGGTTTGGCGCTAGAGAAATTTCCACTACAGCCCCACTATTTTCTGACTCTGAATCAATCCGTCTCTCGCCAAGTTCGTTAGATACGCTCCATAAATGTCCTCTCAAATGGGCGCTTGAATTTACCGGTGGACGTGATTCTGACTCAACTGCGCAGATAATCGGCACCACTTTCCATGCCTTAGCAGCTAAATTGAAAGCAGGCGCAACACTCTCTGAACTTCAAGAAGAGATGGAGTCGCTCTGGAAACAACTTAGCGATCAACTTGATTTAGGAAGTGGATGGTCGGGGAAAGCTGAACTTGATCGTGCGCTAGATATGCTCGAGAAGGTTGTTCAGTACCACAATGAATCAGGTCGAGAACTTCTTGCTGTAGAAAAATCGTTCACTATATCGATTGGAAAGGTAAAAATTTCAGGCTCAGTTGATCGACTTGAAGTGACATCTGATGGCGAGTTATATGTAGTGGATTTAAAAACAAGTAAAACTGCTATCACAAAGCCGGAGGCGAAAGAACACCCGCAACTTGCCGTCTACCAATTAGCAATCAATGAAGGTGCATTCGCTGATCTCACAGATGGTAAGAGTTCGGCCGGGGCAGAGCTTTTCTACCCTTCCGTAAATAAAGAAGGAGCTGTGCGACCACAACCGCCAATGGCGGGCGACGCAGTTCGAGAGATCATCGAAAAAGATGGCGCAACAGTCGCATCGGCCAAATTTCTTGCCATTGATAATAAGCTCTGCGAATTCTGCGCCCTTCGTGCCAGTTGTCCAGTCCGTCCGGAAGGACGGTCGTTGCGATGAAGTCGATTCTTTTTACGCCACAAGAAATCGCAACCATTCTTGGCCAGCACCCACCCACTGAGGAGCAGGAAGCAATCATTACCTCAGATCACTCTCGTCCAGCAGTTGTTATTGCTGGTGCGGGATCAGGTAAGACTGAAACAATGAGCACTCGGCTAATCTATTTAATAGCTAATGGATTGGTTCAACCTGATCGAGTATTGGGGTTAACTTTCACGCGGAAATCTGCCAATGATCTTGCAATAAAGGTACGAAAAAGCTTGAAAATACTGGAGAAATCAAAGGAGTTCCAAGAGGCAGTAGCTAGCGGAGAACTCACCTCGCTATCAGCAGCTGGTGAACCGACGATTTCCACTTATCACTCGTATGCCCATCGCGTAGCCCAAGAACATGCGTTACGTCTTGGAATTGAACCACCAGAACAACCCCTAGGTGAAGCTGCGGCGTGGCAACAAGTTGAACGAATTGTTCGAGAATACGACGGAGATATGAGCCAAGTCTCCGATGCGCTCAGCTCTGTAGTTGAGAACGTGATGCGTCTTGTCTCACAATTACAAGAGAATGATGCTAACCCTGATGCGCTACTTGATCATGCACTTAAGTTTACTGAAAGCATCTCTAACAAAGTTCCATATCGCAAGAGCGACAAACTGGCACCAACACGAGATGCAGAAATAGTGCAGTACGCCCGTGCGCAATTAATTCCAATTATCAAAGAGGTGATGGATTATCGAAGAAAGCGAGCGCAATTTACTTTTGATGATCAGATGGCTCTTGCAGCACAAGTGGCTACGACATTTGCAGAAGTAGGCGAGATTGAGCGAGCGAAGTTTCATCTAGTACTACTTGATGAGTATCAAGATACCTCTTCCTCACAATTACGATTGATGCAAGGATTGTTTAATGGCGGCCACCCCATAACTGCTGTTGGTGATCCACACCAAGCAATTTATGCGTGGCGCGGCGCGTCAAGTGACACCATAGGCGCCTTTCCGCTTGATTTTCCAGATAGCGAAGGTGTGCCAGCAAAGGTATTTACTCTTTCAAAGAGTTGGCGAAATGATATTTCTATTCTCAATCTCGCAAATGAGATTTCTGCCCCACTCCGTGACCGCGGATTTGAAACTCCGATTTTAACGGCAAAACCGACAGCTGTTTCAGGCATACTCTCGGGCGGGATTTATATCTCAAGTCGAGATGAAGCAGAAGGTATCGCTGAAGCTGTAGCGCCATATTGGAGTCCAGACGCGCGCGCGAAAATTCCAGAGCTAAAGTCTCAGTCTAAAAACGATCCATCACTTCGTTACGTAGAGTCCACAGCTATTTTGGTTCGAAAAAAGAAGCAGATTGCTGAGATTGAGATGGCGCTACGCGCTCGAGGAATCCCGGTAGAAGTAGTTGGTATCGACGGATTAATTCATGTCCCAGAAGTTGCAGAGATTCGTGCTGCGCTCACGGTGATTACTAATCCCGAGGCTGGTAGCTCGCTTGTGAAATTGATGAGCGGTGGATTCTGGCGAATTGGCATCCGCGATATGTCAGCCCTCGCAAAAGTAGCTAAAGATAGAGGTTTTGTCGCTGCTGGAGGTCAACGAATTAGCCTAGTAGATCGGGTTATGGCAGGAGGTAGCGGGGAAGAAGACGAAGTCGCTCGCTCTTCGATTATCGACACGCTCAATGAGATTGAAGATTTCACGGGCGAAGAGAGAGCGCTTTTTAGCGCCGAAGGCTTGACGCGATTGAGCTCGCTTGCAAAAACGCTCCGAAAGTTACGGAGCTTGATACATCTACCAATTCCAGATTTGATCTATCAGGTAGAGCGAGAGCTAGCTCTTGGGGTTGATGTAGAAATCACTACACATCAACGTCGCTATCTGGATAAGTTCCTTGACGAAGCGGCAAGGTTCTATGCCCAAGGCGGTTCACTCCGTTCTTTCTTGGCCTGGCTAACTGTTGCCGAGAGTGAAGAGCGAGGATTACGCGCTGCAGGTGTAGAGGTACGTAAAGATGTTGTTCAAATCCTTACCGTGCATAGCGCCAAAGGTGGCGAATGGGATTTAGTGGTAGTGCCCGGGTTGGCGGAGGGCAATTTCCCCTCAGAACAGAGCGGCGAAAACTGGCTAAAGAGCAAATCGGTACTTCCCTTTGCCCTGAGAGCAGATAGGGCGCGTTTGCCAGAATTTGATTTACGAAATGAAACTACAGCTCAAGATGTTGCCAATACAGTGAAAGACTTTGCAGATATATGTAATGCACGCAAAGCGGATGAAGAGCGAAGATTGGCTTATGTGGCGGTAACGCGTGCCAAATACCACTTGATTGCGACAACATCTTGGTGGCGTGATGCAAAAGAACCTCACGAGCCGAGCGAGTACTTCCACACTATTGCAGGACATATCGATGCTCAAGGTGGGGAGTTCTCTGGAAGTATCGATGCCAAACCAGCTTCTGATGCGCAGAATCCAAAACTTAACGATGTGCGACAGGAGTTGTGGCCAAAAGATCCTTTGGGTGATACGCGCGAGAGTTTTTATCGTGTAGCAGAAGGCATTAAACATTTAAGTCAAATGGAAAATAGAGATGAGTTGCACTCTTCGCTGCAGAATTTACGGGAGTTGTCCTCGCTTTTTGATGCAGCACAACTTGTTATTCGGCAAATTTCCGAACGTAACGAGGCGGAAAGTGTTTATCTACCCGCTCACTTATCAGTCTCTGGTTTGATGGCGTTTGCTCAATCTCCAGAAGAATTCGCGGCGCGTTTGCGTCGCCCACTTCCTTTTAAGCCCGACCCAATCGCGCGCCGTGGTACTGCATTTCATACCTGGCTTGAGGAGCGATTTGCCCTGTCGATTCCCCTCATTGGTGATGATGAAATGCCTGGCGCTGCCGATGAAGGAGCGCTTGATGACAGCGCGCTCGAGAAGTTGAAGGAGAAGTGGCTCCGCAGCGAATGGGCAGTTCGTCAGCCCTACCGCGTGGAGGTTCCTTTTGAGCGGAGCATTGATGGAACGATTCTTCGCGGCCGAATGGATGCTGTCTATAAAGACTCAGATGGAACCTTCGATGTTGTTGACTGGAAAACTGGATCTGCAAAGAGTGGAGATGAGTTAGCCAACGCGGCGATTCAACTTGCGGTATATCGTCTTGCTTTTGCTGAGATTGAAAATGTTCCGCTTAGTAACGTTCGCGCCGCATTTCATTACGTTTCCTCAGAAGAGACCGTGCGACCAAGCGATTTATTGGATTATGACGGTTTGCTCGCTCTCATTCACCGCGTTCCATTGGCAAGTGATATTTCAACTCCCAACGGAAGATGATCACTTACCCCTGCTGAACTTCGAACGAATTGTAGGTGTCGCTCAAGTTTAATATCTGGGTCGCCTAACAAGATATGGTCGAATTGAACTTTAGCCCCCCAGGATGGATAAGTGAATTGCTCCGCTGCACTTTTCCATCCCATGATCTTGCTAGGCAACTTTCCTGGCAGATTGAAATCTCCTAAAAGAATTTTCTTTCCAGGAAGCTCCTTCACCCAATGGTGAATCTTTCTCAATTGAAAAACATTCATTCCCGGCACAAATGAGAGATGGGTATTGATGATAGTGATTCCATTTTCTAGTTGCACCGCGTGCGCGACTCTAGGTTCATCGTGAATATAAATCACTTTAATTTTCGGCTTAGTCGCACCCGGAGGAGTTTGTGGAATGGCAAGCGGTGCGCCAACTTTGGAACGCCCTAATTCGAGTCGAAATTCAGCGACAATGGGAATTCGCGAAATGATTCCGTTTCCATAATACGAACCATTCGCCTGAGTTAGTTGAGCAGTGTCAGTTAGCTGGCCATGGAATTTCGCCCACTTCTCTCCAGGAGTTCCATGTAGCGCAATCCCGCGTGAGATAAATGGGGCACCGAGCCCTTGCGCAGCAAGTGCACATTGATCTTCGTAATGTGAGCGCTCTTGGAAGAAATCCACCTCTTGGATGGCGAGGATGTCAACGTCAAGCGCTTTTGACGCCTCAACAAGCCGTTCGTTATGGATTACCCCTTCGGGTACTGCCATTCCATGGAGGATGTTCCACGTAGCGATCTTCACCTGTGAACCGTAGGGGCAAATTAGATAGGCTCGCTACTTATGAGCCTCGCGTTGATGAATCTTTCGCTTGCCCGCGCCCACCTCGATCGCGCTGCGCATCTACGTACCGATGAGGCGGCGTTGGAATCGCTTTTTGCCAAGGGAAAAGTCTTTCAGGTCCATCAAGGGAAGTTTCTATTTACTAAGACGCTCCATTGGTTAGAGCCACCATCAGCCCCAGAAGGTGAGCGATACTTCCTTGGATTAGATGATTCTGGCACAGGCTACTTCGCCGTTAATGCGCCATTTGCTGAAGGCACTGAGAATTTGCAGACACTTCGCGAGGCAGGGTTATTGGCTACCGAGATTGAAATCGGTGCGGCGGTACATGCTGTTGCACTGGCTAATTGGCATGACACGCACACCCACTGTGCTCGATGTGGTGCAGATACATATAGCGCTCTTGCTGGATCGGTCCGACGTTGTCGTTCCGATGAGAGTGAGCACTACCCACGAACTGATAGCGCAGTGATTGTTCTTGTGCGCGATAAAGATGATCGAGTTCTACTAGGTCGCCAGAAAGTTTGGCCCGCAAAACGATATTCCAACTTTGCAGGTTTTCTCGAACCCGGCGAATCTCTAGAAGCGTGCGTAAAACGGGAGGTATTGGAGGAGGCAGGGGTTCGAATCTCCGAGATTGAATATCTTGGCTCGCAGGCATGGCCTTTCCCCGCTTCGATCATGTTGGCTTTCACTGGCGTAGTAGAGAACCCTGAAGATGCGCAAGCTGATGGTGAAGAGATTGAAGATTTGCGTTGGTATAGCCGAGAGAAATTTACGGCAGATATTAAGAGCGGTGAGTTACTTATTCCACCGGGAATCAGCATTGCGCGGCGAATGATTGAAGCGTGGTACGGCGGTTCGATAGATTTCACCGAAAGCTGGCGCTAAACAATAGTGAGTGAGAAATACTTAGTAGGACTTGATGATGAGCAACGCCAAGCAGCGAGTGCAATTCATGGGCCAGTGGTCATCATTGCAGGAGCCGGAACTGGTAAAACTCGAACAATCACACATCGTATTGCTCACGCGATAGAAAATGCAGTCGCAGAACCATCACATACTCTGGCTCTGACATATACGGCAAAAGCTGCCTCCGAATTGCGATTACGTCTGGCCACTTTGGGTTTTTCGGGGGTGCAAGCTCATACATTCCATAGCGCTGCTTGGCGGCAACTGCAATTCTTTTGGAATGAGGCTATAGGCGGCAAGCCTTTTCGTATCATTTCTAGCAAGAGTGAGCTCGTCAGCGCTGCTCTTAATGAAATCGGACGCGGAAAGGGGAGTGCATCGCAACGCGATTTAGCAACTGAGATCGAGTGGGCAAAAGGAAAAGAGATTGCTCCTGAAGATTATGCTCGAATTGCGCAAGATGAATCACGGGTGGCGCCACCAGGATTCACCCACCTGGAGATTTCTGAGTTGTATCGCGCATATGACGCAATTAAACAGGAACAGAGTCAACTAGATTTCGAGGACATTCTTCTTTTGCTAGTTGGAATACTTGAAGAGCAGACTTCAGTTATTGATCGAGTCCGCGCGCAATATCGAACTTTTACAGTGGATGAGTATCAAGATATCTCACCATTGCAGCAGAGATTATTAAACCTCTGGTTAGGAAATCGAAAAGAGATTTGTGTTGTTGGAGATCCAGATCAATCAATTTTTTCTTTCGCAGGCTCCACAAATGAGTATCTTCTAGGTTTCACAAAGAAATATCCTGAAGCTCAGATCTTTAGATTAAATCAAAATTATCGTTCAACATCTCAGATAGTCCATGTGGCAAATAAAATTGCGGATCGAAATTTAACTGCGGTACGTGGCAAGAGCGGACAGAATGTTCGCTTGTCCTCGCATGCAACGGAGTTTGCTGAGAATGAGAAAATTCTGCAGCGAGTTCAGGAGCTTCTCAAATCAGGGGTTAATCCGCGGGATATTGCCCTGTTATTTCGAAGAAATGATCAACTTCAAGTATTAGCCGAGTTTTTAATATTAGCTGGAATACCAGTTAACATCGTAGGTCAGAGTCAAGGGCAGCGACCATTTTTTTATGATGGAAAAATAAAAGAGGCGATTCGACTTATTCGAGGCGCATCGATTGCAACAGAGAGCGATACGAGTGATTTTCCATTAGTTGATCAGGTGCGCGCGGTCCTCTCTTCAGTGGGATGGATCTCTGATCGCGCACCAGATAATGACCCTCGATTCCGATTACTTGCTTTCGTAGCTGAGTTTTCCGAGAAAGTTTCAAACGCTTCACTGAGAGATCTGATTAATGAGTTTGATGAACGGGAGCGCAGTAATGTCGAACCCGAAAGCAACGGAGTAGTGCTCAGTTCTATTCACTCTGCCAAGGGACTTGAATGGGCGCATGTCTTCGTGCCACGCCTTCGCGAAGGGGTACTACCGATTAGCTATGCGCTCGACTCAGATAAACTTATGGATGAGGAGCGACGTTTATTCTATGTAGCAGTAACGCGAGCGAAAGATTCTCTCCAACTCTCATTTGCCGGTAGCGATTCTTCACGATTCTTAGCTTTGCTTCCGCCACTCAATAGTGGTGAGTAGTCGTCTTATCCAAGGAGCAACTTTAATCTTCGGGGATG
>JACCDL010816834.1_pt1 | contig 33251 bp, 27 predicted proteins | sample 7441931 | NCBI WGS metagenome assembly JACCDL01 (sample SAMN15323437, study PRJNA562643) | freshwater metagenome | isolation source: river surface water | place: USA:Blue River Watershed | collected 2017-08-16 | reverse complement strand
GTCCGCCTCTCATCCGCGCCCGACATCTTGAGGCCATGCGTGCCTCCGGACTCCCGCACCTCGCCGCCCACTTGGACTCCTGATATTCAGCCCCGGGTAGGGGCAGCACCGCGTGCTGCCCTAGCCCCGGCATGGGGTCTGGCTTCAGCACCCTCGGCGTGATGGTGCCTGACCCCATGCCGAAATCTTAGGAAGTAGGCGTCAGGCCTTAGGCCCACTACCCAATTCCTAATACCTACTACCCAATCCCTAACAGTGCTGAGTCGATAGCACCTGCTGACGCCTCATCAAACCGCCAACCCCACTCCCTAACACCTACTCCCAACTCCCCACTTCCTCCTTCCGCGGCTCTGCCGCATCAACACTCAACCAACGCGCCCAACCTCACGTGCACCAGAACGCACCGGACTTTCTCCGGGGCCAGCCCGCAGAGTTTGGCCACCGCGATGCGATAGAGTTCCATCTGCCCTTGGTAGAGTTCCTTGAGGTGCTCCGGTGAGCAGTCGTTGGTCTTGTAGTCGATGACGACCGCGCCTTCGCCCGGCATGACGTGCACGCGGTCGAAGACGGCGCTGATCGCCTTGCCTTCGTGCATGAGCGTCGCCTTACGCTCATTCCAGAGGAGGGCGCCGGCGGGCTTGCTGAGCAGGAGTTCCGCCACGGCCGGCGACTGCAGGCACTTCTCGATGGCCGCGACGGCCTCGTCGTAACTCTCGGGGGTTTCGACCGGCCAAGCCCGGGCCTTCAGCCCCGACAGGAACGTCGCCCCATCCCACTCCAGGTGGTTGCAGAGCTCATGGACGAGCGTGCCGAAGACTTTGCCGCGGGTGGTGTCCTTCCCGGGCTTCCAGCCGCCCTCGAAGGCCTTACCCGACTTGGACGGGCGGAGGCGCTCGGTCCTCCGCACGGGAGTCAGCTGGCTGATATCCCGGACCTTGGCTTCGGGTTCCGCGGCCTGCGCCTTAGCCGCGTGGGCGATCCAGGCGTCCGAACCATGCTGGGCCATGATCTCCGCCGGGCAAACCCCCGGCAGCTCGACCCGCTGGCCCTTGGCTTCGCCGCTCGTGCCGCCGAGCACCGCTTCGATGAGCGTCGCGAAATCGTATTTCTGGAGCTGCTTCTCGTCGGTCAGGTCTTCCCGCGATTCCAGTTCGATCTCGTCCGTGACGAGCACCAACCGGCGCACCGCCCGGGTCATGCCGACGTACAGGCGGCAGAGGTTCTCGTACGCCGCCGCGGTCCGCTCCTTGGTCAGCACGGCGTCGAGCGTCGCAGGGTCGGCCTCCGTGACCTGGCTCTTGGGCCGCGTCAGCGCCCACTCCGGGATGAACTGTTCATCCGACTTCACCATGGGGTCCTTGACCCGCACTTCGGCGATCTTCTGCTTTTCGTTGTTGAGGCAGGGGAGGTAGACGGCGGTGTACTGCAGGCCCTTGGACCGGTGGATGGTCAGCACCTGCACGGACCGGGGGTCGGCGGTGTCGCGCAGCGACGATAGTTCCAGGTGCGTCGCAAAGGCGCCCAGGTCGCGGTGGTCGTCTTCGTCGAACTTGACGGCCAGCGCCAGCACCTGCTGCACGCGCTTGGCGAGGAACCGATCTCCGTTGCCGTCGCCGGTCGGGATGCGTCCCTTGAGGAGTTCCTGCAGGAGCGCCTCGCCGCCCCGGTCGTAGAAGACCTCGGCGATCCGCAGCCTCGCCGCTTCCCAGCCGCCGCAGCCGTCGACGTAGGCCTTTGCGCTCGGCGACATCTGGGCCATGCCCTTGCTCAGGCGGTCCGTCGGGTGGGCGGTGTTCTTGACGAGGGCCACGAGGCCCGCGGTGAAGGGGTTGTCCATCGCGACTTCCGCCGCCGCCTCATCGGCCGCCTCGATGCCCATGCGCCGGAGCTGCTCGGCGATTTCGGCCGCCTGGGAGTTCTTCGACACCAGGACGGCGCAGGTGATGCCGGGTTTCAGCAGGCCCTTCCCATCGGTCAGCCCGGAGCTCCGGAGGTGCGCGCCGATCCACTGGGCTTGGCTGGCGACCTTGGTGCTCTCGGCTTCGTCCTCATCGACCTGCCGACCGTCTTCGGCCTCGGTCTCGCGGTTGTTGAGCCGGACCCAGAGGGCTTCGCCCAGTTCTGGCTTATCCTTGTTCTTGGATTCGTGGTCGCCCCAGACCTTCGCCCATTGCTCCGCGGCTTCGGCCGAGAAGAACGGTCCGTGCGGGGTCAGGTCCCCCAGCAACCGGTTGACCAGCGCGACCACGGGCTGGGCGCATCGGCGCGTGTAATCGAGCCGGTTGTCCCCGTCGTTGGGGATCAGGGCGTCGACCTTGCGCAGGAGCTCGGGGTTGCCCGCGCGCCACCCATAGAGGCTTTGCTTGAGGTCGCCCACGAAGAAGGCGGTCCGCCACTCGGTCTTCTCCTGGTGGCCCCCGATGATCTCCATGAGGTTGTCCTCGAGGACCTTCCATTGGCGGGTGCTCGTGTCCTGAAATTCGTCGAACAGCCAATGCTTCACGCTGCAATCCAGCCGGTAATCGATGTCGAACTTGCCGTGGGCATTCAGGAGCAGGGTGACGTTGTCGCTGAAGGTCAGGCGTCCCCGCTGGCGGATCTCCCGGTCGTAGATCTCGTCGTAGCGTTTCAGCAGGCGGTAGATGGCCTTGGTCTGGTCGAGCTTCTCCTGGAGGGCTGTCGCGTAGGCAGCCCGGGCCAGGACGCGGAGCTGGTCGCACGGCTCGGGCGGCAGGTGGATCGGCTTACCTTTATCTCCCGACGGGTAGGTGATCGTGATCGCCTCGCCCATCTTGCCGAGGATCACGGGCCTGAGGCGCCCGCCGAGGTTCTCCCAGGCGGAATCCTTCAGGTCCGACGCGTGCGTCATCGCTCCGACCGACTCGGCGATGGCCATGAGGCTCTTCTTGAAGGTCGCGTGGAAGGTCTGCCCCTCCAGCCACGCCGCCAAGCCGAGGGCGGCCTGCTGCTTCCCGGCCTCCGTCGGCGCCTGGAAGATCTCCGGCCGGCCGTCCTTCCAGAGGGTCAAGGAGTCGCCCCACTTGTGCTCCTCTTTGGCGAGGGAGATGAGGTCGTGGAGGCTCTTGACCGTTTCGGCGAAGCCCTTGAGCGGGGTGGCGACCACCTTCCCTTGGTTGAGGAAGCGCAGCAGGTCCCAGAGTTCGGCGATCTCGGCCGGCTCGGTTTCCGCCATCATCTGGGCGATGACCTGCGTGCGGATGTCCGCCGCTTCGACGTCGCCGATGTTGCTGATGCGCCCGCCGTCAAGTCCGACCTCGGTGGGGTTGTTGGTCACGAGCCGGGCGAAGAAGCTGTCCAGCGTGCCCAGGGTGAGCCGCTGCATCGAGAGCAGGGTCTTGCGCAGCAGTTTCCGGAAGAACGCCGCGTCGCAGGTCGCAGGCAGGTTGAGGCGGTCTACGCTGCGCAGGTCGGCGGCCTCCGCCTCGCTCGAGGCGGCCTTGGCGAGTTTCTCGAGGGTCCGCGCCATGAACTCCGCGGCGGCGGCCCGGGTGAAGGTCAGGGCGACGATCTGTTCGGGGCTGGCGCCGGTCGCCAGGAGTTTGACGATGCGGTCCGAGAGGGCGAAGGTCTTGCCGGAGCCGGCGGACGCCAGGATGACCTTATCTTCGACGGGGAACTGGCTCATGGGCGGATTCCTCCGAGTTGGTCGAGGTTGAGGTAGTCCTTCATGCGGCGGCTTTTCAGGGCCGCGAGGATGGGGTAGTCGCTGCCTTCCTCGGAGGGTTGGTAGGCGTCCTTGCCGCCTTGTCGGATGGCTTCGACGACCTGGTGGATCTGGGTCTCGGCCGCTTGCCTGAAGTCGTCGTGGTAGTGCGCCCAGACTTCTTCGCCGGTGTCGCTGACCTTGGAGGGGAGGCAGAGGTAGCCGACGTGTAGGGTGGCGTCCGGGGCGATGCCGGGCCAGCCCTTCTTGAGCGAGCGGTGGTAGACGGGCAGCTGGAGGTCCTTCCAGCGAATGATCTTCGTTTCGCCGGTGTCGACGCCCTTGCGGTCGCGCTTCCTCACCTCGGCGGTGAAGGGGGCGCCGGCCTGGCCGGTCGCGGTGTGGGTGCCGACCGGGTTCTGGGCGTAGTTGAAGGTCTTGTAGTCGTACACGCGCCATTCGCCGGTCCGTGTGTTGTAGTCGAGCCGGTCAAAGGATCCGGTGATCTTCACCCCCAGGATGTCGTCCTCAGGGAGGTCGCCTTCGACGGCCTTGATGACCCAGCCTTCGGCGGCCATCTGGGCCTGGGTCCGCACGAAGGCGGTCAGGCGCCCGCGCGCGGCTTCGACCTGGAGGCGGATCGCCGTGGAGGGGTCGTTGCCGAAGTGCGCGAGCACATGCCGGTCGAGCCCGGCCATGAGCTGTCGGTGGATCTCCGCCGCGTCGGTCACGGCCTTGTCGATGTTGTCCAGGCCGAAGGTTTCCAGCGCGCCGTGCGCCAACGAGCCGAAGCCGGCGGCGTCGAGTTCGATGCGCCCATGTTTGACGTCGTCCATGCCGAGCGCCCGCTTGAGCCAGAACTCGGCCGGGTCCGCTAGGTAGACCTTGAAGGCGGTGGCGGAGATGGACTTGAGGACGCGGGCCGCGCCCTTGGCGTCGGCCAGGGGGACGAATTTATGTTGGTCCGGGATTTCCCAGTAGGGTTGGGCGTCGCTGTTCGGGGCGTCGGCGAACAGGTGGTTGACCCGGGCGCCCAGGGCGTCGTCCGGGGCTTGGAAGAGGAGGCGCGAGGGGCGGAGGGGGTTGCCGTCGGCGTCCTGCTGCGGGACGATGACGTCCAGCCAGCCGTGGCCGATCCGTCGGCGCCACAGCTGCTCGAAGGTGAAGGCGGCCGAGGCGAAGACGGCTTCGTTGGTGGGCAGGCCGGCCATGGCCCGCAGGCTGGCCGGCAGGTAGGGGTGGGCATGGACGACCCTCGGGACGAGGTGGTCGTTCAGCCCGAACAGGATCATGTGCGGGACGGGGTCCCACGGGGCCTCCACCCAGCCCGGGAGGTTGACCGCTTTCTGGGCGTCGCTGCGGCGGTGGCGCTGGGTGCTGGCGGCGTCGAGGGTCAGCCCGATGAGCTGCTCATGGGTGAGCTCGGTGGCGCCGGCTTCGTAGGCGGCCTGGATTTCCTTGGCGGTCTCGATGACGGTCTCGGCGACTTCGATCGCGAACGCCCCGTCGGGGTCATCCTCGCGCAGGGTCTTGTCGGCGGTCAGGAGGGAAAGGGTCGCGAGCAGGGCTTCCTGCCAGGGCATGGCCAGTTGCTCGTCGCGCAGCTTGAGCAGGGCTTCGAGCCGGGGCGGGAGTTCCTGCATGGCCTCGTAATCGGCCTGCTGGCGGAAGTCGTCCTCGGGCTTCGGGAGGCTCGCGATCTGGGCGCAGACTTCGCTGACGCCCCCCCGCAGCATCGTGCGGTCGGCGACGTCGAGCTGCTCGTTGAGCCGGGTGAACGCGACCGGCGTGGCTCCGCCGGTGGCGATGCGGACGAGGTCCGGGATGCGCAGGGCCTCGCGCAGGGTCTCGAAGTCGGGTTCCTGCTGGCCGAGGCACCGGCTCCAGGCCCGCAGGGCGTGGTGGAGGCCGTGGGAGCCATGGGCCACCCCGAGCGGGTTGACGGCGTCGGCGCCCAGCGAATGGATGAGCGCGGCGATCTTGGGGGCGTCGACTTCGCGGTCGCAGGCGCAGACCGCGTGGACGCCGTCGGTGGGGAGCTGGTCGCCCAGCAGCGTGCGCAGTTTCTTGAGGGAGCCCGGGGCGTCGCCGACGACGTGGACGCTCTGGGCGTAGTCCGCCCAGTCGGTGCGCCGATCGGCCCAAGCCGCGGGTAGGGGGCGTCCCCAGGAGTCGAAGTTCGCCGCCTCGTCGGCATCCGCGCCGACGATGACCTGGATGTGGAAGTGCTCCTTGAGGCGCTCCAAGGCCGTGATGAACAGCGGCTGCGGGTCGGTCAGGCCGACCAGCCAGATATGGGTGACGCCCTCCGGCTTGTCGGTTCCCCGGGCGAGCTCGGAGCGGAGGTCGTTGTGGTCCTTCAGGCCGCGGCTGGTCAGCACCTCCCGATACCCGCCTTCCAGCGATGCAAGGTCTTCCCAGCGCGGCTTCTCCGGGTTCTTGGGGAGCGCGGCCACGCCGGCGAAGTCCAGGCCTTGGGCGGAGCCGCCCAGTTCGTCGCGGAGGTCGAAGAGCGTCTGGCCAAGTCGCTTCGCCTCCTCGAAGGAGAACAGCCCCGGTTTGGCGTTCGGGAAAAGATAGGGCAGGGCGGCGCGATCCGTAGCCTGCAGGACCTCGATCCAGGCCATCAACGCATCCGCCGAGCTGGCTGGAGCGAAAGCGCTGATTACCCCTTGCTGCCCTTGATTAACCCCGTGTCCCCGTGCCCCCGTGTCACCTTGCCCCCTCAACTGTTTATCCCCGAAGTTTAGGAATTCAGTAGGGGTTTGGAAAACCGGCAGCAGGACTCCATTCGGTGCCTGCTTGGCCAGTTCTTCTTGGATCAAGCGGCTGGCGAAGCTCGAGGGTACGATGACGCGGTGGGTCCCCAGGTCGATGGGTGCTCCGTTAAGGCCTTGAAGTAGGCTCGAGGCTACAGCCTGTGCGATAGGCTTTGACCAGTCGATGAATTGAGGAGCCTGGAGCGGCATGAAGGGTAGGGTTCTTTATGCCTAGCTTAAGCACACGTGCAACCCCAGCCATTTGGAATTAGCCAGATATCGTCCACAGACCAACCTGTTTGTGGCCGGCTCCGATGGGTTAGGAAGTTCTTAGGGAGTCCAAAGACTTGCGAATCACTGCAGGTAGGAGCTTTGCTCGGGCCGAGGCAAACACATCAAAACTCATGTTCTCCCATTCCGATGGTAGCGCGTAGATTTCGCACTGTCTTTTCCATTCTTCGTCCGAGAAATTCTTTTTAATGATGCGAACGTAGTGTTTGGGTCCGTTACTTCCGATCGTAGAATTCTCGTTGGCTGAAATAGGGGCCTTGTTAGGAGTGATATTGGTGAGTTCGGACGTTCGTCGTTCGTCACCGGGCAGGCTGTCCATGTAGTCCGTTGGGAAGAGGTGATGGATTTCCAACTTCGGGTCGCCCGGTTTAGAGTTTTTAAGGCAATCAGCGACAGAGAGTATCTTCGAGAAGAGAACCGGGGCCTTTTGCTGGGAAAGCGCGATAGTCAGTATTTCATCCTGTACCTCTTTGAAGTCTATGCTTTCCCAGTATGCATCGTTGATTTCGGAGTCTACCAGGGAGTCGATTGCTTTGGCTATACATTCACCGGTCTTCTCGGCGTAGAATGCGTTCACATCCTTTCTGGTTACCGAATCCGTATGAGAAGTGTAGCGATTCGTGATCGTGCAGAAGAACAGCCATCTGCCGATGGCGCGTTGCCTGGACTCCTTCTTCGCAGGTTTGGCCTTCTTCGCCATCATGGTATAGATAGAGTACGCCGCATTGAGGGCGGTCTCGGAGATGATAAGATTGGAATGCCCCATGCCCGCGGCGACGACACCTTCCATGAATTCGTCCCAGTTCTTGATGTCGCAAATATCGCCAACGCCCTTGGCCAAGGTCGCCATGTTTGCATCCCTTATCTTCTTATCAATGCCGCCTTTCCCTGTCTTACCCTTAAGCAGGTCGTAGACCTTTTTCCCTGTTGCTTCTCTCATCGTGTAGCTCACTAAGGAGGATAGAATGTCTCCTGACTTGGGCTGGAAGATGCGCGCATGATTGGAGCCCCTGATCTTGTCTCCGAAGTTTTGGATATTCGTCTTGATGGTGCTGTTTCCTAGTTCCAGCAGTGTCATGATGAAGTCGCCCTGTTTCAACGGGGTTCCGGTGCTGTTGATGCGTACGAATATTTCTGCCGCTTCGTCGATGTCCACCTCAGCGAATATCTCTATGCAACCGATGCTATAGTTCGTGAGCTTAGACAGCTCTATCAGCGAATTCTCCGCAAAGTGCTTTTGGTCCTGGCTTAGTGATTTGTTTTCTTTCTTATACTTCGTGATGTAATCGGTGATAGATTTCGAACTGAATACGTCTGAGACGATTGCCCAGCTGGGTTTAGGCTTAGCTGCTTTAAGGACCTCGAAAGAGCTGTCTGACGGGGAGATAAGTGGGTTAAACTGAATGCGGATCAGCTTCTCACCTTTTTCCGTCGTAACGGTCCTTCCTTCGAAAAGAATTTTAATTGATGTCAGTCTTTGCTGACCATCGATGACGAGGTCTACTTCGCCTTCGGCGCTCTTCTTTTGTCCGATTAGACGTGCTCTCACGCCTTGTCCCTTCCAGATCATGATAGAACCAACCGGGAAGCCTAAGAACATCGAAGCAATCAAGGATCTTACCTTTTTAGCATCCCAAACGAAAGGACGTTGAATTTCCGGGATAGCCCACTTGGGGTTATGCTCCATCAGGTAGGTAAGTACGTTGCTCACCTGAAAGGTGGTATTCCGGTATTTTGGCTCCATACTTACTTTGTGCTTATATTTAAAATATGGTCAAGGTGCGCCTTTGCCCTCGTGGTAAGGTTATAAGTTAAACCAATGTTCTGAACAAGCTGGCCAAGTCGCTCTCGGCCCTGGAAGCTGCCGACATGTCAGACACCCCTTCGAACTCTGGCTTCAGCTATCGTCAAGGCCGTGATGTGGGTTGGGCGGGTAAGTTCCCGGTTTTCCGTGCGGCTTCACCCGAGGAGTTGGTCCAAGCGCTGCAAGGTTTTGTTCGTGAGGCGTCCGCTCAGCAAGTCGTAGCGTGGGAGAATTCGATCCCTTCGCTGCAACAAGAGGTAGGAGAGGTCTTGGCCGCGGACCCTCAATCAAAGTATTTCTCCGCTTTGCTTGAATACATGATGCCGATGGAGGCGCGGCGCTCCGACGCCATCTTCCTGCTCAACGACCGCGTGCTGGTCTTGGAGTATAAGGGCTATCCCCGGCTGGATTGGGCAGATATCGACCAGGCTCGGCATTACTTGTCGTCCCTGAAGAACTTCCACCGGGATTGCCATAGCCGCAAGGTGGACGCGGTCTTGGTCCTGATGGGGGGCAAGATGGCGATGCTCGACCATACGGGGGTCCATGTCTGTGGGCCGCATGAAGTGCACAAGCTTGTGCTTCGGCTATGCGCGGAATCTCAGGGTGACCCGGTCGACCTAGATGCTTTTACCGCGCCAGATGCCTATTTACCGGCCCCCGCTTTGCTCAAAGGTATCCGTGAAATCATCAAGGATGGTCGTCTGGCCCGGGTTCACCGGGCTGCGGCCAAGACCGACGAGGCGCTCGCCGTGGTCGAACATGTCGCCGAACGTTCGGCGACAACTAAGCGACGTTCCTTGGTGCTGCTTTCCGGTGCCCCGGGTACAGGCAAGACGCTTGTGGGGGTGCGGTCGGCGGTGAGCGATAAGATCGGCGCGCTGGCCTTGCCTAGAGCCGGCCAACTCAATAGCCAGGCGGCCATCTTCCTGACGGGTAACGCCCCTTTGGTGAGCGTCCTGAAGCATGAGTTCAAGAAGCACGAAGTGGATGCCCGGGCCTTGGTTCGCAACGTGCGCGATTACGTCGTGTATTTCAGCAGGCGCGACCGGATTCCTCCCCAGCATTTCATGGTTTTCGATGAAGCTCAGCGAGCATGGGATGCGGCTAAGATGAAGGATAGCCAAGAGAATAAGGCCCGCAAGGATACCAAGAAGGGTAAGGTCGTCGATGCTGGCGAGCCGCGGGTTTTTAAATCCGAGCCAGAGTTGTTTGTGGAATTTTCAGAGCGAGTGCCTGAATGGTGTACGGTCCTTGGTCTGATCGGGGGTGGTCAGGAAATCCATAGCGGCGAAGAGGGTGGGGTGAAGCAATGGGCTGAAGCCATCAAGGCTAGTCCGCTTGCGTCATCTTGGGATATCCACGGACCGATGGCTTATGCTCATTTGTTTGATGCGGTCGGCTTGGGTTCTCAGTATAAAGTTGAGGGTGCTTTGTTCCTCGACCGCTCGATCCGCTTCAGCGGGGCAGTCCACCTGCACGAATGGGTTTCGGGCTTGGTCGACGAATCCATGTCGGACGAGCGTCTCCGGGAACTAGCCGCCCAATGTAAAGATTCAGGGGTCGTCATGCGCGTCACCCGTAATCTCGAGGTAGCTAAGCGTTACTTGTGGGGCCGGTTCATCAAAGATACCGAAGCCCGATTTGGGATGATGATTTCCTCGCGAGATAAATGCCTCGCGGGCTATGGGGTCCCTCAGATCGGCAAATACCTCCCCGTCGGGGAGTGGTATGTCGAAGATGAGGTCAACCCCAACTCTTGCCGCCGTCTGCGCGAGGCCATCACGCAATTCGAGGCTCAAGGCTTGGAGCTGGACGCGGCCTTGGTCTGTTGGGGTAACGATTTTACCTGGGCCGCGTCTAAACCCCTAGGCACGGACAGCCACTGGGACATCTCCATGGGTAAGAAGTGGAAGAAGAGTTCGATCATCAGGGATCCCCTCTCGCTACGCCGCAATACCTATCGTGTGCTCCTGACCCGCGGAAGACAAGGCTCGGTCATCTTCGTCCCGCCCCAGCCGGACCTAGACGAAACCTTCGCCAAGCTGATTGCCGCAGGCTGCGAATCACTCGATCAACCCGCCGGCTAATAGCGCTTGGTCAATTGCTAAAGACCCTTTTCTCGGCCATTCAAGCAGTTGAGGGAAAGTGGCTTTAAAGGTTACGATATCGAGACGGGTAAGGCCGCCTTGCCCGGCGGTAAGGTCGTCTTTCGTGCGCCAGCCTAAGCATCCCGGTTGTCACGTTCCGTATAGGCTGATAGCACCACATCATGAAGCCAGCCGATGTCAGAGGGATGTTCTTGGGGTATCTCGCCTCGAGGGATGGTGAGCGCCTGTTGGCCGCCTTGGGGTTCCGGAGTTTCGTCGGGTTCAGCCGTCATGTCGCCGAGGTCGTCGGCGTTAACGTGAATTCCGTAAAGAACTGGCGGGATGAATTTGATGGGCTCAATCCTGACCCGGATCGCCCACGCAAGGGCTGGGATCGGAAGCCCACCCCAAGCCGGGTATACCTGAAGCTGCAGTTTGATGCGTGGTCATTCGAACAGTTGATGGGGTTGGCTAATTCCATCTTGGGGCGCGCCCATGATTTCAGTCCCACCGCGGTCGATGGGCTGTTCTCTTGGGCGATCAAGGGGAAGGACGACGACACGAAGGACGTGGTGGAGGCAATCCACGATGGGGTGCTGACGTTCGCGGAATCTCAGGAGATCCATGCGGTCGAGGGTGGCCGTCGCTTGGTCGTTCACCTCAAGCTTGAACGTGACCCGACCGTTTCGCGTGAAGCCGTCCGCCGGCATGTGCGGGACGCAGGGCCGGTGTGCTTTTTGTGCGATTTGGATTTCCGGTCGAGGTATCGGCTCGGGGCAGGGGAGCACTGCTTGGAGGCCCATCACAAGACCCCGCTTTCCGCTAGGCTTGAGCCGGCTAGGACGGACTTGGATGATTTCCTGGTCATCTGCCCTTCCTGCCACCGCGTCGTACACAAAGTTCGCGCGTTCGATGAAGACGACCTTGGCCGCCTCATAAGAAAATCGGCTTAGGGTAATCGCTAAGGCACCGTTAAGGAATTGGCCAACGGGGTTTGGTTTGGGGGTTGGGAAAGCGAGTGGTCATTATCGGCGCACCACGAATACCCATGCACCTATCCCACGCCGGGCCTCCGCGTCCTTCCCTGGCCATTCTTACCTTGACGTCTCCACAACCACCAACCCGATACCCGCAAATCTCGTCAGGCTATCGCCTCATCCCCATCGACCCGACCATCTGCACTCGATCCGGCACTCGACTCAGCCTACGGTCTTCTCGCCCCCCTGCAAAACCAACTGAGGCTTATCTATGCGGACACGCCATGATGGCTGTGGGGTAAGCGACCAGAGCCACGAGTTCCTCGTCAGCAATTCCTAGTCCAAACGCTGGGGCATTGATGGCTACTGCTGGATCCCATACGACTACCTCACGAACCTCCACCTCGCCTCAGACTTCTGGTCCATCCAGCTATTAGTAGTAAAATAACCCAAAAGGGTTGGGCATAAAGATGCCTAACCCCTATTTTCACTTTGCGTGACATCAATGTCCTCGGTCTTTCGGTATAGCCTGCTGACTTGCTTGAACTTAATCCGAAACTGGCTGCGTCGGTGGGTTTTTGAAGTGGTCCGGTCAAGTTTGATGCCGGGATCGTAGTAGACTTGCCCTTCGGCCACGGCCTGCAGCAGCAGGGTTGCGTCGGTGCTGCGGCAGAGTTTCACGTCTTTCCCGTACCTGTACTTGGCTGGTGCGGTACTGCTGTCGACCTGCGCCGGCACATAGGCGGCCTTGTTGTGCTTGCGGCACCAATGCTGGAGGATCTTTCCGAAGCTCCAGGAGGCGGCCTCTGCGCCATCGGGGGAGACGAGTGCTAGGCGACCGTCAGCCTTAGCAATCTTCCCTGCTTCGGAGTCAAAGCCGATAGTCTCGAGGCGCATGTTGGTGGTGTCATGTGCCTTGCCTGCGTAGTGGATCCCTTGGAAGTAGCTGATGTTCTCGCGGGTAGTTTGTCGGCCGTATTTCTCAACGAATTCAGCCACGCCCTGAACATATTCACCGCCGTCAGGCTCGGGTGTGAATAGGGTGATGGGGCCGTTGCTGTGTTTAAGATAGTTGGAGGTCGCATGCTGCTTGATCTCCCAGCCAAGGAAGTCGGGTTCAGCGTCGCCGTTCTCTTCGACCCCTAGTTCGGCCTCGAGGGTGAATCCTCCACAATTAGTGCCGTTGCAGGGGACAATCTTTCCGCCGGAAACGAGCCGCTTAGCGTCAATCCAGCCCTTGCGGTAAACTTGGGCAAGTCGGTCGACAAGTTGGGCATCCTCATCGGCCGGCTTCTTCGAGATGAGCAAGGCCGAGATGTCGGTAAGGACGCCTGCTTTCCCAAAGGCGTCTTTCATCGCCTCATAGGACTTTCTGAGGTCGCTGTCAGGGGTGGCTAGGTGGGCGAAAATCTCACCATTTTGCTTAACTCCAAGGATTAGGGTGCGGCCTGCTGAACGGCCTTGTCGCTGAGGGTCTAGCCAAGGAGATGGAGCCTTGGCGCATCCCATAACAAAGCCCGATAGGCGGATCTCGGGGTACTGTGGGTAAAGTACGAGCTTCGCGTGCTTTGTAGGCTCCGTTTCCCCGGAGTCATCTATCCATGCGAACCTCAGCATGGCCTGCAGGACGGTTGTGGGTGCCTTAGGCGACGGGAATATGTCGCCGAAAGGCAGCAACTGAAGGACCTCGAACGACGGGCCAAGGTAGATCTGATTCTTGGTGTTGTCGTTTGCTGCGAGTTCTTTGGCGTAGAGGCGGGTTGCCCCCAATCCCGACATACAGGCTGCCAGGCTCTGTATGCTGGCAAAGCTCATCGCATCCGGACTTCGCCGTCGATGTACTCGTAGGTTCGCAGGGTCTTCATCACGCGGTCGGCGATGGCTTTAACCACCGGGACTACGACAGAGTTCCCGAACTGCTTGTAGGCCGTGGCATCGGCGCCGACAATCTTGAACGATTCTGGGTAGCCCATCAGTCTTCGACACTCGGTTGGGGTTAGTCGGCGGGGGTTCTTCCCGCGCTGTTCGATTAGGATTTCGGAACCATCTTTGTAATATCTTGCCGAGAGGGTGCGGGCTACGTCGCTGGGCCCGACGACCTCGCAACCAAAGCCGTTGCCCGCGGCTTGGTGCTTTTTCGCGTAGTTCTGAAGGTAGTTCCAAAGCTTGTCGCTGAGAGTGTACTTGGCGTCCACGTTCTTCTCGAGGATATCTGAGAGGATGGGCTTGGCGCCATTCCGGGTCACGCGCTGAGAGGAGGTTGTCGGAAATTCGAAGGGAAGAGGGTCTTTGAAGCCGACGATGAAGATACGTTCGCGGTGCTGAGGTACGAAGTTCTGTGCGTCGATGATCTGGGTGTGCACGTTGTAGCGCAAGTCGCGCAGGGTGTTCATGATCACCAGGAACGTTTGGCCTTTGTCGTGGCTGCGGAGGTTCTTGACGTTCTCAAGCACGAAGGCCTTCGGCTGGTAGTGCTTAATGATGTTGGCCAGATGGAAAAAAAGATTGCCCTGCTTTTCGTCATCGAAGCCATGTTTGCGGCCTAGGCTCAACTTCTTCGAGACCCCCGCGATGCTGAAGGGCTGGCAGGGGAAGCCGGCACAAAGGATGTCGTGCGGAGGGATCTGGTCGTGTTCAAGGAGCGCAGGCTGGTGCTTCAGGTCGATGTATCTTGCCTTGGTGATATCGCCCCAAGGCTTGAGGCCGTGGTTAGCCTCGTAGGTCTTGCGGGCCTTCTCGTCCCAGTCGGCGGCCCAGACGCACCGGGCACCTGCATCTTGGAAGGCATAATGAAATCCTCCGATTCCGCAAAAAAGGTCGATAAATGTCGGCTTGAAAGGGGGCATTTACGGATTGGAACATACTTTGGGGCAACTTCCAGGCCTAAAGTTGCTTTATTTGTGATATTAGTGCTATCCCTACCTAGAGGGATAAAGCCTACCCCATGTTCGAAAAAGTCCTCAGTAAAAATGACGTTGGCCACCGCGGGCACCAGTCCGGATTTCTTGTTCCCAAGAATCAAGCAATTGGCGGAGTGTTCCCCGAACTTAGTGCAACGGCTAAGAATCCTTGCATTAAGTTTGAGTTACTTAATTGGCATACCGGAGAAAGCTTGGAGGCGAAATTCATACATTACAATAATAAGCACGATGAGTATCGTGTTACTGGCCTTAGGAGATGGTTTGTTTCTGCAGGACTAAAGAGCGGAGACATCGTGCAAATTAAGAAGGTATCGGGAGAAGATGTGCTCTTGCTTTCCTATAAAAAACGTGAGCACTTGGGCGGTCGAGAGTCCGAGCATGATGTCAAATTAGACGAAGCGCTCTCTGCATTAGAAGGCACACTTGGTAGCGCAGGTAAGCGTAGGAAGCGCGCAGCCTGGCTTAAAAAGAAAGCTGCAGAAATACACGGGAAAGCCTGTCTTTGCTGCGGCTTCACAAGCGAAAGGCGTTATGTCGGCATTAAAAAGGTGATAATTGATTTCCATCATGTTCATCCACTCGGTGCTCAGGTTGGTCCTGTTAAGGTTCGAGCTATTGATCTTATCCCGCTGTGTCCGAATTGTCACCGTGCCGTGCATACAAAGGTTCCGCCTATCTGCTGGAAAGACCTTCGGAGGTTTCTAATACCTTCTGCATAGAAGATTCGCATTTAAGAATCTGCCTTGTTTAGAGAAAAGTTGTTATGAGGAGTAATGGCTCAAAAGCCCTGAATTTCTCCTTCGATGAGGCCGACAAGGTTTATACGTCCCTGACGACTACTTCTTCATGGGTAACCGAACCCAGCAGTATCGCCAAGTCGGCAACGCCGTCCCGCCATAACTGGCTTATCAGTTCGGCGAGATTATCGCCAAATTGCTAGTTCGTTAGAAATGCCAGATGTCAGCGGCCACTTCCGCCAGCGCCTTGTTTCGCATGTCGAGTTCGTCAGCGTTTAGTTCGGAGATTCGGCAGTCCTTGTTGATTCCTGCGTTATCATCGTACTTAGCGCCCGCAGCGGCGAAGCAGTTTCCAAGGGAATAGATCAGAGCGGCAAAGTGAGCACGGTCTTGGAATCCATGGCGCTCTATGCCAATGTCATATTGGTTAATCATCAGGTCGATGCCCTTCTTGTAACGGCTCGCTATGTCGCAATTGGGGACAAACTTATAGTCCAGCTTTCGGTCCGAGTGGCTCGGGTGGTTCGCCGCATGCGAAAGGCGCTGGAAGATGACGTTCCCAAGCTTCAACTCTTTGGTCATATTGTGTGCCTGCATGCCAAGGAGAAACTCGCCTCTGCTCGGTTGCGTCGTGACTAGGCTCGCAAAAGCAGCTTCAATATTTTCGGCAAGCGCCCTAGGGTCCGTACCGAGCAGCCTTGAACTGATCATCGTCGCTATGGTCGCCAAGGGCCGGTCGATCGTGTTGGCTCGCTTGTCAGTTACCTTCCAGCGCATATGCACCTTCTCGAAGAAAAATGCCACGCGCTGCATGGCATCCTTGAGTACTGCTGGGTCATCGAAGAGATTAGCCGTCGCAATAAGAGCGGGGCGGCAGAGCTTTGCGTTCAGAATCTGAAGTGGCGCGAAGAACCCGAAGTCGAGAAGCCCGGTTGGGTGGCGATATTTTAGTTCAGTAAAGGCCCTATGGCAGCGCAAGCTGCGCGACAGTTCGGAGAGGGCCGCCGCATGATTCGAGGGGGACTCTGAAAGATGGTCGTTGTAGGCGTCGAAGAGGTCGTCCTTGGAGATATAGCCGTTCTTGGCGATCCAGTGGCTGCGAAGAAGCTCGTTCTTCTTGGAGTCTTCCTCGGCCCGGTCCTTGTCGGCGAGCGCTTGGGCTATGGAGCTTGGGCCGACCTCGAAGAAGCTCTCTGTCGCCTTAGTCGCGGCGGCGCCTGGGGCGTGGCTGTAGAAGGCGCTAGTGACAAGCTCCCAAGGCTCCAGTTTGGTGCCGCTCGCATTGATAGAGGCGAAAACGCGCATGCCTTCCTTGCGCTCGTCGGTGTTTATGATAACCAGCTTGATTCCATCGATAATGGCGCCAAGAGCTTCTTCGGCTGTCTTCTTGATGCTAACGCCGCGCAGCCTCGCCAATTCTCCCAGGCATTCATCGAGGGCCTTGTTTGCTTTGTAGATATAGTGGGCCTCGAGGGCCCGCTTCCAAAACTTGTTGCGCTCGATGCTCTCCTTGGTGGTGAGCTTGCCGAAGGGCATCAGATTGGGGCTTTCGGAAAGCGCACATTCCCTGAAGGCTTGTCGGTCGTCGCAAACGACGCCACTCGTGGGCTTGTGGAGGATTACGGGGGAACCCGGCGTCCCGAGAAGTTTCAGTCCGTTTTTGAAGGCGGCGCTATCGGGGTCGCTATGGCGCGAGAGGCATCTGATGAGAAGGCAGAGAGTGGTGAGGCGTTGCTGTCCATCGACTAGGTCCGTCACCCCGCCGTTCCTGTCGTCGGAAAGGACGATGGAGCCGAGGAAGCAGCTTCCAGACTTGCCCCCTTGCCGCAGTTTGAGGCCTTCGACGATATCTTGGAATAGGTCGGCGGCGACCTCTGGCTCCCACTTGTAGGTTCGCTGGTAGTTGGGTACCACCATTTGGCCGTACTTGGTTAGGAACTCCCCAAGTGTAAGTACATTCGCATCAAGAGCCATAGTTCAGATACTGTTGGCCTCCTCGTAAATGTTGCGTGTGAAGTCGTCAGCCAGCCCTCGCGCAGTAATCACGCCCATCTCCCGGACAGACGCCCGTAGCCGGAGTAGCTTGATGGCGCGTCGAAAGGCCATCATCCTCTCTTCGCCGTCACCCTCCTGATGCTCGATGTGTGTCTTGGCGAGCGCTAGGACGATTTCTTTGTGACTTGAAAGCGAGCTTCGCTCCATTATCTGCACAATCTCATCTTCCATGAGTTTGCCTAGGATCCAGTAGGGATCTTCAGGCTTTGCCGTGTCCCTTAGGATCTCATAACGCCACCATAGTCGGCCGAAGGCATGGCGCTCCTGCCTGTCCTGGACCAGCCAGCGCTCGGATACCTTGCCACTTGCATTTTCTGAGGCCTGCCAGCGCCACCCCACAAGGTGGGGAAGGTAGTGGCAGGAAAGAGCGTTCCATATGCCAGCCTTACTGGCCTCGTTGCGGGTGATACCCATCATGCGATGCAGGATCTCTCCCCACTCCTTGTCAGCTGCCCTTGCCTTGGTGCGGTTCGGGGGCTCGGGGAATCCATGTTGCCTCGCAACGTTGAGCATCGCCTCGCACAGGGCCTTGATGGATGGCTCGTCGACGGGGTCGCCGATCTTGCTGTAGTCGAAGGTTTCCTCGTCGAAGGTCAGTGATTGGGACTCCAGTTGCGAAGGTTCGGTGGCGACCAACCTTAGGAGGATTTGCATGTCCGATTCTCCTTCCTTGCGGTCAATCGGATGAAATTGGGGGTAGAGTCGCATGTTTATTCGCCGCGAAGGGTGGGGAGTGCGAGGTTCGACTGGAGTATGGCCAAGGCTGTCTCGGGCGACTCACTGAAGATGCTGAGCGCATTGTCGATGTTGGGCAGGTTGCCGTCCTGGCGCATGTAAGTTTGAAGGAAGCGTCGGATATACGAACCTAACGACCCCTCTGGAAACTCATTTGCCGCGAGTTCTCGCCCGTGCTTGGCCGCGAAGCGCAGGATTGATTCGGCGACGCCGAGATGGAGTATCTCCAGCGATCCCGGGTCCGCAAGGCCGTCGCCTTCGGGTGAGACCCTCCTGACAAATCCCTGGTTCTTCGAGTTAATGAGGAGCCGAACTCTCGAGGGAGCGCCAAACAGGGAGGCCTTTGACCAGTCAACCCTCCAGGCCGCATACTTGCCACCCTCGAAGTCGTTGAACTCGGTCAGGGTGATTGGGAACATCGATCCCGTGCCCTCAAGGAGGAATTTGGCGTTTGTTTGCCAGACGATGGAGGAGGGCTCCTCCGCAGACAGGGCCTCGCCCTTTTGGTTCGCGCTATGCAGCACAAGGCTGTGCTCCAGCGTAAGCGTGTCTGCGACCATTCCAGCCGGAATCAGGATGTCGAAGCTCTTGGTCCCGCTGAAAGAGCCGTCTATGGTGTCCGAGGAGTGGCAGCTGTTGAAGTAGGTCTTGGGTGACCGGACCGCAGTCACGAAGACAAGCAGGGAGCGTCTCGAGATTCCGAGCTGCTCGTAGATGTGCGGGGCATCAAGGTCGATATTCACCCGAATGCGCAACTCGGTGTCGGCAGTGTAGCCGTCGATGAAGGCGTTCCTAGGCATCGCAGTACCGTTCGCCTTCGTCTCCGTGACCTTTATGGCCGCCGAGCTCTCGGGTAGCGTAAGGAAGGGGGATATGTTTATTTTGGCCATGTTAGGAGGCGGCGATGTTGAGGCGGACCTCCAAGCTGAGCCCGAAGGACGAGGCGTTTCGGACGACGGCATAGAAGCCGTTCTTGCGCATCTCGGGAGTTATAGAATCGACCGAAAGTATTTGGTCATTGCTGATAGGCATTGGGTCGGCCTTTCGCGGGTCCGTTGCGTACCACCCGAGGAGCTTGCCGGCTTCCTCGTCTGCCTCGTTGAGGACGTCGGCCGCACCGGAGTCGACGTCATTGTCTAGCCGCATGGCGGCTCCGCCGAAGGCTCGCGCCTTTGTCTCGATGGAGATGGACTCGCAGTCCTCGGGAACCTTGGTCTTGGGGAGGATGGTGATGACGACGCAGGGCTCACCTTTGATCACGGCTAGCGAGCAGCTCCACTCGGCCTTGCTGGAGGCCGACTTGCCGGAGGAGTTGGAGCCGGATGAGGGGCTGCCTCCACCCCCCGCCGCCTCGCCGTCGCCCCAAAGTCCACCGAGCATGATGGACACCTTGCCTAGCCTACTGCCGCCGCCTTCCGTTGCGTGAATATTGGGGGCGATTAGGGCCTGCACCTCGCCGCGAATCCTGTTCACTAGATACCTTGCCACTGTACTGCTCACGGGGCTCCAGTCGTCGTGTGACGCAGGCTCACTCGCCTTGATCTCACTCAAGGTCTCATCGGCATTGCGGCCAGTGGGATGGAGGTAAAACACCGCACCATATTCATTCGAAGGGAGCGGCGAAGCGACGGTTTCAAGGTAGCGCACGACTTGCCCGGCCGACCTTATCAGGGCCGTCGAGCGACAGGAGGCGCTGTTGCCGTTGTGTGGCCACAGCGAGCCGGCAAAGGGGTGATAGGGTGTGATTTGCTGGGTTAGCCAGTCAGCGCGCTCGACCTTTGGGTTCTTGAATACCGCAAGGTAGCCGTATCCCTCGTTCGTACCCTTCTTGATGTACTTGAGGGTGACTTGCGGATCGGGTGTGTGCTTGGGATTTGCTATGGCCTTCTGGATCTCGCCGAAGGCTATCGCGTAGAGGTTGAGCGGTGTGCGTTCGGCGGGGTCAGGAATCGCGATTTTGCGGCCATCGCAGTGCACCGAGCAGAGCAGCTCGCCATCCTTTGCCCCGGAGCCGAGCATGCGGGGCCAGTACCAAATTAGCAGGGCCTCCGCGAACGCGCCTGCAAGCAGCTCGCGGCTATCGGAGGAAGACAGGTCGCTGAATGTCGCGCGGCTGTGCTTGGGGAACGTGGGTGAGATCACCATGATTGACGTGCCCATCTCGTCCTTGCCATAGGCCGAGAAGCCAATCAAGTCGGCCAGCTTGTCGGCCGCCTCCCCTGATAGCGGTTGGTTGAATCCCTTGCGTCCGCCATTGGGTGGCACGCCCCACCAATGCCTTCCTGTGTGGTCTCGGTTAGACTTATGTAGGCTCATCCCGATGAGGCGTGAAACGCCCTTACCCTTCGCGTCCGTTGTCCTGGTGTAGGCTAGTATGGTCGCGTGTTCGCTGTAGCGGAAGAAAACTGACTTTCCAAAGCCAAAGGAGCCGCCGGATTGCGCATCATGCGTGTCTTGGCCGATATTGCGGACAAAGGAGATGAAGTTCCGTCGGGTACTCTTCTCGTCCGCCTCCGTGGCGCCGGCAAGGCCGACGGTTTTGGAGTCACGCACGATGACATAGGGGGATCCTCTCTGGGTGGCAGCTACCAAGGCCGTGCGTAGATCCTCCGTTTCAGGCTCGGCGTTGAACACCCCGGACTCCAAGGCCTTTGAGTTGGCGTCGGAGAAAGTCCCGACGCTGATGTCCAAGCAGGCCCCCTTTTTTTCATCAGCATTAAGCCGGGCATCCCAAGCGTTTTGGGCGACTTCTCGGACAAATAGCGAGAGGTCGTCGACGTTGCTGGGGTTGCCAAGCAGCTTCCTTGTGACGGTGTAGTCAAAGCCCCCCAGTGCGTTGGTCTTTTCGGTGAAGATCGATAGGTTCTTCTTGCTCATAGATTACGTATGCGCGAAAGGTAGTCGGATTCTTGTAGAATAAAGGGGGCGCACTTGCCGAGGTCGATGGCATATTTGACGGAGGATACGCCGGCGGGTGCCTTTCCTTCGGCAAAACTGGCCTCGGTGAGGCAGGGGAAGCCGTCGTCGACTTGGTAGCACCGGCGCTCCATCACGCGGAAGACCTTGCTGGCGTCGCTGAGCTGGGCCGGGGATGCGCCGACTCTAAGGATGCATTCCTTAAGACGGACGACGTCCAGCCCGAGGTGGCCGAGTCGCTCGATGACCGTCGCTAGGGAGATTCCCTGAGGTGATTCGGGCTGAAGCCTCAGATGTCTCAGGAGAAGTGCGCCCTCGCGCGGCCTTTCCAGCTGCCGAAGCCCGTTGATGGCGAGAGAGTTGCCTTGCCCTATGCTTGCCTTGGTCTCGATCAGGAGGTTGCCACAGCGAAAGTCTTGGCTTTCTCCCTCGAATCCTTGCCAGAAGTCCAGCGCCCTTGCGCTAACGGACTCAGCGAGCTCCTGGAGCGTCAGCAGCTCGCCAAGGAGTCCAGCCAGCTCATTCAGGGTCAATCCCTCGGCCCTACCCAGGAAGATGCCCTTCCACTCATCTAAGGCCTCCTTGATGGTCGAGGCTGTGGTGGCGCCCGTCTCCATGCATTTGAGGCAGATGTAAGAGGAAAGTGAGACAAAAAGGGCGCGCTCCGAGACCCCACCGAGGGAGATTGTGATCCATGAGCGAGTCCTGCCGCTGGCATCAGGTGCCTGGGTCGCCTCGATGCCCCGGCTTTCCCAGATTCTGCGGGTTCCCGCCACATGGTCAGTGCTGCCTATCCACAGCGCATTGGCCCCGCTATGATTGACCGAGACCATGCAGGGGCAGCCGGCGAATAGGATATCGACGAAATAGAATGACCCCGGGGAGGGGAGTCCCTTCGTCAGTAGGTTGCCGAACTCCCTGTCGAGCTCCCCGAAGATCTCAGTTCGAGTCTTCACGGGGTGACGACTTCCTCGGGTTCGGTCTCCTCGGGGCGGATGACGGGATTCCTGATCCGCACCCTGACGCCGCCGGTCGGCTTGCTGCCAGGCTTCTCGCCGGGGAAGAAAATCGCCATGCCGAAAGGATGCTCCACGGCGTCGAGCGCGATGCGTCCCTTGGCGCCCGGGTCGGGCTGGGAGTCCTTCCTGATCGGGTAGATGACGATGAGGCCCCGTCCGTTCTCATAGGTCGCCCGTAGGTTTGCCCTGTCCTTGTCCGTCTTTGCCTGGGAAGCCAGGACGTCGGGGTTGGGGGCGTCAGCGAAGACATCCTCCGAGCTCTTGATGGCCTGGAGGTAAGCGAAGGACTCAGTGGCATGCAGCCGGAGCCGGCTGAACTGAAATCTCTTGATATCCAGTCCGCCGATGGAGTCGGTAGTGCCGTCGCCGGTGTCTTCCTGCTTGGTCTTGATGGCGATGTTCCAGTGGGTGCATTTCCCCTCCCTCTTCTGCTTCTTGAGGAAGTCCCGCATCACGTCGGCGTTGGCGGACTGGTTTCTCTCGTGGATCTTGTACTGGTCGAGCAGCGTCAGCACGTCCGCGAACTCGACGTCCCTCCTTAGCCAAAAGCCCTTGGTCTTCTGCCACTGCGCCATTCCGCCGGTTCGCTGGACGAGACCGGATATGGCCTCGCGGTTGGCAAGGAGCGCTGCCTCGTCAGTTCGATGAACGAAGGTGGTTTGGATACAGAAGCCGGTGTAATCGATGTCGCAGACCTCGGCGTTCCGCATCTTGGCCCTTGCGGTGATTTGCATCCCGGGGCACTGACGGATGCGGACGCCAATCTCGGACGGGGACTTCCCTGCCATGAAGTGCTCGAGCTCCTCGAACATCTCATGCTCGACACCTGCCAATTCGATGAACTGGGACTGCATGTCCTTGGTCATCCATATCCGTGGCATGTCCTCGTAGCCCTTGCGATAGCCGAACCAACGGCCCATCTGGAGCAGGGTGTCGTAAGTCGTCGAGTTTCGAGTGAAGTAGGATACGGTCAGTCCCTCCAGCGTCATGCCTCGGGAAAGGGTGTTGCCCCCGATGACGATGTAGATGCTGCCCCGGTTCCCGGAGTCGTAACAGGAATTGAGGTTCGAGGCCTGGTTGGGGCTACTGTTGCTGACAACCACCTTGATGGAATTCATGAAATCCTCGCCGAGGACCTCGGCGATCTGAGGCCAGTCAACCTTGGCTTCGACACAGCAAATTTGCTCCTGCGTGAACCTCGAGGACTCGTCCTCCCACTGCCGTCGCCATTCCGCGGGGTCGGAGGCGTAGTCGGCTCGCAGGCGTCGTAGCATCGCGACAACCGCACGCTCGGCTTTCTGGTGCATCCTGACAAACTGTGAAGTGTTGATAAGCATCGTCTTGAACTCGGCAGTCGCACCCTTTGATTTCTCTCGGGCCACTCGCGCGGCGCAGTTCATAATGAAGTACCTTAGGGCGGACTTCAGCGTCTGGCAGTCCTCACCGAAGCGGAAGCCGTCGATTTCGTCGCGACCTCCGGGGCAGACTTTAGCCAAGTCCTCTTCAGGGATTTCCCTCACGATGTCGTTCCCCTTCGCCGCATTCTTGTCGGAGTTGAGAGGATTGCCGAAGATTCGCTCGGGCCCGAAGTACTGGTGATTGAGAGGGAGGGCGAAGATGAAGTCGCGTGGATAGAGGTCTTGGACTTCGGCGTCGGGGTTGATCAGCACATTGGCGAAGGGTGTGGCGGTGTAGCCGACGTAGGTTACCTTGGGCAGGCCTGCGAGTATGTCCCGGATGAGCTCGTTAATGATCGTCGGGCTCTCGTCGCTCGAGCCCGTGTTGACAGAGGCGTTGTCGCACTCGTCGTCCAGGATCAGTACTGGGCAGAGCTTCTTGTGCTCTTCGGCCACGCCCTGGAGCCACCGCTTGACCCTTCGAAGGACGGAGGCGTTCTTCTTGATCACGGCGATTCTTCGGGCGTTGGAGTTGCCCATGATGGGTGTGGCGTTCTGGATCTCATTGAACTCGCCCTGTGGGTCGACCACGAGGGTTAGGGGGTCGCACTTCGCCTGGGTTAGCCACTGCCACTTGGTGTCACTGAATCCGACTAGGTCGCGCTGGAGCCGGTCTTGTGTCTGGTACCTTAGCGTATTGGTGGTGCCGGCGAGGACGATGATGATGCGGTAGCCGGCGTCTCCGGCCTTCGCGATAACCCCCATGAAGTTAGATGTCTTCCCGCTCTGAACCCTCCCTACAACGAGCCCTTGGCGTCGGAAGTTGTGGGAACCTGGACAGCCGAAATTCATGACGATGCGGTCGGTAGCCGTGTCCAGCTTCCGGATGATCTCTTCATCCAAGCCTTTCTCTGCCTTCAGGCGGTGTCGGTACCTCGGCCAAAGATGGTCGGTCTCCTTTGGCCCAAAATACCACCTCTCATCGCGGACCTTCGGTTTCGTGCTGACACGAGGGTCCCCGCTTTCGTAGACTTTTTGGAGTTCAGACTCGAGAATCTTCATCGCCGCCTCAGCACGCTGGTTAGCAACTTCGGGTGGGGCGCCGTTCATCCGCAGGTTCTGCTCAAACCGCTCGGCGGCCTCCTTAAGGCTGAGCCCTGCTTGCACGAATGCTCGGACGGCCTCGACGTTACTCTTGAGGATTGGGTCTTCCATTGGGGGTAAATGCATAATCTGACTCTGTTACCATCCGCCGCAAGCGATAGCTTTGGTACAGTCCGAACACGGGGTCAGGCCGCACCTATTTCTGTCTGAACGTAAATTCGTAGATTCACCGCTGTTTTTGGTTCAAGCTGCGTATGGGTAAGGCCTGACCCCTTGGGCTGAGGCGAGCAGTTTGCGTAGTTTTCTATAGTTTCGTCGGAGTTAATCGTAAAAGTTATTAACAATGGGCGGCGTTAATTTGAATCTGATCCTGAACCTTAAGGTCGCTAAGGACCGGAAGGGGATGGCGCCGAGCAAGCCGTTGCCGGTGATGGCAATCTTGGATGTTGTTGGCTGCGGCGATTCTCATGCTTACTGGTGCTACACCATATTGATAGGGCCAGGCCGTAATGAGCAGGCCCACTGTTCGCAGTCCGAGAGCGTATTGTGTCAGATATAACCCTCGTTGTTGCCAAGTGCTTGGGGTGACTTATGCCCGCTTGGTTTGTTCGAAGCAGTGTGCCCACTTCTTGAGGTGTAGCGCGAGCAGCTCGGGGCTTGGCTTGCTGTGGGCTTTTTTCGGGAATCTGAGTGTAGCGTTACTTAGCTCACGCTCATACTCAGAACCTTTGGCCCGTCTGCTTATCATCACGCTTAGATCAGATGGGTTGAATGCAATCACGCCGGCGTCGAAAAGTCCATGGAGGTCAGCCCTGAGCAGTAGGCCGTTCTCCAAAATATTTGTCTGCTGGCCGCGGTATGGAGATATATGCGCGGCTTCTAGGGCATCTGGCAGGTCAAACCCTGTGACCGCGCATTTCCCCTCATAAGCCTGCAGCAGCTGTGCTCGAAACACCGCTTGCCCTTGTCGGATGACTTGAATTTTTTCGGTCAGTTTTCTGCTATCTCGTGAGAGTTTATGCAGGTCAAGGTTGGCTCGCGTTGTTGGAAGGTGTATGCTGCGCAAGGTGAAGAAGCCGGTCCTAGGGTCGTGGTTCACGACATAAGCTAGGCCAAGTACCTCGTGGATTTTGTGCTTTGAGCCAGGGCGTATGATTTCCCGGAAAACCCCCACGGGTATGCCATCTGCCCAGTTGTTGAGCAGGCGCTGGTTTTTCCAGGTTGGGTTCTTCTCAGTCCCTGCGGCGTTGGGTTTGCTGCGGACTTCGTGATAGTCGTAGGTCCAGCTGCCGTCGGCTTCAAAGCAGGGTTCGGCATCGGCATAGATGGCGTTCTGCTGGGCCCCCAACGTCGACTTAAGGCTGAGCGCGTATAGGCCGCCTTGGGGACAGTAGATGCCACCACCTTGGCTACCTTGAAGTAAGGTGCCATCGGCGAGCCTAGCCGGGACTTTCAGGGTGTTCCCTTGGTTCTCCGCGAACCATGTTAAAGCACGGATGAAGCCATGGGACAGTTCCTCAAAGGGGGAAGGCATGCCCTAGAAGGCTCTACCTTGTTCCAAGAAGATCAAGATCGGCCTGTTCAACTTAATAACTATAATAAACTAACTCATGTTTAACCCCGCCTCAGCACGCCGAAGATATATTCCGTTACGACTAATTGGGCCTACCCCATTATAAGGACCTTACGCCGTTAGGGTTTCTCTGGTTGAAGCAGGCGGTGTACGCAGGTAGTTTATGGCATGCCCAATGCGCCAATGAACCGCCTGCTGAGCCTGAAGATCGCGAGGGACCGGAAGGGTATGGCGCCGAATAAGCCGCTGCTGGTGCTGGCGATCTTGGAACTGTGGGCTTCCGGCCGTCTAATTCCTCACGGCTTCTAGCTTATCTATCGGCCAGACGCCCCGTCGCCCCCGAGGGCTCTGAGGCATTCGGATAGCTCAACGCTTCTCCTAATGCACTTTTTGTCTGCTTCCGTTAAGGTGTAGATGGTGGGATTGTTGACCCGCTGTCCTGGATGGATGTTGGGGTCCACCGGTCTCCCATTCTTGAAAGTACTGAAGGTGACTTTCTTGTTGGGTTCGGCGGCGACCTTTTGGATGAAATCTTCCACCGCTTGTCCGCTGAAGATTGCGACAATGATTTTTTCGTCCGATTGCGCAACAGGTGAGCGCGTCATGTCCCGCGTCGGTTGCGTCAGTAGGTCGCTTTCGCCAAAAGATACGCCTAACTGATTATAATCGGCATCAGTGAACCCGAGGTATTTCGCCAAGAGCGCGAGGTTGCCCTCGGAGTTTACCTGCACGGAAATGGTTAGCCCGCGTGGGCCATTCGGCGCATACTGCGAAAAGGCGTGGTAGGCTGACCCCTTGTGAACAAATTCCCTGATTGGGTTGCCCACTGTTTTCGAAATGTGGAACTCGGTAAGCAGGAAGTCGCGGAGTTGGCGCTTCTTTTCGATGAAGGCTTCCCCACCCGGGGCATTTTTAGCATCAATTGATGCCTTTCTTAGCCGCTCCGCTTCCATCGATTCTTGGACCTCTTTTTCCGACGCCAAATCGATCTTAATCGCCTTGTTCTTGTCGAAGGTTACGTCACCCCGCTTGTACGAATAAATCGCTCCGCCGTTCTTAAGCTCGAGCCTCCCGTTGGGTTCGCCCAGCAGCCTTACGACCTCTTCCCTGCTCGCGCCGAGCTTTGGGTCTTCTCCAGCAAAGCATGAGCAGTAGCATGCGAGTGCCGGCAGGATGTACTTCATAACTTTAATCTTCTTTTGCGTCGTATTTATGTCAAGTAGTAGGGACCGGAAGGGGATGGCGCCGGATAAGCCTTTGTTGGTGCTGGCGATCTTGGACCTGGTGGAGGCGGGGTTGGTGGGCGCGGAGGGGTTGGTGCACAAGGATGCCCAGTTGAACCTGCGCTTCCGATCCTATTCGCCGATTTGCGTGCCTCGACGGGGTAACGCGATCGACCTGGGGTTGCCGTTCCGGCACTTGGCCTCGGATGGGGTGTATGCCCACGTAGGGGAGGGGGAGCGGACGGTGAAGCTGGAGCCGGGGTTGCTGGCCGCGATGCAGGTGCCTGCGTGGCGCCAGGAGGCCCGCCGTCGGGTGGTGGCGACGTACTTCCCGCCGGAGGAGCAGGTGGCCTTGTATGCGGCCCTGGGGATGCCGGTACCGACGTCCGACGAGTTGGCGGATGTCCGGGAGGATGTGCTGGCCTACAAGACCCAGCTGTCCCGCGGCCGGGATGCCCGGTTCAAGGTGTCGGTGATCTCGGGCTACCATTTCACCTGCGCCCTGACGGGGTACCGCCTGATCGCGGCCAAGTCGACCTATGTGCCCCTGGAGGCCGCCCATATCCATGCCCACGCCCGCAAGGGGCCCGACAGCGCCACCAACGGGCTAGCCCTGACCCCGACGGCGCACGACCTCTTCGACGCCGGCCTCTGGACCATCGACGCGACCTGCGCATCCGCGTCGCCCAGTCCGACATCGCCGAATCCATCCTCCCCGGCGGGTCCCACTTCAAGCTCGCCGACCTCCACGGCCGCCGCCTCTCCTTCGCGCCCCAGGCCACCCTCCGCCCCGACCCCACCCACCTCGCCTGGCACCGCCGGGAAGTTTTTGCCGGCTAGCAGGTCGGGCAGCGTGGGGATTGTCCTAGTCTCGATAGTCTTTGCGGGCTTTTTTCTTCGTTTGGCGTGCTTCCTCTTCTAGCAGGGCTTGTTTTTGGGATTTCGTTAGGCCGCCAAGTGGGTCAAACCTTGTTGAGGATTTTCCTGCGCTTTGGAGTTTGGAGCGAACATCTTGGAAAGCACGCAAGTCTTCCTCGGTGGGGGCGGCTAAAGTCCCGCATTTTGCCTTTTCCCAGAAGTCCGAAATACCATTGAGCATTGCCTTGGTCACGCCACCTAACTTCAGCTGGTGTCGAATGCTGGATTCCTCAATGGCCCGCTTTGATAGTCTTCCTATACGGAAGAATTCAAGGTCTTCCGGCTTAGTTGTCTTTGGACGGAGTATTCCACGGAGCATCCCTTCGATGGCTAAGAGGCATTGGTGGATCCTGATGATGCGACCAAGCTGCAGGCATACGTTCCAGATGCGCTCGATTTTGGCTAAGTCGTCCTTGGCCGGCTCCAGGGCAGCTTGAAGATGGAGCAGCTTGTTTCTCAGCCCTACGACCGCTCTCAGGTCATCGACAAGCCCCAGATCTTCAAGAGCGTGCGATATTTTGCCCGTCGATTCCTTGATCGCCAATAAAGCAAATCCGTTGTTGTAAGACCTCGCGTCTGCGGGCGCTGCATTAAGCGGTTTGGTGAGATGATCGAAGACCTTCTTCAATGCTTGCTCTGTTTCAACGAGGTAGGCGATGGGTGCGACCCTTTCTAAGGTTGGTTTCGATAGTTCGATATCCCTTTCTCCTAGGTCGAGGGCGGCCTTCATCTCCATGGCGAGTGCCGGCGGGTCTTTCGACATGGACACGATTTTCTTCCAGAGTCGGTCGATTTTCCCGCTTTGCTCCTGAGTAAGTTTTATGTGCTCATGAAACAGGGCGTTTCGCAATATGCGGACATCATCGCAGAGACGTAACGACTCCCCGTTAAGCAAGTGTTTTTCGGCGGCATGCTGGAGGACCTCGCTGAGTCCTCCGTAGTTCCTTGCTTCGAGGCCATCTTGGATGAGAAGGGTTGCCAACACTTGCTCGATTTCTACGAGCTCGATGAACGGCAGGTAGTGCTCAATGACTTCGCGTGTCTCTTGGACATCCGGTGCGATATCTTTTTTGATGCGGTGAATCTTCTGTGCAGGTGTCTCCGAATCACGGGCGCCAAGGGGGGCGGATGTAGTTCGACTGCCTTTAATCTTGGCCAAGGGGCCGCGTCTGTCGATCGGGTCGACTTTCGCCCTTTTGGGGATGCGCGGCTCCTCGGGGGTCATTCGCTGAATATCTTACCCTACGGTTTTTTTACAAGACGGCTCCTATGAAATGGTCGTATCCCTATTGTGAGAGATCGGCTATGACGCACGGGTCGGTTGCCGGGAGGGCGAGGGTCGGCAGGGGTGGGCGGCATGGAAATCGATCGCGATTATGCTTTGTTCGAGGAGTGGAACCAGGCCGCCGAGGCGGAGCTGGGCATCCGCATCCGGGGGCCGTTGTTATCCGCCCCGGGCCGTACGCACTACCGGATTCTCGACCTGGGTGCGGGGCAGGTCCAGGCGCCTAATTGGCAGCTGAGCCGGCTGGGGTACTTTAAGCCGCCGCTGCCCGATTACCCGCTGGGCCTGGATGCGCTGACGGGTCCGTCCGACCTTGTTCTGGCCAAGCACCTGCAATGCACCATCAAGAAGCGGGGGCGGCGCGTCGGTTGGATGTCGCCCCGCGGCATGCGTTGCGAAAATGTGCACGAGATCGTGACGGAGGACTGGGGCCCCATCGTCGCCCCGGGGCTTCGCTGGGAGACGGTCTGGGCCCAGTATTGGTTCAACCGACATCATTTCCTGCAGCCTCGGCCGGTGGCCTATGGCTTCGACGCGCCTTGGTCCGGGCACATCGTGGATCCTGCCATCCCACCGGATACCTTGCCTTACCGGGAACTATACATCGCCGACCCAAAGCATCGGCCGAACTTCGGACTCACCGACGACCTGGCCGGCCGCCTCCTCGACCTCGCCGGCCGCATCAAGGGTGACTGGACCGACGATGGGCTGCGGCACGTCAACATCACCTGGCTCAAGCAACGCAAGATGTACAACGGCTGGGTCCTCACCCGCCCGTCGGCGAGTAGTGGGGCCCGAAGCCGCTAACCATGGTGGCCGCTCCTTAGGGGGCCTGTTGCTTGCGGTCCTGATGCCAGCGCGCCGCTTGCCCGATGAAATCCCAGATGCCCTCGAGGGCGTCGGCATACCAAGGGCCGAGGCGGCCATAGAGCTCGGGGCCGGCGGGCGATACGAGATGCGCGTGGGCGTAGACGGCTCCGCCATTCTCCCATCGGATGGGTTCGCCGCTCGTATCCCCGTTGCCATCGAAGTTGATCTGGACCTTCGTCGTAGGGACGCGGAGCGACTCGGGATGGGCCTCGGCATATTCCAAGAGGGTCTTGAGGTCGTTGGGCCCAACGTTGAGGATGACCTGGCCGGTGCCTTCCTTGTCGCCTTTCTTCGGGATGAAGAGGCACTTCATGTTGGTGCCGCGCATGCCCATCTGGAGGAAGTGGGCGACCTGCGGGTTGGTCGAATGCACGAGGCGCCATTCGTCGTTAGCCCTGCCGACCACCAGTTGGCCGACGATTTCCTACAGGAGGCCGATGTCGACTTCCCCGTCGGGTTCGGCGGGAGCGGTGAAGCGCTGCGCGAATGATCCGATGAATTTCCTCTCGGGGGAGTTATCCACGATGGCGAAGGTGACCTCTTTGAAGGCTCCTGCAAAATCGACCGTGAGGGCCCGGTGGAAGAGCTCGGCGACCCAGACTTCACTGACGATGGCGCCACAACCCCAGGCACCGAGAATAAGCGAGTCGTGGCCATGAGATTGGGCGACCGAGAGAATCTTGGCGATACGCTCGCGGAGGACCGTTGGTAGCTGGGCTAACTCCGCAGGGCTGGCGTGCTTGGCCAGCGGAGCGGCTGACGAGATGAAGGATGCTAGGTAAGGGTAAGGTAGCAAGTGGTGTGCGTCATCCCGGAAGACGGGGACGTCAGGTGAGTAGATTATGGCGTCGCTGTAGAGGCAACCGCCCCTGGCTCGGTTGTAGCCATACACGGGCTGGTCCTTCAGGGTGAGGTAGAGCGCACTGGAACGGCAGAGGTACTCCTCTTGGGCGCTGGCTCCGCTGAGGAAGCCGCCACCAGGATGGGTTGCGGAGGCGAAGTTCAGGGAGACGGCGTTATGTCCTTTGGCCTGATGGCGGCGGTGCGCGGTAAGGGTGGTCTCGTTGGTGACCTCGAACCGGGTGGGGTGGGGGCCTTTCGCCGGCGACCCATGCGGGTGGTCGGGGCCATAGTAGGCGGTTTTCTTGAGGGAGGCCATGACCTGCGCGCCGATCTCCGCCGGGCCGGCGGGGCCGATATACTTGCCGGCCTGGGAGATGGCGACGGCTTCCTCCCCCAGGCGGACGGCGAGGTGCCGGGGGATGCGGGGTTCGAAGGCGCTCATGGGGCGGTCACGATGCGGCCTGCCCTCGCCGGTGGCAACCTCTTCTGTTGAAGTATTCTATTAAGTAGTCCTAGTTCGATGAATGTCCCTCGAGCGCTTTCTCAAGGCCCAGGAGAAGTCCTACGCGGGTGCGTTAGCGGAACTCCAGGCCGGGGCGAAGCGGGGGCATTGGATCTAGTGGATCCTTCCGCAGATTCGCGGCCTGGGTGCCTCCGAGTACGCCGTTTTCTACGGCATCGCGGATAAGGCGGAGGCCGCGGCCTACCTGGCGCACCCGGTGCTGGGCGCCCGCTACCGCGAGTGCGTCGCGGTGATCCATGGGCATCTCTGCGAGGGCAGGGTGGCCCCGTTGACCCTCATGGGGAGCGAGATTGATTTCATGAAGCTGCGCAGTTCGCTGGAGCTGTTCCTTTCGGTCGCTCCGAAGTCCGACCAGCCCTTCCGGACCCTGGCCACGGAGATCATCGGGGTTCTGAAGTAGTTTCCCGCCCAGCCCCGAACAGGGGGTCAGACTACCTTAATGGGGTCAGACTACCTTAAGGTAGTCTGACCCCCTGGTGGATTTGGGCGATTTCACCTAGCTCTGTCGCCGCTCAGCCGCAGCGGCGCAGGAAGAAGAGCATGAGTAGGATGGATAGAACGATCGTCACCAGGCAGCTGCAGGCTGGCCCGGCGGTATCGATGCCCTCATCCAGCTTCCGGTTGAATTCGTCATCGTTCATGGGGTGCAGAGCCGGAGTCGTTCCTCGATCGGCAGACGCTGGTCCCGCATGAACGAGGCGACCCGTTCCTCCCAGGAGGGGCCGAAGAGCGAGCCGAACAATCCCATGCGACACCATCGGCGATGGCCGACGCTGGGTCAAAGTATTTATATAGTTTTATACAATAAGTTTGTGGCGCGGTGGTCGGCGGAAGAGGGTGGGGCATGACCCAACCTTCCTTCCGCCGCGGCATCTGGGTGCCGCGGTCCTGCTTCTGGCCGCTGATGCTGCTCATCGGCGCCGTCATCCTGTTGGATAAGTGCTTTTCGCGCTGAAGAAAGGGGACTATCGCCCCCGAGCAGGGCGGGGGATACCCCCCATTGCTTGACTCGGGTTGTGTGGGGGGCAGTTTGGGAAGAGCCCCGACCCCGGCTGGATCGCCGGCGGCTTCCCCCTCCGGGGGGATTTAGCGGCTCCTACCTTTTACCTCAAACTGTCCCCATGAAATCGTCCCTCTCTCGTCTCCTCCCCGGTCTCGGCCTCGCGGTCGCAATGAGTTTCGGGGTTATGCCCGCGGCGGCGGCCCCGGCGCCGGCGGCTCCCTTGAGCGCGCAGGAGCAGAAGTTGAAGGCTCAATATGAGATGATGCTGGCTGGCCTGCAGGCCGAACTGGCCAAGGCGATTCCGGCGATGGCCGAGGACCGGAAGACGGCTTTGCAGCGGGCCCGAACCGAGGTGGCCAAGGCGAGGGCGGCCGCGAAGACGGCCCAGGAGGCCTTGGGCAAGGTGGGTACGGCGAAGGCTTTGGTGGACCACGCCAACGGCAAGTGGCTGGGGGGCGCGGCCAAGGGGATCGCGGCGGCCGAGGCGGCCTTGAAGAAGGCGACGTCCGACGCGGAGCGCGCGGCGGCGAACAAGGAGCTGGCG
>JACCDL010830000.1_pt1 | contig 33308 bp, 29 predicted proteins | sample 7441931 | NCBI WGS metagenome assembly JACCDL01 (sample SAMN15323437, study PRJNA562643) | freshwater metagenome | isolation source: river surface water | place: USA:Blue River Watershed | collected 2017-08-16 | reverse complement strand
CTTTTTGCTGCCTGGACCGTTTTTGGAATTAAAGAGATTCCAAAGGGCGCTGCTGCTAAGAGTGATAACTCATCAAACGTAGGCCAATCACTGATTCAAGGCTGGAAGGCTGTATCTGAATCAAAGATTATCCGAGGTCTCATTATCGGAATGGTCGGCGCCTTCTCTGCAGCTGGTGCTGTCATCGGTCTTGCTCGCACATTTGTAGGAGACCTTGGTGGTGGTGATGCTGCCTACGGTGTTCTCTTTGGTGCAGTTTTTACAGGTCTTGCTATCGGCATCGCATTTGGACCAAAAATATTTGCACAGTTCTCTCGCCGCAGGTTATTCGGAGCATCCCTTACAACATCAGGGATCTTCCTAGTTCTTCTTGCACTCATCTCTAACTTGGTTCTCTCAGTAATCATCGTGACCATCTTGGGAGCCTTTAGCGGTATTGCCTGGGTTACTGGCTTCACCATGCTGGGCATGGAAGTCCACGATGAAATACGTGGGCGCACTTTTGCCTTTGTGCAATCACTAATTCGCATTACTTTGGTGGCAGTTCTAGCCATTGCCCCCATCATCGCTGCGACTATTGGTGAACACCGCTATGAGTTCCAGAACCTCACCCTCGATTACAACGGCGCTCAAATCACCATCGGTATTGCTGGTCTTATCGCAGTGTTAATTGGTTCAGTTTCGTACCACCAGATGAAGGATCGACCTAACGTTTCTCTCTGGTCGGATGTTTTGGCTGCCCTGCAAGGAGAACTCGGCGCCATCACTGGTCAAACTACCCAAGGCATATTCATTGCTTTCGAAGGTGGCGAGGGCACAGGTAAATCAACACAATCTAAGTTGTTAGCTCAATGGCTAGAGCAAGAAGGTGAAACAGTTCTGCTTTCTCGCGAACCAGGCGGAACTGAACTGGGTAAAGATTTGCGCAAGATACTCCTTGGGCATGAAACCGGAGATATCTCACCACGCGCTGAAGCACTTCTCTATGCAGCAGATCGTGCACACCATGTTTACTCAGTGATTAGACCTGCACTCGATAGAGGTGAAGTGGTTATCTCCGATCGATACTTTGATTCATCTGCCGCCTACCAAGGAGCGGGTAGGGTACTAAATCCTACAGAAGTTGCGCGAATATCTCGTTGGGCTACAGAGAGTTTGTATCCAACCCTGACAATTCTTATCGACCTCCCTGCAGAAATTGGTTTAGGAAGATTGCAATCTCGTGATCGACTTGAAGCGGAATCAAATGATTTCCACGAACGCGTGCGCCAGGAGTATCTACAGATTGCCATGATGGACCCTGAACGTTACTTCGTTGTTGATGGCACGCAATCGGTTGAAGAGATCAACACTCAAATCACTGCTCGGGTTGCTGAACTCCCTGAACTCAAGCGCAATGCGACTCAAGAAACCAAACGAAGGTTCCGCAAGTAAATGTCATCCGTCTTTGATGATCTAGTAGGTCAGGAACACATCATCGATATCCTCAAGGGTGCTGTTGCTGCGTCACGGACAGGCTCAGATTCACAAGAAATGACGCATGCTTGGGTCTTTACCGGTCCACCAGGCTCAGGCCGATCTTCAGCAGCAGTTGCCTTTGCCCAAGCCCTTGTTTGCCCAAACCTTGAATGCGGCGCCTGCAATGAATGCCATTCGGCAGCAACCGGTGGACACCCTGATGTTGAAGTTATTCGCACAGAAGGACTTTCAATCAAAGTAGAAGAAGTACGTGACCTACTTACCCGTGTTGCGTGGGCACCGTCTATGGGTGGGTGGCGTGTCGTTGTGATGGAAGATGCAGATCGACTTACCGAGTCAGCAGCAAATGCATTACTCAAAGCAATTGAAGAACCAGGTACTCGCACAGTCTGGTTGCTCTGCGCACCAACGCTTCACGATGTTTTACCAACTATTCGTTCGCGATGCCGCCATCTACAACTTCGTACACCATCAGTAGACGCTGTCAAGCAAGTACTCATCAAACGTGACAACGCTTCACCAACCATGGCCGACTTTGCCGCTCGGGTTAGCCAGGGACATATTGGTAGAGCAAGATACTTAGCAACCAATGAATTAGTTCGCAGTAATAGGAAAGAGATAATGCAACTTCCATTACAACTCGGTTCGCTCGCTGCTGCTTTCCAAGCTGCACAAAAGCTGATGGATCTCGCAACCGAGGAAGCAAGTGCCTCATCTGAGATCAGGGACGAGAAGGAGATTGAAAAACTTCAAGAGGCATACGGCAAAGGAGCAACTGGCCGCGGCATGGCAACAGGTGCCTCGAAGGCAGTGAAAGAGTTAGAAAAGGAACAAAAGTCTCGAGCAACCCGCATAATTCGTGAGTCGATTGATGGAGCACTCCTTGATCTAGCCACTCTTTATCGCGACGTCATAATGGTGCAAGCGGGTGTTACCGAATCGATGATTAATTCAGACATGCGGCCTGAGATAGAAAGTTATGCCACAAATTTCCCAGCACATATAGCGGCCCAAAAGGTTAACGCAATATTGGAGGCCCGTAAGCACCTGGCTATGAATGTAGCCCCATTGGTGACTTGCGAAGCGCTAATGTGTGAGTTGGCGCGCAGATAAGCAGCCTTTTCAGCTGCTAGCGATGGTCAGCACCACCCCTTGAGATGGTGCAGAATTCCACCATGCGCCTTGACCATGTCTCATATGTAACTTCTCATGAACAATTAGCCGACACAGTTCAACGCCTAGGTTCTCGTCTAGGGAGCACCTTCGTGGACGGTGGTATCCACCCTAGATTTGGCACTCGCAATTTCACATGCGCCCTAAAGAATGGTCAGTACATTGAGGTTGTTTGTCCGCTCGATCACCCAGCGACTGAACAAACACCTTGGGGCAAGGCTGTTTCTAAGAAAGCAAATGAGGGCGGCGGTTGGTTCACATGGGTGTTTAGCACCAAGGACATTGCGCCAATTGAAGAGAAGTTTGGTCGTGAAACAATCGAGGGGCATCGCACTCGTCCAAATGGAACAGATCTAAAGTGGAAGCAAATTGGTGTGAAAGAAATTTTGGATACACGTGAATTTCCCTTCTTCATTCAATGGCTTTCTGCAGACCATCCATCTCAAGACGGAACACCTCTTGCGGAGATTGAAAAGATTCTAATTGCAAGCAAAGAAGAGCTCTCAGAATCTTGGTTTAAAGATGAGATTCTGGCTTCGTTGGGTGAAATCAGTATTGAATGGGTGAGCCCAGAAACTTATGAAGCACAGACGGGAATTGTTGCTGTTCAACTATCAACGCCCAGCGGTGTTGTTATTCTCGACTAAAACTCCCTTTTACCCGAGATTTAACTTATATCAACGCAGGTATGAATCTTCAAACGCCGCGCCAAATATATCGGATTCCTTAATACCAACTTTTGGAGTGGAATCGGCGAAGACTTTTTCGTCTATGACCCACTCAACCAAAGTTTAATGTCATTCTTCAAATACCTTTATAAAAATAAAACAACTTCATCGACTTTTCGTCAGGGACACCCACTACACCTGGCCCCAGAAGGATATTGCTTCTAGTACAACCGAGATCAATACAAAGCAGATTAATCCTAATTTAGAGAAAGCGTGCAGGTCTAATAACAACAGCAGCTATATTTACATTAAACTCGAGGATTAGCAAATCAACCAAAATAAAATAGCAATTCCACCGCCTTTCAGCATACTATTTGGTGATGAAACCCAACAGCAAAACCCTCAGCCTCTTCACCCAATCTCGTAAAATTATCCAGTCTCAAAGTAATGTTGTAGCCGGTCTGAAAAGATTAAGTGATGTAATAAAGGAGATATGGCTCTTTGACTGGAAGCGACCAGGAATAAGAACCGGATTTCAGCAAATAAATTCAGAACTTGAACCTGATTACATGTGGTACTCGCCAACAGAAACCTCAACTTGTTTCTCAATCTTGAGGTTTGCAAAGGATTGGGTTCGTAGCTACTTCGAATATTCGACTAATAATATTGTCCTGATATTTGTGGATTTTGGGGCAGGTGCTGGAAAAACCAATTTGATTGCATTCGAACTAGGTTTCCCAGTCAGCGTTGCCTTTGAGATAGATCCTCAACTAGTGGAAGTCGCAAACCACAATTTTGCCAACCTTAGGTATTCTAAGAACCGTCAGAGAGCCCTTGAAACTTTCACTGGCGATGTAACTAATAAAGATCATGTTAAGGAACTCAAAAAAGTAATTGAATCTCATATTCCCTCGGGAAGACAATTTCTACTCATGGCCTATAACAAGAATTCTTATGGGCCAACTGCCCTTGAGAAATCAATTCTCGCGCTCGACCAGGTCTTTGGAACATACGTTTACCTTTATCAGAATCCAGTTCACAAGAGAGTCTTGGAGCGCCTCGGAATGAATATTCACCGACACATTCAAGACCCAGACCTAAAGAAGAACCATGACTGGTTAATTGCGACTCGAGACTAAACCAGTATTTAAGATTATTTTCGGTTTCAAGGACATAAGCAGATGGCGAATAGATTATTGTCGACCCAAGCCAAAATTTTTTCCCGAAGTATACGATCGTCCGTTGAACTTTCTGTCAACAAATTGATTGTATATTCATCAAATACAAGACCCCCAACAACTATTTGGCCCAAAAGCAGTTTTAGGGCAAAACTCCTTTTGGATTATGTAGTGGGAGCAGGTGTCGTACGAAACTCGCGTTTATATACGAAATAGAAGTCAGTGAATGTATCCGGTTCACAAAGATTAAAGGATTTTTGAGACCTATGCCCTTCTACTTCTTGCGATGATTTCCAAAAATCAATTCAACGATCAGTTCGTACCCTAGTTGAATAATCACAGCCCAGATTTGATAGTTTTTGGAGCCCGGCTTGTGGCGTCTCCATTTTCTTGTGTTTATGTATTTCCAATGTGCCGAATTCTTCAAATTTCTCTGATTTTTCAGGACCATCATTTTGGCTTTATGAATTTGACTCTAATCTAGGAAACCTTGGTTATCCCCGTTATCCTATTTTCAAATAGCGATACATTCGAATTTTATCCGAGATCTTTGAAAACCTCTATCAGTCAAAAATTCATCGGGACAAAAACTTGCGGAAAACAAAAGACCTTGGACTATTAACTCTTTTTCCTTGCAATATCCCTATCAATTAAATATCAAGTGCACTCGAAATAGTACTGACCTCCGAATAGATTTGTCTTTTTGCCAGAAGAGTAGTTGACAAAACTTACACTTACTTTAGTGAATCCCGCCCGTTCAAGCATAATGCGATAATTATTAAGAGAGCGAAAATATACCTCAGTATTAATCACCCCACGAACAAGGTTGAAAGCCAACGATTTTTTACGCAGACCAAGGATTAACCAATTCCTTACCACTGAGATTATTCCATATTCAGCAATATTGTAAGGATTATTGACATCGAAAATAAAGATTCCGTCATTAGTCAGCTTTTCTTTGATTTGGATAAGTACCTGTTCAATATCGTGGATATGCCCAAATACATTCCAAAGTGCTGTCACAGTATCAAACTTCTTTGAAAGTTCAGCAATTTCATAAACATCACTTCTTAAGATACGAGAAGTACGAAAATACTTAGTAAGGAATTCAGCCATTACACTTGAGTTTTCTAAAACCCAAACATCAACATCTCTATTGCAGGTTAATTTATAAATCCTCTCGCCATTACCACTACCGATGTCTAATAGCGCTGATGGCTTTTTGTGCTCAAGGATTGAAGTCAAATTTTTGTCAATCGATTCCAAATATGCTTGTCTCTCTTGCGACACAGCTGAGTAGTCTTTCGCAATCGAGTCGTAGAATTTATCCGAACTTACCATTAGACGACACAACTAAAATTAGTATCCAAAATTGGTGCCCAGTGATCAGGGTGTGGAACAAAGGAATCTGAATTGAATCGTCTTTGCGCCTGCATAAGTGTGTCATGCCCAATTTTTTCAAGTTCAGATTTCTTTGACTTTATTGCAGCTGAATTATTTGGGATAATTTTATGTTCAATGGCCGCGCCTGTACGGCTTGCTATAAAGTAATCAATTGCTTCTGCTTTGGTACCGAATGAAATTAGCTTTCTGTCTGGTTGCCAACCATCAATTAATGAATCAGGCTCCTCATTGTTGATCCAGCGGATAACTTCGTCCGATATTCTTGGAGCCCAAGTAAGACCAGCGCGGTTAGTACCCGTGGCAACAAAAATTTTATTGTCATCTTTAAAGGCTCCAATAATCGGTAGACCATCAATAGACTTTGGTCGATGCCCCTTTACTATCGACCCAATCAAATCATATGAGAGATTCTTTCCAATCAATTCTTCTTCTAATGTTTGAAAAAGATAACGCAAAGTTTCAAGTCGATGACTCGATTCAGAGGGGCTTGTAATGTAATTGCCTGCGCCTAAATAGAAACCATCCTTTCTTGGAACTATGTGAAATCCACATTGAGCACCTCCACGATTAACCGTGCGGATTACATACTTAGAAAATATCTGAGGCATTGTCAATTTTGCTGTCTTAAAATGATAAGCTGAACCAACCCCTTGCAACATCGGAATCATTGGGAAATCACCCAAGAGATTAGCGCTGTTTGCACCAGCAGCAACAATTACTCTTTGAGCAGTGAATATTCCCGAGTTTGTATCAACTTTAACGACTGAACTTGAATCAATCCGAAATACTTTCGCAAAAAGAAGATCCACTTTTTGCTCAATAAGAAAGTTATCCATAACCTTAAGTAGTTGGCCCGAGTCTAATGCGTATTCTTCCTTGATTTTCGTGACGGCAGCGACTGAATTTAAAGAAGATGGTAATTGATCCGTAAAATCTTTAACAGGGTAATCTGAATAGACACTATGCTCTTGAGCCACCGAAACCATTTTTTCAAAATTAGAGATCTCAAAATCAGACGCGTTCTTTTTTAAGAAAATGAGTGTATCTCTAGCTGTCACGACATCATCAAACCGTGATATACTTTCAAGGAACTTAACCCAGCCTGCAGATCCCTGTATACCTAACTGCAGATATTTTTGATTTGTAGATTCTGAAGATGTTGTATGGGGATGTTCCATTTCAGCAAACACATTGGCCATCGCACCAGCAGCAGCACTAGCCGCATCATTTCTAGATAGCGGTCCCAACACGCCAACTTTGAAATGTGGATATTTACGAATGACGTCACACGCTATGTAAGAGCCAATTGAACCGTTTCCAACTATTAACACATCATAATTGGATGACATCGCATACCTCCAAAACTACAGTTTTTCGATCAATTGCCGAGTGTCAAAGGTACTCTATAAACACTGAAAAATTGAGAAAACTTTGGAGATATTTTGAAAGATGTAGTTTTATGGTCTTACATGAGGCCGGAAATGACCCAAAAATCAATCCAAAATATTCTGATTTGGAATCAACTCAACTCGCTAACGGTGGTAATTGACGGAATTAGAAATACGGCAAACACCGACGAAGAAAATTGGCGCGCGAAAACGATATCTATATGTGAGCAATTCAAAGATGAGAAATTTGAGTTGATTGTATATGATACGAATGTTGGCATTACAGATCATGTCAACCGTGTGCACAAGAGAATTCTTCCTGTCAAACCAAATGCCATTTGGGTAGAAGAGGACTTTGAACTAAAGCTTGAGCAATATTCTAACTTTGTCGAAAGATATAGACCCAAAGCAGGACCGTTCTTAATGGCAGGTAATAGTCAAGGGAATCACTTAGAAATTGAGCACCCGCTACGGACCTTTTTTCCTCCATATTGGGGACAAGTTTTAAGCATAGAACTAACAGAACAAATAGAAAAATTGAGAATCGATAAAAGAATAGATCCAAACGTCTCTCGAGAATTCATCAGTAATTACTCCAAGAAAATTGGATTCCCAAAGAAATATCTTCTTGACAAACAAATCTCGTACTGGGATCAATACTTTAATTGGGCAATTTATAGTCCACATAGATGGGACGCCTTAGCCACATACGTTCTGTGGAGCCACCATATTCCAACTCTGGTTCCCCCTTTCAATCTAGTGGACGATCTGGCAGAGAGTGACTCTCGCGGAATGAACAAAAGGCATGAGAATCAAAATCCCAGCCTTCATCAATTACAAATTAGAAACATTGAAGATTTAGTATTTTGCGAAAATTGCGAGCACAGAAAGAGCAGAGTGTCTCGAAACTTACACGAATTAATTCGCAACGGTCTCGCTTTTAGAGGCAGAATCCTCAATGAGAAATTAAACAGAAAAAGATAATTGTTTAAATACTCCGAAGTGACTCTATTTCATTCCTGATATCAATTATATTTCTCAACCTCAGATGTAAGTCTCGATTCATAACAAATTTGGATGCAAGAGCAATTTTATTCAAAACATCATCCATATTTGCCCAGTCGACCTCAAAAAATACCTGCTCAAAGTCCTTTTCGGTCCAGGTAACTTGTCCGCCAGCAGTAACTATGCTGGGAATACCGACTCCTAAAAGTTCTAGGCAGTTTAATGACACGCTTTCTGTTACCACCGAATTTTCTCCATACTGGGTTGGATAGAGATGTATGTCGCCGACATTAATTTCCAGGTCCCCGACGGATTTACCGGCAATTACACTCATTCTGGGCCCGAGCAGCAGAGAAAGTTCCTTGAAACTCATTTCATCAAAAACAGGAATTACAAAAAGGAAATCAAATTTACTAAGTTCTGATTCCTGTGCTAGTCGCTCAAGCGTGCCGAGACCTTTCCAAAAGGCAATTCTGCCCAGGAAAATCAGTCTGGGTCGAGTTAAGTTGGCATGGGCCGGGTAACGCAATTCTGGCAGTCTAGGGAGATAAATACCGTTTCGCAACAATCTTATATCTTTACTGTAACTGAGTAATTTAGAGAGATCTTGGCCGAATTGTGAAGACCAAGTCTTCTGAACTGCTTCAGAAAAACAATAAAGATGATCAGTGAATTGAGCATAAATGAATCGCTTTAGTCTCTGAATTTTGTCGACCAAAGAAGGTATTTGATGGATTTTTGTGTTTATCGTCAGATCTTTTCTGTGAAAAATCAATTTGAACATTTTTAAGGAGAAACTTGCACGTAAACTGTGAGAAATTATCAATTCGATTTCTTGAGAATCACCTAGCAACCTCCATAAATCCAGAAAAAACTTTAGTCGATTCGCAGAAAAAATCTTGATTGAAATATTTTTTGCTTCAATAATTTCGCGTTCGATTTCGGAAAAGTATTGTAGCTGAGGTGTATAAAGTTTAGGTTTCTCCTGAGTAACAATTATGCATTTAATTCCCAAATCCGAAAGAACGTAGGATTCATCAAGCGCAAGCCTCTGAATGCCCCCAATTCGCAAATTGTCTACAAAGACTAAGGCTGAGCTCATGAGATTATCATAAATCAAAAACTCATTATTGTGCTAACACAAGTAGAAACGAACAATGCCTATGTAGGTAAAAAATGATGCATCTATTTCTCTTGACTAAATCCAATCATATTTGCATCGATATCCTCGTCCAGATCCAGGTTTCCTATCCTACACTTAAAATAGAGGTGACTCTTAACCATGGCATATTTTGGAATTCAATCACAATGCAATTTTTAGAGAAATACAAGAAACCTATACCGACAAATCACGCCCAGGAAAGATCAAATTTTTTTAATCTGTACAATCCCAAATGATTGAATCTTGGCGTCAAATCATATGAACCAATCACTTAGATTGGTCTGAGGATATATTTTTCGTGAACTCTGAGACTTTCCACTAAATAAAGAAAGCCGCTGGAATCTTTTCTAGGAAGAAATTTTTATCCATTCTGGATTGTGAGCGGAGCCTTTCCAAGGCGAAATAACAATTCCGCCACCTGAACTTACAGAATTTGCGGCCCACCAACAAAGCGAACTCTTGGAGGTTACAAGAAAAGAACTATTTGCCAATTCCGCGAGTAACTCAGGTGCGGAATATGGCCTTAAAGTCTCTGGAAAGTTGTAAGGCAGTCCTTCAGGTAACAAACCTTTGGCACCATCAATATCATCTGAAAAACATCTTACTTGATTGATGTCAACTTTTTCCTGCATCACTGACAAGGCATTTTGATAGTATTTTCGTTGGAGAGGATTTGTATCTATTGTGAGAAAATCTGTAAGCCGAACATGCAAAGTTACTTGATTGCAATTGGAGTCAGATAAAGTCTTCAGCGACAGAAAGTTGATAAATGCTGGCAAGTAATCAAATGATTGAAACCATCCTCTCAATATGACGATTGGATTATCAAATTGCTTGAAAAAATTATCATCATGAATAACCAGCTTACTAATGTATTTAAAATTTCTGGAATTCAACGCTCGAAGAATTAACACTTCTAAGAAATTTGCTTCGGCTATACTTGCCGTAGGGAATAGCTCACTTAAATTGATAGCTCTAAAAAATCCACGCCTTTCCGGATTTTTTGCATTGTCTACTATATGAGGGTAGATAATTACCTTACCGTTAGAGTTTTCGCCATATTTAACCCCAGCAGCTATTTGATGCAATTGGTTTCCAAGCCCCCCCCTCAAGATAATATAAATTCGAGGACGAATCCCGTAGGATAAGGAGCGCAACCATCTCATACGAGAAATCGTATCCTGGAAGAATCAAAGGAATATAACGGGGGTATCTGCATGGATCCCATTGCTTGGGGGAAATTTCCGTTGCCCTTAATACAGGTAAACCCGCCGCAGATTTCACTTACAAATGAATTAGTTTCTCGTGCGTATGACGTAGGAATTTTTAGCAACTCTGGTGCAATTCAAAGAGAGGCATCTGAAGTTTTGGCAAAGCATATAAATAAGGAATTTTCAGGATATTTAGTAAGCAGTAACACTTCAGCTTTAATTGCCTGCCTCCTCGAAATAAATGTACGCGGGAAACATGTCCTGGTAAGCAACTTTACTTTTGCCGCTACCCTGCATTCAATCATATTAGCAGGTGGAATCCCCGTCTTATGTGATGTAGATTCAGATAAGCTTGTAATTTCTACTAATCAAGTTAAGGAACTTCTGGAGTCGAAAAAATTTGATGTTGCGGCAGTATTTCCAACTAGAATATTTGGTTTTGTCACCGATTTCTCCGAATTGATTGAATTTTGCGATGAAAATGAAATTCCCGTTTTAATTGATGCAGCGGCATCATTTCCAGATCAACCGGGTGTATGGAGTTTTAAACACCAGGCTAGATTTGAGGTCTTCTCACTTCACGCGACTAAGGTGTTTGGTATTGGCGAAGGTGGTTTGATAGTCGGAAACAAGAGCTCGATTGAGAAGGTTGCAGAACGTTGTAATTTCGGAATTTGTTCATCTGACCCTGAACATTTCAGAGATGGGCTAAATGCAAAAGCAGATGAATTTACTGCAGCTAGAGCACTTGCAAGGTATTTACAATATCCCTCAGATGTGGAACTCAGGCGTAAATTCGTAGAAGGTTATAAAGAGACGTTTGCAGACTCAGTTCATATCAAATTCTTCAAAGAAGAATTACCGGCTATTTACTCGTACTTCCCAATAATTTTTGACACTGAAAGCAATTTATTAAAATTCATGGAAATTGTGAGTCCATACCTTAGAACGCGCAGGTATTACTTTCCGTCACTGAACGAGGGATATATAGGGGAAGCAAGAGTCGAAAAACCACTTTCTTTAGCGATTTCTGATTCTGCCTCTCGTCGAATTTTGTGCCTGCCCGTTTATATCTCCTTTACAGACGAGGTCTCAGAAAAAATCTTGGACCTGATGAGTAATGCTAAGAGGCTGTTAAATTGAAAATATTGATAACTGGTGGCGCAGGATTTATAGGATCTGAGATGGTCCGCCGATTAGCAAACGAATCAGAATCTGTCACTGTTGTCGACTCATTAACGTATGCAGGAAATCTTGAGTCGTTAAGTCAAGTTAAGAATCAAATTAGATTTGAAAAAATTGATATCAGAGATATGCACAAATTAGAAAGTTTATTCGCCAAGGAAAGTTTTGACAAGGTTGTGAATTTTGCTGCGGAAACTCATGTCGATAACTCCATCAGTGACCCTAAAATATTTTTGGAAACTAATATCTTGGGAACCTTTAATTTACTGGAGCTCGCGCGAAAATATGACTTCCGACTTCTTCAAGTCTCGACGGATGAAGTATACGGATCTATCCCTACTGGCCAATTCATTGAAAGTGACAAGTTAGACCCATCTTCACCTTACAGCGCCTCCAAAGCCTCGGCCGAGCTATTAATGCAGGCTTACATCAAGACCTACTCAATACAAGCGCTCGGTGTGAGATGCTCCAATAACTATGGGCATTTTCAGCATTTCGAAAAACTAATCCCCGCATTTATTAGTAAGATTTCAAAAGGCGAGAAAGTTCCAGTTTATGGGGATGGTTTGAACGTACGCGAATGGATTCACGTGGCTGATAGTGTCTCGGGGATCATCAAGGTACTTGAATATGGGACGGCAGGGGAGTTTTACAATATTTCGAGCGGTGATTTTCGAAACAACTTACATGTAGCTCGAGAAATTTTGGATTACTTCGGCTACAGCGATGAACATATTGATTTTGTTGAGGACAGGTTGGGTCACGACTTTAGGTACGCAATTGATAGCTCGAAAATCAGAGACGAACTTGGTTGGAAACCCTTGGTAGCGTTTGAAGAAGGCTTGAAAATGACAATTAAATGGTACTTACAAAATCCAGGCTATCTTCAGAAAGCGAATTAATTAAATGGTGAAGACAAAAGGAATTTTACTCGCAGGAGGAAAGGGAACCCGCTTAGCGCCCCTAACTTCTGTTCTAAACAAGCATTTAATTCCTATTTATGACAAACCAATGATTTTTTATCCTCTCTCAACTTTAATGATGTGTGGAATAAGGGAAATCGCGGTAATTACTAATCTGGAAGATGTGGAAATATTCAGAAAATTGCTTGGCGATGGATCCCAAATTGGTGTCTCACTAGAGTACCTAGTACAGGAAAAACCAAATGGATTACCCGAAGCTTTCACAATCGCCAGAGACTTCCTTGATGGCTCAAAATCTGTGCTTATTCTTGGAGACAACCTATTAATAGGACAAGGACTTGGTACAACCTTGGAGAGTCATCTTGAACGTGAGGGAGCGTCAGTACTCGCATTCCCTGTCAATAACCCGAGCGAATACGGTGTCGTCGAATTTGATGGTGAAGGCCGGGTCATCTCTCTTGAGGAGAAACCCTCAAAACCAAAGTCTCATTTTGCAGTACCAGGACTATATTTCTTCGATGAGCATGCCCCTGAATTCGCGAGTAAGTTAGTACCTTCTCCTAGAGGAGAACTTGAAATTACTGATTTATTGAGACTTTATCTAAAGGCAGGCAATTTACACGTAACAACCGTCAGACGAGGTACGGGTTGGATGGATGCCGGTACCACAGAATCTTTATATGCCGCCAGCGAGCTTGTCAGAGTTCTCCAAAACCGACAAGGTTACAGATTTAATGTTCCAGAAGAAATCGCATTTAATTTTGGTTGGATAACCAAGTCTCAGTTACTTGAGGCTGCCAAGAAATATTCAGCCACAAGTTACGGAGATTATTTGTCCGTTATTTCAGAAACCCAGGAAATCTCTAAGTTAAATTGAATCTAGATTTCGAAAAATCAGAAGTAGACGTTGCCGAGTGATTTAGAGGACCTAAGCTACAAAATTCAATTTCTTTAAAACCTTTTTTGATTAGTGAAATCCGACCGAAAGTTTTGTAGTAATGGTCTGAGTTTTCAACAGAAATGACAGCATTTTCAGGTGCAAAGTCAGCAAGTATTTGCATGTACATGTTTTTTGGGTACACCGTCAACAAAGAAGTAAGTCGAGCGAGAAATACATTCACAGATCAACTTGAAGTTTATCTCTTCAAAATCAAAATTTAGTTCTGGGAATCGCAACAAGTCTTCCGTGAACACTTTGAGACAGGTCTTACTGAATGATTCAATTTTTTTAGATGGATTACCGGTTGTTAACCTATGTACATCTATATTGGAAATTTTTTCGGAGGCGTTCTTCACCTTGAGGAACCAAATTGAATCCGATTCAAACACTTCAATAAATGCAAACCTAGATGCCCAATATATGGTGGAAGCACCTGATCCAAACTCTAGGATATTAAAATTCTCCAAGTTTTGTTTTTCAACCCAATGTGTGAACGCATAGCCTGTCCATGGAATGTACTTTCCATTCCTTACTGATTGATTCGTGTTCTTGGATTCAATCCAACCCGCCTGAGTTAAGTAGTGCTTATGATTTCGATTGAAACTTCCGAATGAATCTTCTCCAAGAAAATAATGTGACTCTGGGAGATCTAAGAATATTGGATTTTTTTGTAGCCTGAATACCGAAGCAGTGGAAAAGCGTAAAAGAGTAGGATTCTTCGAATTACGTTCTTCAGGATTCCCATGTATTCAGCATATCTGAGAGAACGCCCTGAATTCTATGGGTATGGAATCTAGCCGAAAATGAATGACTTCCAATACTCCAAGTTATTAGTTATACAACTTGGATAAGAATCATCAATTTCAACTATTTCATGTTTTTGACCCGTGTAAATATCTGATGCATTCCTATAGTTGTTGAGAGCCGCTTCTCGAACTTTTGGAGTGTTCCACTCAACATGGCAACTACTTTCAATTTTCTTAATGATCTCATGTTCTTCGATTAGATTATTGAAATGCCAGCCACTGTTAGGAATAATCTCTAAATTCCTAACGGATACTATTTCGGGGAGAGCATTAAAGGGAAATCTCTTACTGCTCCAGAAATCGGTCAATCGCATAACTGGTAGCCGGTGACGTCGAAACCTAGCCGCTTTGCAAATATATATATCGGCGCGCATGTGTTGAATTGTTCGGAAATTTGAGTGAGAGACAATCCTTCCTCGCGGCCAAATTCCAACTCTAGCATTAATATAATTCGCATAATTGTCAAGTTCTAGAATGACATCTACAGGTTTTTTGCGTTTTGCAAGTTCCTGGACAATGCTGGCCCGCGGAATTTCATCACAATCAGAGTGAATAATTAAATCACTCGGACTCAAATTTAAGGTTTTCAAATACCTCGTGATTTCCTGTCTCTGCAACATCTCGCGAGTTCTGGGATTCTTCGTTAACGGTTGCTGTTTAGAGCCCAGAACTACAAGCTGTTCTCCCATCTTTAACCTAACATCAGTTGCGCTAGTTAGATAGAGATCTTTAGGCAAACCACTATGAGTAAATGCTGATTCAGAAGCAACAAAGATGTCGACGATGTTCTTAAGTTCTTCGTACCTGATTTCGAGAGCATTAAAATCTTTGTTAAAAGGAAATGTATCTACAATCATTCCTACCAACTCTCATAAGGCAAGATATTAGAGACAATTGAAGTAGCCCTTAGGATTTCATTCTCAGGCGCGAAAATTCGAAGCGCAGACATTTCTGCAGTAAGGTCAAGAACCGTTGGTGGAAGTGCTTTAGGTCGCATGAGCCGCTTGATCTGATATTTGAAAGTCTTAATAATAGGAATTTCGTTAAAAGTTCTAACTTTGCCTTTTAACAAAGATATATGTCTCTGAAGCACTTGATCCGACTGCAAAATCATGCCCCAAGCTTGCGCGAAACCTGCCTCTGTATTTGCATACTTCTTGTATACATGACGCAGATCAATTGAAAAGTTTGTTCTTGCTTGGTTATTTTTATCCAGTTGCCACCATTCGTGAAGAGAGATTCGACGATCCCAACCTGAATGGGAACGGGGGCTCTGGTTCCAATTTCTGATCCAATAAACTAAGTCAAGATACTTAGACTTACCAGCACCACAAATTGTTATGACACTGATTGCATCCGTCGCGAGAACGGGTGCTCTTCCATACATAGAGAGACATTCTTGTGCCGCCCACGTTCGTGTGAGATTACAGGTGAAAAAAGACGTGTAGGGATTTATTCCCCCGCCTGTGTGGTAACGAATACGTTCAAGAGGCTCAGGAGAACTATTGTGATAGCCGTAAGTCTTCTTATACGCCCATGTGGCAGCAATAGTTGGCCCGTATTCCCATACAGCCATTGCATAGCCACCGACTGCCACATAGTCAGCATTGTAGTCCAAAAAATTCTTCATTTTTTCAAGAGACGGAGGTATATATATTTCATCATCAGCCCCGATGATTGTATAAGGAGTTGTTATTAGGTCTGCTGCTAGTGCTGAACGTTTCGCAAATGGCGCATCCACATTGATGTATCGACAATTCTTCGGGACGGAATTCTTACTCAATGGTTCTGGCGAATTATCCAAGACAAGTATATTCAAGTTGGTAGATTCATAAAAATTCAAAGTAGATTTTAAACAATGTTGTCGGTTGTGTGAAAGAATTACTAAAGTGATTGATGACAAATCCATCCTATGCACCAATTTCACTTGCAAGCAATGAGTATTGAATTGCGTCAAGAAAATGGTCATCCCTTTTGATGGCCTGACGCAACACACCTTCCCTTGTAAACCCAAGACTTTCGTAAAGCTTTATTGCAGGGGTATTAGTTGAAAGTGTTATTAATGAGAGTCGATTGAGTGAAAATTTAGAAAACAGGTATGGCAACATTGTATGGTAAATCTCCTTGGCATAACCCATCCTTCTAAACCTAGTAGCCACATCTAAACCAACTTCTGCAGATAGATTTTGACTATCAAGACGGTCGAATCTAAAAACACCTACAAGGTCATTTGTAGACTTCTCTCGAGCAACATATCGTCGAGATGTTTTCGATTGTTGAAGCCCTGCCAACCAAGAATTCTGTTCCACAGGTGAGACCACGTGCTTATCTGACAGCCACTTTAATGTCTCAGGTTCATTGTGAAGCTTCCGCGCATCTTCTGCATCTTCTCCCGAAATCGGGGTAATGAAAAGGCGTACTGTTTCAATCATTTACTGATTCGAGCTCTCTAATTAGAGTCTGTGCTATTTCTGAGATATCGTTTTCGTCCAACCACCAACCACAAGGCAGTGAGATTTGAGTTGAAGAAAAAAGATTCGTAGCTGAAAGCTCTGCTTTGAATTCATCAAATGCTGAGTAACGATCATTTGGAAGGTGGACCAATCCGGCACCTATTCCATTTGCATTTAGATTAGCCATGATATGGTCTCTAGTATGTTCAGAAACGTTTAAGCGCAAAGTAAATACCCAATAACTGGAGATGGCCCGAGAGTCGGTTTCGAGGAGTCTAATTTTCGGGTTATCATTAAGTAAATCAATTAAAAGCTGGGCATTTGAGCGGTGCTTAAGAAGGATACCCTGCATTTTAGGAAGATTTGCTAAGCCGACTGCCGCCGACATGTTGTTTAGGTTGAATTTATATCCGACCTCTTGGGGCAGTATGTCTGCATCCCATTTTTGGCCCTTCCATTCACCCTTTGAATCCTTTACAGAATCGCGATCGTAGCCAAACCACTTTAATTTCTTTGCAAGCGCGAAATCCTCTGGGCGTCGACAAATTAGTGCCCCTCCATCACCAGTAGTGAAATGCTTTATGGCCTGAAATGAGTAACAAGTGAAATCAGCAAAGTCTGAAATGGGCTTTCCGTTGTATGTAGCCCCAAAAGCATGAGCAGCATCCTGAACAACTGGCAATGAATACTTATTTGAGAGCTCTTCAAAACCCGCAAGATTTGCAGGCGAGCCAGCCCAATCAACGACTATGATTGCCTTGGTTCTGGGAGTTATCATCTTTTCGACTTCATCGACGCTAATCATTCCTGTATTCGCGTCTATATCAGCCCAAACAATCTTTGCACCCAAATTTACTATTGGAGTATTGGTAGCAATACAAGTCATTGCTGTGGTGATTACCTCATCCCCTGACTGAACGCCGATAATTCGCAATGCCATAGTTAGAGCGCTTGTACATGAATTGACAAGGGTCAGATTTCGTACACCCAAAAATTCACAAAGTTCCTTCTCAAGTTGTATGACTTGCTCACCCTCATTGATATAGCCTGAAGAAAATACTTTCTCTAAGTTTTCAAGTGACTGTTCTCTTTCTAAGTGTACTTTGAAAAGTGGAAACTTCACGACTAACGTCCCCTAATCTCTTCTATTTCACGGCCAAGAAAATCATTGATTCCCATACTGAATATTCCAAGCGACTCCAGATACTCTTCTAACTTTTGAATTTGGAGAAGATCTTGGTTTGATGTGTAGCTGAATAATGCGTTATTTTGCAATCCGGTATTGAAAGGAGATTCAATTATGTAATGATCTCCCGAAACGTTTGTTCGAATTGACTCCGGTTCGCTTATCAAGTCTTCATGAAGCTTTTCACCTGGACGCATTCCGGTAACTTGAATTTTCGAACTCGAGCGAGATGCAAAAATATTTGCTAGATCGATTATCCTCATAGCTGGAATTCGTGGAATCCATATTTGCCCACTACGTGCGCTATTAATAGTACTTTCAATTAGGTCAATGCTTTGATCAAGAGTCATAATAAATCTTGTCATACGTTCGTCAGTGACAGTCAAAGTTGCTTTTGTTTCGATCTGGTGCTTAAATAATGGAATAATTGACCCGCGAGATTCTAGAACATTACCGTAGCGAACAGCCACAAACTTGACTTGAGAATTTGAAGACTGATAACTAGTAACTAATCGTTCAGCCAGCGCTTTGGACATTCCGTACACGTTGGTCGGAGCGCAAGCTTTGTCTGTAGATACCATCAGAACTGTATGAAGCTCCTTTAGCTGATCTCCAAGTTGCATTACACCTTCACATACATTGCGGATACCTAGCGTATTAGTTTGAATACTTTCAAAAGGTGAAATTTCACAGGTATCAACCTGCTTTAAGGCTGAAGCCATTATTATGATCGTTGGTCTTACTCTTTTGCATATTTCCGAAACTCTATTTGAGTCCCGAATATCACCAACAAAGAAAGAAATTCCTGAATTGTCTGTTAACTGGTTTCTAATTGTCCAATGTTTTGCTTCATCACGAGAGTAGATAGCAAGTTTGTTTTTTGCGCCTAAGCGGCGAATCAGCGCTTTACCCAAGGATCCAGTGCCACCGAAAATTAGAATATTCTCGTTTACAAGTTTCATTTCTTACCCCGATTCAGAGCCGAGAATAGCAGGTTGGGAGCGTGGACATATGGAATGCGCTCATGATTTATTGCGATTCCAACGCCATAATCGGAGATTTCTAACAATAAAAAATTTATTAATGTTATAGGTATTAAATATAGAGTTGATAAACCGTGGATTAATAAAAAGTTTAGCCCCATTGTCGGTTAATTGTTTGTGAAAAGATATGTGCTCGCAGATTCCGACATCCCGTTCCTCTGAGTAATCGGCCAACAAGAAGCACCAGGTTCTGTAAATTCCGATTCCTCCAAATGCCGAATCAACAGCTACTAATTTTTTTCGGAAACCGATATACCGCATTCGATCGTAAATCACGTTCACTCGAGTTTTGTCATAGGCAAAAAACCGAAAAACTCTCTCCACAAGTGACTTCGGTTCTGGCAAGATTCTTAACTGACGCCTGGCGCTTTCGAGTTCTACTATGAAGTCACTTTCCATCCATTTGGGGGCTCTTAGTGCCAATAAATCACTAATGCCAAAGAGCTGGTTACTAAATATGCCATCCCAATCGTCGTACTTCAAACAGGATTCAATTGAAGATTTAGTTAGAGCAGAATTGATGCCATCCATATCTGCAACTACAATAAAATCTAAGTCTGCAGAGGAATAGTTCTTGCGAATATATGTCACATATTGATTTCTACAATATCTAATTCTGTGTATACGATGGGGAATTACTGAGTTTAGATGTCCAAGTGATTCAAACTCAAACGACTCAATTCTGTTCCGAGTACTTTCAAGCACGCTTAAAGTGTTGTCAGTTGAATCTGATTCAACGAAATAAGAGCCCACTACATTAAGAGATTTACAAGATTTGAGCAGTCGGTCAAATTCCTTTTCAAAAGTTTGTTGGCAATTACGTACAACTCCAACAATTAGAATTTTTGGAATATTATTCATGGTCGGCTTAGTAGAAATAGACTTCCGGCGTATTTAATGAGATCAAATCCAGTATGTTCGCGTCTTCAACAGGCATGTAAGTCCTGTATTCATTATTCTTGAGTGATCTCATAAGAGTAACCCAATATGAAATTTTTGATGAAGTGCCTACAAAAACTAGGCTATGAAATGCTGCTAGTAATGTGGATGGGGCATTCAATTCCACCGCTTCAAAGGATTTGCAGCAAGAATCTTGTGAAAGTAGGGAAAGTGCCTTACTGGGTGAGTCTGAAAATACCGCCACGACATTAACGCTCTCCAGAGTACACATGACTTCAGAAATTCTATCGGGTGCGATAGGTTTCTTATTGACTAACTCAAGGAGATCACCAAGTCTATAATGTAATGATGCTTCAAGTCCACGCAGCGTCGTATCCAGTCCCAAATTATTTTCAAGTCGAGAAACAAGAATTTGAATAAAATTTCGATTTACTGGTCTGTGAAAGTAATGACCTCTGATGGATAGAGTCCAACTATGGGCCTTTCTAGTCACCCCATCATTTTCTTCTGCTAATAGCCCCACAAATAGAGCGATTAGCCTAGCTAGCTTGATGAATTGATATTTCAGTAATTTTCTCCGAATGCTAGAATCATGAGCAGTTCGACCTGCATAATCATCAGCTTCAATAAATTTAATCTCGGGAAAAAGGTACAACGCTTCAGGAGACCTACGAGTCACGCCGCTACTATGAATAACGATAACCTTTTCTCTTTTTGGAAATCTATTTTCTAACTCGAAAGCAAGAGCTACAGCAAAAAGTTGAGAACCCAAACCACCCCATACATGGATTCTTAATGGCGGTAATTTCCTTCGCATTAAGCAAGTATATTGGCTATTCTGCAATAAACTTGAAAAATGAATAAAGTTGACGAGTCCAATCCCGTAGCCTATTTCATAAGTTTTATCGGGCCTTACTACTCGAGGTCAGGCACTTTACTTAACTTCAAATCGAAATATTTCGAAAAGGAATTCATACGGGTTGGTTCTAGATTTAGTAATTTAATTAGAGATTTGACGAGATTAAGAGAAGAGCTCAACAATAACTCTGTGATAATAATAATGTCACCGGCTCACAAAGTGACAATCTTGGCAAAAATTATATTGAGAAAAAAAATTATATTGGATGCGGGATGGCCATTGACAGACGGTGTGCTTTCTAGAGGTTTTAAAATTTCAAAATCTTTCAAATTGTCTAAATCATTTTTTTTGGATTTTGTCTCATTTCAAATTGCTGATTTAGTTTTAGCAGAAACATTTAGCCAAGCTGACCGCATACATCGGATCTATCAGGTACCCAGGAAGAAAATTGAAGTATCCTATACGGGATTAAATGAAGTAGCATTCATTGCGCAAAAAAGAAAATCAATAAAAGTTCAGAATCTTAAATCACAACTAAAATTGAATTCGAATGCGATAACTATACTATTCAGAGGAAAAATTAATAATGAATCAGGTATAGACACAATAATATCTAGCGCAAATGATTTGTCAACGGAAGCTAATTTTATTTTTCTTACAGGAAAAGAAAATACTCTAAAAAGTCTATCTTCTAATTGTTTTCTAGTCTCTGATGTGAATGAGGATGAGATGGCTCAAATATATAGACTTGCAGATGTTGCATTAGGCCAGATATCGAATCATCGTAGATTAAAATACACAATTCCGCATAAGGCATATGAAGCTGGATATTTTGGCAAATGTTATGTAACAGCTAGATCTAGAGGATTATTGGAGATATTTAGTCAAAATGAATGCTATTTCCTGGAAGAGGCTACACCAGAAGCTTTAAAATCAGCGATACGTTCATTGAGAGATTCTAATCTTAGGTCGGAATACGAAGTAGCTATTAGCAAAACTTATGAAAGAAAAATATCTCAGCAAGAAATAAATTTGTCTTTTGAAAAACTGGTATTACGTTATTTAAAGTAAAGTCGCTCAATTTTGTCAGCCATAATTTTTGAGCTAAAGATCGCTAAACGCTCCGCCTGTATTTGGAGAATGTGCGACATGTATTTTGGGTTTCTCAGCAGAAGAATTTTTTCTGCAAATTCCTCAAAATTTCCCGTTTGACATAGACCAGGAAAGTCCGATCCTAAAACTTCTGGAATTGCAGAGTTTCTGGAGGCGACGATTGGGACACCAGCATCCATGGCTTCCAAAAGAACTAAACCAAAACCTTCATACTTACTTGTGAGAAGGAATACATCTAGATTTTCCATAAATTCAATAACCTTGTCTGTTCTTCCAAGAAAGTGAATATCCGAGTCCAGATTCATCTCTTTAGTAATTGATTTCATTTTGGATTCCAGTGGACCTGTTCCGACAATTTCCATCGACGCTTTTGGTATTACTTCTCGCACTTTACTGAAAGCCTTGATCATTGTTGGAATATCTTTTTGTTTAGAAAGTCTAGAAACTGATCCAATCTTCCAACAGTCTTTATTTGGTTTGCGCATTAATGTATTTGCAATTTTCTTCTGTTGATATCCGTAGAGTACGACTTTGATTTTATCTTTATTTGTAACCTCTCCTTGCTTCAAGAGAAACTCTCGAACTGCTTCAGAGATTGCAATTATATATTTCACTCGAACTGAAATAATCTTGGATAAGAAATTAGATAGGAAAATTGGAGCCCCAGGAAAAAATGATTCCGCATTGTGTCTTGACACCACTGTTGTTGAACCTACTGGAACTAAGAGTGTCATCAGCTCTGCCCTGGGGAGATGTGCATGAATGATTGCTTGACTCTTTTTTGCGATTCTTCGAATCATCCACGGCTGTTTAAACAGTTTCGAATTTGCAACTTGATGTAAAACGCGGGCTCCCACGAGTTCGAAATCAGCGAGTAACTCCGGTTCACCTTTTAAATAAATGACAGAAACATCAAATCCTTGCATTATTTGCTCTTTTACAAGCACCAGCAATTGATTTTCAGCGCCACCACGATTAATTGTGGTTATTACGTGAACAACGGATTTCAAGCTGTTAGCTCCCGCCGGAAGTATTCAGTCGTAAGGGCAATTCCTTCCTCCACTTCAACAAGGGGAGACCAATCCAGAATTACTTTAGCCAAGCTAATATCAGGCTTACGTTGACGCGGATCATCTTGGGGCAGCCTTTCGAAAGAAATTTTGGAAGATGAACCAGTTATTCGGATAACTTTTTCGGCAAGTTCCAGCATTGAAAATTCGATGGGGTTACCTAGATTAACTGGCTTATCCACAGGTATTTCTGCTGTCAGCATCCTATAAATTCCATCGACTAAATCTGATACGTAACAAAAAGAACGCGTTTGTGAACCATCACCGTAGATGGTTATAGGTAATCCTTGCAGTGCCTGCACAATAAAATTAGAAACTACTCGACCATCACCGACAGCCATATTTGGCCCGTAAGTATTGAAAATTCTTACCACCCTGGAGTCGACACCAAATTGACGTTTATAATCGAAACAAAGTGTTTCAGCTGCACGTTTTCCTTCATCGTAGCAAGACCGAATCCCTATTGGATTCACATTCCCCCAATAAGTTTCAGGTTGTGGGGAGACGGTTGGATCTCCATACACTTCACTGGTCGACGCTTGAAGAATTCGCGCCCCCGTGTCTCTGGCCAAATGGAGCATATTAATCATTCCCAGAAAGTTCGTTTCTATAGTTCGAACTGGATCGGACTGATAATTTTTGGGAGAGGCAGGGCATGCAAAATTAAGAATCGCATCGATGTCTGCTTTGAATGGAATCCGAACATCGTGTTCGGCAAACTGGAAAGATGGATGTTTTAGCGGTTTTGAGAGATTTGTAATCGATCCAGTTGATAGATCATCTATCCCTAATACATTATGACCACAATCAAGTAGTTTATTCGTCAAATGTGAGCCAAGAAAACCCGCAGCTCCAGTCAAGAGAATTCTCATAGCCCTACTTTCTCATAAATATGTCTAATGATGTACTACGCCAGCAAGTCTTTGAGTTGACTAACCCAATGATTGAGCGAGTGATTGTCACGAGCAATTTTTAGTCTAGTTGCTAACTCGGCCTTGATCTCAATTGGGTCAAGGGCTCGCAAAGCCTGATACTCAATTTCTAAATCTGGGTTAGAAGTTTTGGACCAAGTTCCGAAGATACCTATATATTCAGGGTTTAATGTAACAACTGGCACGCACAACATCGTCGCTTCGATAAGTGTTTTGTCCAGTGATCCAAGATACCCATGCAAGAAGCAACCGTTCTGAGCCATCTCAATTGGGAAATTATCTCTTGGAATTGCAGCTTTAAAGTTAATCCATCCTTCCTGAATTTCTATTTGGGATTGTAGAATCAAATTATCCGCCCAAGAACGTGATTCAGAATTTGCAGGAGACCCAATAATTGATAAGCAAACTGCTGGAAAAGTTTGCTTTAATTTCTTAGAAACCGAAATCAGAAGGTCAATTTTTTTTGACCTATCAAAACGCCCGATATGAATCAACTTATTCATGTCTAAATTATCAAAGGGAATTGGTCTGAACCTCTCATCGTCAATTGCCTGACCGATAGGGTAAACCTGATTTCCTACGAGTGGGCATGATCCATTTGTTGACGTGACTATTCCATCGACCCACTTGGATGAAAATACTAAATATTTTGACTTGAACTTGTGTGCATACCACAGAAATTGCTTTTTCCCTCGTATACGAATTAAGGGTGATAACAAAGCACATTGCAAGTCCGTCATGTGAAAAAATACAGATTCAAAGTCGCCGCGAATGATTTCCGGAATAGCAATCTTGAATAATTTTAAAGTACTTCGAAATCGCTTACCAGGATTCCAATCCGTCGAGAGTATTCGAATCTTTGGATTTGGATTTATATTACCAATTCTTCCAGTAATCACAGTAATTTTTTGAAATTCCCTTGAAAGTTCAGAAACCGCCTCATTTTGATGTGAAAGTAGCGGGTCATCCTTGTCCATCACAAAGTTAAAAACCAACAAGGTCAAATTCGATTTCACAACTCTAGTGTAGAGTTTGGGTCATCAAATAGAGTCGTGGGCGAAAGGTTGCAACAGTGAAATATCTAATTACTGGGGCTGCAGGCTTTGTTGGGTCTAACTTGTCATCAAAATTGGCGATAAGTGGTGGCAGAGTGCTTGGAATCGATAACTTCAGCACGTATTACTCCCCAGATCTGAAGAAATTACGAGTAGACCATCTTCTGAAACCCAAAGGCGTAGAGGTGGAGAATGAAGACCTCATTGATTTAAAAGTAGTTCAGAGAGTTATTCGAGAATTTGAGCCTGATACGATTATTCATCTGGCTGCGCAGCCTGGAGTTAGAACCCCGCTTGGAAAAAGTTATGAGTACATTCAGAATAATCTAGTGGCTTTTTCAAATGTATTACAAACTGCTGTCGAAGAGAACATTCCGGATTTTCTTTACGCGTCTTCTTCAAGTGTTTATGGTAATTCTACACGTTTACCATACCGAGAAGATGATTTTTCAATCCGCCCTATAAGTATTTACGGCGCGACGAAATTGGCGAACGAGATTCTTGCATCGGCATTTGTGAGCAACAGCAACACTCGTGCAAGGGGAATGCGCTTCTTTACAGTTTATGGTCCATGGGGAAGACCCGACATGGCATATTTCAGAATTATAGATTCAGTTCTAAATGGTTCAGAATTCAGAAAATACGGCGGCGGCGAAGTTAAGCGAGACTTTACCTATATCGATGATATTACCAAGGCGATTCAGGGATTAACTGTAGAATTGAAAAGTCGACTTCCAGGTTATTCGGATGTTGTAAATATCGGCGGAGGTAAACCGCATTCACTCAACGATTTGATTACGGTAATCAGTAGTCAGCTTGAGTCAGCTCCGATTTTGACTGAATCACAAAGTAATCCTAATGATACGGTGTACACCAACGCTGATGTATCTCGACTGCACGAGTTGGCGCAGATCATCCCAGTTGTGGACTTGAATCAGGGAGTTGAATTGACGATTGCTTGGGTTAAGCAACCAGAGATCAGGGCACAGCTCAGCGCTTGGGTCAGGTCCACGTTCTAATCTGCCATCCAGGACTCTAGAAGTCGGTCTAATCCCTCTTCATCACTTTTGACTTGGGTTTCTGCATTAAATTTTTCTTCTGTTGGTTCTCCAGATTCATCTAATCTTCGCCTAATTAAGATCATTGCTTCCTCAACATTGGAATACGACTCGATTCTTGACTGAAAATTTTCTTGGGCTTCCACAACCCCCTTTGACTCATGGGCAATCACATAAAGATTACTAAGCGCCGCTTCACGAAGCGTTAGCCCATAACCCTCTTTTGGTGCTGTTGAAAGAAGTAAATTTGTGGATTCATAAATATTTCGAATCTCTTCACCTGAAAGATATCCGAGAATTGAAATGTTGGAATTTTTCACCCAGGGCGCTAATTCCAACTCGACTTTCTCTCGAAGTGGGCCATCGCCAACGATAACGACGCGAGTCCCAGGTTTTTCAGTGAGCAATTTGCTGAGAATTTCAATTAATTCCGATATTCCACGCTCAGGATGCAACCTACCAATGAAGGCTATATCAAATCTGTTCGGCTTGGAGACTCTAGCCACTCTTGATGAGTCTATAGGAATTGGCGCAAGCACCAACTTAATTTTTGAGCTTGGTGAAATTTGAACTATTTCGTCAGCCTGAAATTTTGAAACGATTCTGATTGAATCTGAAAGCATAATACCAAGTCGCGATAAGCACACTCTCGCAATTCCTACCATTCCATAAGCCGAACGAAAGGTATAAGTATCACCGTGAAATTGAATCTGGATACGCGTCAAATGTCGGCAAAGCAGTTTTAGGAGTAGCGCAATGAGAAAGGATTGCTGGATATCTCCACAAACTAAGGTCACTTTTTCTTTACTGTTTGATATTTCTTGGTAGAGCGCTCTCAATCGCATGATAAGTGACGTCGTATTTTCGACTAAAGGAAAAAATTGCATTGACGACATTTCCATTACATTTTGCGCCTCAACCGATAAAGGCCTGGGGGTAAATACCCAAATATCTGCAGGCACTGTCCGTTCTCGGAGCAATTCCCCATACGACTTCCACCGCAGTGCAATTGGCCGTAGTAAGACTTCCTCGGTTGGCAACTTCGACTGCAGAAATATAACTTTTTTCATCAGACTTCCCATAAAAAAAGATTTAGAATTTGAGGAAAGTTCGTTTCTTTACTGAATCGCTTGAATGAATCCTCTCGAGCCAAAGCAATCATAGATTCAGAACTCGGTCCCATTTGCATGGCAATATCTAGCGTTTCTTCAAGTGAGCGGTCAGGGCGCACTAGGAAGCCATCTCGATCGTCATTGATCACTTCAGCCGAACCTGTTCCGGCTCTGGCGACTGAGAGTACTCCTGCAACTCTTGCTTCAACTAATGCGTGAGGTAGACCTTCATAACGACTGTTAAGTACAAAAAGTTCACTCATGGAAAGAAATTCTAAGACTCTTTGATGTGAAACTTCTCCCTCAAAGTTCACATCTGCCTGCAGCGAATTTGCCATTGCTTCCAGATGAGCCTTTTCCGGCCCATCTCCGACGACTAGTAATCTTTTGTTTCTTATTGCAGCGTATTTGATTAATTCATCAACACCTTTCCAAGAAACCAACCGACAGACCGTGATGAGGTTGTATACCTTTTTGGTCTCTTTTTTGACCATCAGGGTTGTTGAATCAACAGAGTTATAAATCAACCTCAATTTAGATTCTGAAACGCCCCATCTTAAGCAAAGTTTGTAAAGTCCCATGGAAGGGACAATGACGATCTCAGCACGTTTCAAACTTCTTGTGAACAGTGCTCTAAAAAGTCTATATTTGAAGTTTAATTTCTGATCTTGAAATTTTTCGATGCCCAATTCTGTGATTTTATTGTTGCTGGCACGTTCCCAGACAATATCACCTGGAACTTTTGCAATGTAGGGAAAACTATAAATAATTGAAGCCAAATATGATTCGATAAATGCTCCAATTACCAAGATTCCCTGACAATCTTTCTGCAAGACTCCGAGTCGATAAACAAATCTAGCAATTCGCCACGGCAAGATATCAAAGCGACTTATTCTTGAGATTGGTATCCTTGAACTTGAATCATTCTCGGGAAGCTCGTCCGAATAGGTAATCAACCGAACATCAAAGTCTTCGGAAATCAACCAATTCCCAAATTCTTCAGCAAATTTAGCTGGGCCTCCAGCCTCTGGTGGATATATCCCAGTGGCAATTAGCAGTTTCTTTCGCACACAGATAACTTACTATAAGAACCACTTTTGTGAGTTTATGCGAGGTAGACTTTGATGTCAAAGATTGGTGTCAACTCAATGTTTAAGAACTCTGTGGTCGTGCGCTCAATTAGAATTCTTTCAAGATCTGATCGTAGAAAAGTTGTTGCAGTAATCGTTATCCAAATTTTATTTGGGCTCCTAGATCTTGTCGGTGTGGCACTTGTGGGAATCCTGGGTGCGTTAGCTGTTACGGGAGTTCAATCTAAGGCTCCCGGTAACCGTGTCTTCGCAGTTCTTGAGATGCTACAGCTCGAAAACCAAAATTTGCAGATACAAGCATTTGTTATTGGCTTACTTGCGGCGGCTTTTCTAATCTTCAAAACGATTTTTTCTGTCATATTTGTGAGAAAAACTATTTTTTTCCTTTCACGTAGAAGCGCCGCAATTTCTGCGAACTTGATAGCGAAAGTCTTAGCACAACCCTTAATTTCCGTTCAAGCAAGGTCAATGCAACAGACTCTTTACTTGGTCACTTCGGGAGTCGATTCAATCACAATGGGGGTACTCAACACCACAGTTCTCGTAATAAGTGATGTTTCTTTATTGACAATTTTAGGAATTGGCTTGTTCATAGTTGATCCAACGATGGCTCTAAGCACTTTTGTGTCATTCTCGGCTATTGCTTTTGTCTTGTATCGGTTATTACAAGTACGAGCTGTTCAACTTGGAGAGCAGACGCGGATAATTTCAATCAAAACTTCTGAAAAGATTCTTGAAGTGTTAAACTCTTATAGAGAAATTGTTGTTAGAAACCGGCGTAATTTCTATGCTCGAGAGTTGGGCCGCTTGAGATTTGATTTGGCGGGAGTCAGCGCTGAAGGAGCATTTATGCCCAACATCAGCAAATATGTAATTGAGGTAACTGTAGTTTTGGGCTCATTAGCGATAGCGGCAATACAGTTTTCAGTTAACGACGCAGCTCGTGCAATTGCAGTGCTCTCAGTATTCATGGCAGCCAGTACGCGAATATCTCCTGCGATTCTTAGGTTGCAACAGAGTGCCATCAGAATCAAGACAAATATTGGTTCAGCGTCCCCAACATTGGATGTAATCGAAGAGCTTGGGGAAATTAGGGATATTTCAGGCTCAGTTGATACTTTGAACTTTGAACATTCTGGCTTTTCAGGTGAAATTAAGTTAAGTAATGTCTCCTTAAGTTATCCATCCAAGAATTATCCAGCTCTGGATCAGATCTCACTTGAGATAAGAAAAGGCGAGGTGGTTTCGTTTGTCGGCCCCTCGGGAGCAGGTAAAACCACAGTCGTCGATGTAATTCTGGGTGTTCTTGCACCCGATACGGGCATAGCTCTAATGCAAGGACTTGCCCCTCTTGAAGCGATAAAGAAATGGCCAGGTGCAATTGGCTACGTACCTCAAGATGTGATGATTTCAAATGGAACAATTAAAGAAAATGTTTGCTTAGGATATGAACCAGAGTTAGTTGATGAGAGATTAATCTGGGATGCACTTGAAACGGCGCAGCTTTCGGAGTTTGTAAAAAGTTTGCCGATGGGGCTGAACTCTCAAGTCGGTGATAGGGGAACAAACCTCAGTGGCGGTCAACGCCAGCGCTTGGGAATTGCTCGAGCCATGTTTACTAAACCCAAACTCCTAGTTCTTGATGAGGCTACAAGCGCACTTGACGGAACCACCGAGGCGAGTATCTCTGGTGCAATTCATAATTTAAAAGGCGGTGTCACGATAGTAATAATTGCGCATCGACTGTCTACCGTCATTGAATCGGATCTAATTCACTATATGAACAATGGGAAAATTGAAAAATCTGGAACGTTCGAGGAACTCCGGCAAGCTATCCCTGAGTTTGATAAACAAGCACAACTGATGGGCCTCTGAGAGTGCAAAAAATAATTAGACGAATTGGTGCCAAGACGATTTTGTCCTTCTTAAATAAGTTTGACGAAATGAATAATTCGATTACAACATATCGGGTAAAACGACTGCAAATCGCTGAGCATTTGATGGGAACAGGTAATCCCAAATTCGACAAGGTTGGGATACTTGTTCAAGGCCAACTGATTCCAGATGTCACTTTTGTCTCATGTCGAAGATATAGGACTCTCTACCCCAACTCTAAAATTGTTTTCTCCACATGGCAGGGTAGTAGACATCGAGATATTGAGCGAATACAGAACCTCGGGATTCATGTGATCCAGAACGAGCAACCAGAATTTCCTGGACCCTCAAACATAAATCTACAAATTGTCTCCACTAAAAACGGTTTAGATTCTTTATCTGAAATGGGCGTGAGTCTGGTACTTAAAAGTAGAAGTGATGGAATACTTACGGCTGACTATTTGCTTGAATACTTACAATTTCTGTTCGAGACTTATTCAGAAAATGGGAAGAAAATCATAATTCCTAGTTACAATACGTTTCTGTTCAGACTTTACTCTCCGACTGACCAATTTCAATTCGGACGTACGGAGATCCTTCAGAAATACTGGAGTTGCCCACTCGCAGAAAACGCTAGGATTGAATTTCGTTTTGCAGAGTCCTATCTTTTAAGAGAATATCTATCCTCTATTGGCAGAAATGTCAGCTTTACAATTGAAGACAGCCTAATTGTCTATCGTGATTTTTTTGTGATTGCCGACAACGCTGAACTTGGGCTGGTTCTAAATAAGGGGACGAAGTTGGAGGTCAGCAATAGATGGGCAAATGATGGGTTTCCACAAACCTTTAGTGAGATACATAATTGGCAATGGATTGAACTACAGAAAAACGTTGATAGGTATATCAAGTATTCTCAAGAGATAATTAATTTCCCCCTTAGTTAATCTAACTCAAATTGATGAAAAAATTACCATCCAGAGCTGATATCTAGTGATAAATGATTAAATATAATGTTAAACTTATGATAATAAATTGGGCATAAATCAAACAGCAAGTGGGGAAGAATTCGTCTAAAGGAGCGGGTAATTGATTTCATTTGCAACTTTTTCTGTTCCAATTTCAACCTTGATACGAAATCATTTTTCATATATCTATGTAATTTCATTCTTCACATTCTTATTTCAGATTCCAACATTTTCTGGTGAAGATGTCGTAAATGCACGTAATAATTATTTGTCTGGATCAAAACTTGATTTTTGGGGTGGCACTTCATCTCTAGTTTATGGAAACTTCCCAAGTTTCGGGATCAGATGGCAAGTAGTATTAGCACTCGTACAGATTTCTCTGACGACCTTAGGCCTTGTAATCATGCTTGGTGCCAGTAGCCGAATTACTCAAAATAAAGGGCTAAATTTCATTGCTGTTTATTCCGCACTTATGTTCAGTTCACAAATGACCAGAGATGGACTCATGTTCAGCTTGTTGGTATTGGGTCTAGCTTTGATGATTGAATCTGCTGGCGAGAATATTTCGCTAAAACTTTTTTGTTGCTCGTTGGTTTTAATCATTTTTTCTTTAAGCTTCAGACCATGGGTTTCTGCAGCTGTATTACCCATAATTTTCATGATATTAGGAAAGACAAGAATTAAGAAATTCAAATTGCTTTCTGTAGTTTTAGCAATACTCATTATGGGATTCCCCATAGCAAATGAAGTGACTATAACAAAGAGTATTTCACTTCAAAAATCGTACCCTGAACAGATGGTTATGCTCATGGATGTGGCATCGTCTTATTGTTATTCGAATAATAATGAGACTGCACTCAAAGCCAAAATTGCCCTAGACTTATTTAGTGAGGGAAAAGCGATTTCAGATAATGCATGCAATCTCTACCGCCCCGATACATGGATAAGTTTGAGCAATCCTCGAACAGTTTCAGCAGCAGCCGTAGAAACAGATTTTTCGTTGATTCAACCAAATGATTTTAAAAAATATGAAAAATTAAGGTCTACTTGGGTTGAAATTATTATTTCAGATCCAGTGACATACCTTCAAAATAGAATTCATTTTGCCGGGAAACTAATTGTTGGCTCAGACACAAGGGGACTAGGCTTCTTTGCGGCAGAATCCACGACTGAAAAAATCTCTGCTTTATTTAGAGTGTTTTATGAGGTTGGAATTACTTTTCATCTTTACTCGGTGGCTGCCATTTGTATTTTTTTGCTCTATTTTCCAATTATGCGCTATAGACGTACGTTAAATTCTGGAGTTATTCTTGATGAGTTGACTTTCACACTCCTTTTTTCAATGCTAATTTGGATTATTCTGAGTTCAATTGCTTACGTTGGAAGTAATGGTCGTTACACTTACTCGATAACAATTTTGTGCCTGATACTTTTGGCGCGCCGCCATAATTCCAATACTTCTTCAACCGATTGAATTATTAAATAGTCGACTGTTCACTACTCGGAAGCTTTCTTCTCGAGAAAGTTAGCCCCACCAGCAGCAACCTTCTTGGCAGACGAAGTATTTCCTGAACAATTGGGAGATTTTGAATCATTTATCCTCAGCCCCAGTTGGGATGTATCCGAAGATTGAGTTAGAATTGTCCGTTTTATCCCTTTCTCGCTACAAACTAAGATTGGATTCGTAGTAGGGGATAGAGGCAGCGACGGCTGGCTCTGCAGGACAAAACCGGTTAATGAAGGATCCGAAAAGTGGCAGTTAGCGTATGGACAGTTGCTGAACTGGGGGCTTTTTACACTGAGCACCGTTCTGAGCTACTTGCGCATGCCAATCGCGTATTGAAGGATTCAGCGAAGTCTGAAGAGATTACCCAAGACTCACTGATTAAGTTCATGCTCGCTTCCCCCGAGCTTGAATCAGAAGAGCACGCCCTTTCTTATCTCCACCGCACCATTGAAAACCTCTGCATCGACTACTTCCGCCTGGAAGGGCGCCGTCCAAACCTTGTGGTTATTGACGATGCCCAGGCTGAAGTCGAGGCTAAGTGGCAGGTTTCAGGCGATCACTCTGAAG
>JACCDL011004619.1_pt1 | contig 33327 bp, 28 predicted proteins | sample 7441931 | NCBI WGS metagenome assembly JACCDL01 (sample SAMN15323437, study PRJNA562643) | freshwater metagenome | isolation source: river surface water | place: USA:Blue River Watershed | collected 2017-08-16 | reverse complement strand
GAAATGACTAATGGTCATTTAGGTCTATTGATGTTGAGCTTGGTGGTGGTTGCCATCATGATGGGTTTCCCAACAGCTTTTACATTGATGGGTATGGGCATGATCTTTGCCTTTATGTCTTATCACAATCAAGGTGAAGGCGATGCGCAAGCATTGACCAGGACACTTGATTTGATGGTGCAAAGAACCTTTGCAGTCATGACCAATGACGTTTTAATCTCTATCCCATTATTTGTATTTATGGGTTACTTGGTTGAGCGTGCTAACTTGATCGAGAAGTTATTCAAAAGCTTGCATTTATCTTTGGCTAGAGTGCCAGGTGCTTTAGCTGTTGCGACTTTGGTCACTTGTGCCATTTTTGCTACTGCAACAGGTATTGTTGGTGCTGTTGTTACTTTGATGGGCTTGTTGGCTTTGCCATCGATGTTGAAGGCTGGTTACAGCGTTAAGTTATCTGCTGGTGCGATTACAGCTGGTGGTTGTTTGGGTATCTTGATCCCACCATCAGTCATGTTAATTGTGTACGGTGCCACAGCTGGTGTTTCAGTTGTTAAGCTCTACGCGGGCGCATTCTTCCCAGGCATCATGTTGGCGGCTTTGTATATTGGTTACGTGATTATTGTTGCCAAGTTGAAGCCTGAGCTAGCGCCTCCATTGCCTGAAGAAGATCGTCGTGTTGATTTAGCTCCAGTAACTCAAAAGTTAGCGACATTCGGTAAGTTGGCATTGCCAGCTGTTTTGGCCGCTGCTAAAGGTCGTGCCGCTGCTGGTATCAGTACAAAAGAATTACTCAAGCAGTTAGCCATCATTGTTGGCCCATTGTTGTTCTTCGTGGTTGTGATGACGATGATTCATCGTTCAGCGACAACACCACTTGAGGCAGTAGCTCAAGTAACGATGGAGAGTGATGGCGGCATGATGAGTTTGGAAGAAGTGAGTGCCCCAGAATCTACAGGTGGCCTAGCTTTACCTCCAGGTGCTGAAGAGCCTCCTCAAGCCATGGGTGTTGCATTGCCTCCAGGTGCTGAAGAAGCTCCAAAGAAATCTGCTGCTAAAGCTGCCCCAGCTGCCGCTGCTGAAGAGGAAAAAGCTCCTGCTGAAAGACAGCCAACTCCAACTTGGTATTGGATTATGTTGGGTATTGGTTTAGCAATCGGCGCTATTTTCTACTACACACTCACGATGGCTCGCCTTGAAATCTTCAAGATGTTATTGGGTTCATTCTTCCCGTTAGCAGCTTTGATTTTGATGGTGTTAGGTACGATTGTGTTTGGTTTAGCAACTCCAACAGAAGCTGCTGCGGTGGGTTCTTTTGGTGGCTTCATCCTAGCTTGGGCATACAAACAGCTCAATATGGATGTGGTGCGTGAGTCAGTTTTCTTGACTGCTAAAACGAGTGCGATGGTTTGCTGGTTATTTGTTGGCTCATCGATCTTCTCGGCAGCGTTTGCGCTATTGGGTGGTCAAGAGTTGATTGAGCAATGGGTATTGAGCCTTGGTTTAACTAAGATTCAATTCTTGATCTTGTCTCAAGTCATCATCTTCTTGTTGGGTTGGCCTTTAGAGTGGACAGAGATCATCGTGATCTTTATGCCTATCTTTATTCCTTTGCTAAGCCATTTCCAAGTGGATCCATTGTTCTTCGGTTTATTGGTGGCATTGAACTTGCAAACTGCATTCTTGTCTCCACCTGTTGCGATGGCTGCGTTCTACTTGAAGGGTGTAGCGCCACCACATGTGACGCTGAACCAAATCTTTGCTGGCATGATGCCATTTATGGCGATTCAGGTCCTTGCATTGATCTTGTTATACGTATTCCCAGCAATTGGTATGTGGTTACCAGAGGTGCTTTACAAGTAATAAAAGCATCACTTGAAAAACCAACAAACCCCGCTTTTTGCGGGGTTTGTTTTTTTATATGTAAAATGCTGACTTCGCTACAAAATAGCGAAATTAGTAGAAATGAATTAGAAGTAAAAAAATACAACTATTTCCGTCTACAATGATGAAAGTGCTACTGCCCGAGTGACGAAATAGGTAGACGTAAGGGATTTAAAATCCCTCGGCTTAAACAGCCGTGCCGGTTCGATTCCGGCCTCGGGCACCAAGCTTTTGAAAGGCTAGGTGCTTTTATGATGCAAATGCAAACAAATATGATGACCGCTAAAACTCGCAAGAGGCTGGCGGTTTTTTTATTGCTTGGCGTATTAGCAACGATTTCTTGGTGGCAAAGTGTTAGTGCGCAGCCTCAGCCTGCTGAAATCTTAGGAATCTATTTCACACCTCCAGCAGGTGGTGCCAGTGGTTTAATTAAGCACATTGATGCCTCTAAAAAAACTATTAGAGTCATGGCTTATGGTTTTACAGCATTGCCTTTAAGCGATGCTTTGCTCAGAGCGCATCGCAGAGGCGTCAAGGTGGAGTTAATCCAAGATGAAAAAAGCTCCCAAAATAATCGTGATGCCGTCAATCAACTGATTGGCGCTGGAGTTGATGTTCGTAGCGACGGTAAACATGCGATTCAGCACAATAAGGTAATGCTCATTGATGACGATATTGTTATTACAGGTAGCTATAACTTTACCAATTCAGCTGAAAAAAGAAATGCAGAAAATATCATGATTATCAAATCTGATTATGCTGCTAAGCGATATGCCGATAACTGGGCCAATCATTGGGCTCATGCTGAAAAAAGTATCGAGCAAACCTCAAAAAAATCAAATCGATAATTATTTTTGAGCTATCTCCCAGTAAAATAACAAGCTAACAATAATGATTAAGTCCGCTGCAAAATGGCGGCTTGATGCCTGGCTTAGCTGGGTAATAAAACGAGAGACATTTGCATGAACCCAACAACGATTCAAATCATTGCGACCTGCCTATTTGCTGTGGCGGTATTACACACATTCTCAACATCTATTTTTCAGAACTTAGCGCATAAGCATCCTAATCATGCAGGCTTATTTCATTTGTTAGGTGAGGTTGAGGCTGTCTTTGGTTTTTGGGCTTTGGTTCTAGTTCTATCGATTGGTTTGATGGTGGGCGGTGAGGAGTCTGTTAAATATCTAGAGTCTCGTAATTACACGGAGCCTTTATTTGTATTTGCCATTATGGTGGTTGCTGCAAGTAAGCCAGTCTTGATCTTTGCTGAATATCTCGTGCACTACATCACCTTGACTGTGAGCAAATTATTTAGATTACCTCACCATGTAGTGAATTACTTTGTGACTTTAAGTCTGGTACCACTCTTAGGTTCATTCATTACTGAACCAGCCGCTATGACTTTGGCCGCTTTATTGCTGAAGGACAAGGTCTTTTCTAAAACCAGTAACGTCAAATTAATGTATTGGACGATTGGTATTTTGTTTGTCAATATTTCTATCGGCGGCTCTTTAACTAGTTTTGCGGCTCCTCCCATTTTGATGGTGGCTAGTGCTTGGGGTTGGGATAGTCTGACTGTCTTCAAATTGCTCGGTGCTAAAGCAATAGTTGCTGTATTTGCTAATGCTGCTCTTGTAACTTTATTGCTTCACAGAGATATACCTGGTTTTGCGATTAAAAAATCAGAAGAAGCAATGCCCGTCCATGTTCAGGTGATTCATTTGCTTTTCTTAAGCGGTGTTGTGATCTTTGCGCATCACCCGGTTGTCTTTATTGGCTTGCTATTGTTCTTCATGGGCTATACCCATGCCTACTCGAAATACCAAAGTCCTTTGCTACTAAAAGAGTCTTTGATGGTGGCTTTTTTCTTGGCGGGCTTAGTTGTGTTGGGTGGCTTGCAACAGTGGTGGTTACAGCCGGTTTTGGAGGGCATGAGTGCCACTTGGGTTTATTTTGGAGCTACTGCATTGACTGCTGTGACTGATAACGCTGCATTGACCTATTTGGGCTCCTTGGTTCAGGGAACCACGGATGAGTTTAAGTATGCCTTGGTCGCGGGTGCATTAACTGGTGGTGGCCTAACGGTGATTGCTAATGCACCTAATCCAGCAGGCATGGCTATTTTGAGAGATCACTTCCCTGAGGGAAGCGTTTCAGCTTTGTACTTATTCTTGGCTGCCATACCTCCAACTCTGATTGCCATCTTGGCATTTCAGTTTCTTTAAATATCCCCAGTAACTCTATGGGCATGCGTAAAAAATCAGATTTGCCTACCAAGGTATGTGAGGCTTGCGCTAGACCTTTTACTTGGCGCAAGAAGTGGGAAAAGGTATGGTTAGAGGTCAAGTATTGCTCCGATCGTTGCCGAAGTCAGCGATCAAGCTCTTCTAAATAATACTTATGAAAAAATCATTCATTCATCCTGCTGACGTTTCGCGCATTATCGAAATGGCCTGGGAAGATCGTACCCCCTTTGATGCCATCGAGTTGAGCTATGGCCTTAATGAGTCACAGGTAATTGATCTGATGCGCTCAGAGATGAAACCCAGCTCTTTTAGGATGTGGCGCAAGCGTGTCACAGGAAGAGCCACTAAGCACGCATCCCGTCGCAGCGATGATGTAAAAAGAGCTTATTGCCCAACTCAATACAAGCCGAAATAATCAATTAAGACAGAATTAGCACTTTTGATAGATTTGCTAGCAAGACATATAATCTCGCAAGTTTGATCAAAAGAGGTTGAGATGCTTCTCTGGTTTGTCATTATTTACTGGGTTATTTCAATAGGCATTGGCCTCTGGGCTGCTTTGCGAGTCAAGAATACCGCTGACTTTGCAGCAGCTGGTCATAGCCTGCCGATGCATATCGTGACGGCCACCGTCTTTGCGACCTGGTTTGGCTCAGAAACAGTTTTAGGCGTTCCGGCTACTTTCTTAAAAGAGGGTATGCAGGGGATTGTTTCGGATCCTTTTGGATCTTCCATGTGTCTTATCTTGGTGGGCTTATTTTTTGCCCGTCACCTCTACAGCAAAAAATACCTTACCATTGGCGACTTCTTTCGTGAGAAATACGGTCGCACAGTAGAGGTCTTAATTACCTTGTGTATCGTTGTTTCTTACCTAGGGTGGGTTGCGGCCCAAATTAAAGCCCTTGGATTGGTGTTTAACGTTGTTTCTAACGATGGCATTAGCCAAGAGTGGGGCATGATCATCGGCGCTGCTAGCGTGCTTATATACACCTTATTCGGCGGTATGTGGTCAGTAGCTATCACCGACTTTATCCAAATGATCATTATCGTATTGGGGATGCTCTACATCGGATATGAAGTTAGCGGTTTAACCGGTGGCGTTGATGTGGTGATTGCTCACGCGGCAGCAGCAGATAAGCTCAGTATCTTGCCTGATTGGAATTTGGCTGCAGTTCTTGGTTTTATCGCCGCTTTAGTGACCATGATGTTGGGCTCGATTCCTCAGCAAGACGTATTCCAGCGAATCACATCATCTAAGAATGTGGATATTGCAGTAAAAGCATCGATTCTTGGTGGTGTGCTTTATTTCTTATTCGCCTTTATTCCAATTTTCTTAGCCTATTCAGCAAGCTTGATTAATCCTCAACTGGTTGAAAAATATTTGCACGCAGATTCTCAATTGATTTTGCCTAATCTGATTTTGAATCACGCACCATTATTTGCCCAGGTCATGTTCTTTGGAGCACTCTTATCGGCAATTAAGAGTTGTGCCAGTGCCACTCTGTTAGCGCCATCTGTGACCTTCGCCGAAAATATTGTGAAAGGTTTCTTTAAGCACCTCAGCGATCAGCATTTATTGAAAATCATGCGTATCACCGTGTTGTGTTTCACGGTATTTGTCACTTTGTTTGCATTGAACTCTGAGCTATCGATTTTTAAGATGGTGGAGAGTGCTTATAAAGTCACATTGGTTGCTGCTTTTGTGCCTTTGGCTTTTGGTGTCTATTGGTCTAGAGCTAACACGCTTGGAGGTCTATTAGCCGTCTTATTTGGTTTGTCTATCTGGATTTTGTGTGAGCTACTCTGGCCTGATGCTGTGATGCCTCCGCAATTGGCAGGCCTTTGTGCCAGTATCACCGGCATGCTTATCGGTGGCCTGGTGCCGAATTCTCAGTTAAAAGCTGTTCGATAAAAAAATCTGAGAAATTAATCGAATCATTCTAAAAGCTGAACCTCAAGGATTACTGAGGTTCAGTTACAAATCCAATCTTGGTTAAACCTGATCGTTTTGCTGTGGATAGAACTTGAGCGACGGACTCATATCGAGCATTTTTATCTGCACGTAATTGCAACTCAGGCTGCGGAGATTTTTTCGCAGCGGTCTGCGTGTAAATACTTAATGTATCTAAATCGATAGGGGAGTTATTCCAATAGATTTGCCCCTTGGCTGAGACATTCACATTAATCGAGTCAGGCTTCACATCATTCTTCTGGCTATTGGCTTGTGGCAACTCTACCTTCACAGCATGTTGCATCACTGGAATGGTGATCATGAACACAATTAATAAAACCAACATGACATCTACTAAAGGTGTCATGTTGATTTCAGCCATGGGTTGGCTGTCGTCGTCTCCAAGTGGTTCGTTACTAAATGACATGGTGGACCTTAGTTAGAACCTTGTTTCTGGTTAGCTTGATCTGATTGACCAACTCTGGCACCAGTAATGAAGAAAGCATACAAATCATTACCAAAGCGATTAAGTTCAGCAATCAAAACTTTATTGACACGGCTAATTGCGTTATATCCAAGGACGGCTGGAATAGCGACTGCCAAACCTAGTGCAGTCATGATCAATGCTTCACCAATTGGTCCCGCTACCTGATCGATGGTGGCCGTTCCTGTGCTGCCGATACCAATCAGTGCATGGTAGATGCCCCATACCGTGCCAAATAAGCCGATAAAAGGCGCTGTAGCGCCTGTAGAGGCCAAGAAGGTAAGACCTTGTTGAAGATGACCTACAGATTTATCGATGCTGACTTTCAAGCAACGTGTTAACCAATCAGAAGGATTGATCGTTTGATTGAGTTCGCTACGCTGACCAGATTGTTGATTGTGATGTTTCATCGCATCCTGAGCGCTCTTTGCAAGCTCGCAATAAGGGTTCTCTTCCTGTGTCATCTGACTAAGAGCTACATCAAAAGCAGGGGCGTGCCAAAAGCATTCCACCTCTCTGGCAATTTTCTTTGTCTTATAGAGGCTAAGCGCCTTTGTCAAAATAATCACCCATGATGTAATTGACATCGCTAAGAGGATTAATGCGACAGTTCTAGTGACAGCGTCACCTTGTGCCCACATATTGCCTAAGCCAAATGCTTGATTCATTACTTATTCCAGTCTAAAAATATAAGGTTGTATAGCTGTTACTTTAATCGGTTTGCCAGATTCTATAAATGGACGGCACTTTACTTTCAGAGCTGCATCCAAAGCTGATTGATCAAGACGCTGAATGCCGCTACTTTGCGCTAGGTTCGCTTTTTCAACGCTGCCACTCTCGCTTATGTATAAACGGACCATGGCTTTACCTTCTTCACCCATTCTTCGTGATAAGCCAGGGTAGAAGGGTTCCGGTACGCTGCACTGCGCCTGACTCATTGACACGCTCTTGGGTTCGCCTGAACTGCTACCACCAAGACTACTTTGAGGTATTGAGTTCTGAACTTCTTGGGATGCGCTTACAGGGCTTGTGCTGATACTTTTATTAGTTGTTGGCGTAACTGTTGATTTTATTTTTTCTGTAAGGCTTGTTTGTGGTTTTGTCTGTGGCGTTTTACTTTTTTCCAACTGGGGATTGGGGTCTAATAAATTAGCCGTCACAGTTTCACCAATCATGTTGCCTGAACGATGATGTTCTGATCCAAACTGAAACTCCGCAATTAACAGCACATGCAAAAGCACCACCAAGATGGTTATTTTCTTTTGCGAGCTCATATGTTTGAGCTGTTGAACTTGAGGCAGTTGCATCCTTGATGTTTCAGTTAAATTGTTGAGCGCTTGATGACAGTTATGGCGTTGTGTCGTTATTCAGTGATTCACTTCAGCTACTTTAAGAAATAAAAACGGTTGAAGTTTCAATACTATGTTGTTCAAACGCTGAAGGTATCAATTGTTTTGCTAATTGAACCAAGGCATTTGCATCTTGGGTTGAGTAGAAGCGAATACTTCTTGGTGGTGCTGATTGTAATAGCTGGAACTCATCTAGCTTGCGTGACAGTTGTTTAACCACAGCCTCACTAGTGTCAATCAGTTGAATGCCGTCCCCCAGGATCTTACGAATCAATGGTGTGAGGAAAGGGTAGTGGGTGCAACCCAAGACCAATGTATCAATACCTGCATCTTCAAAAGGTTGGAGGTGTTGACGAAGTAAACCCTCCATTTCTGCAGAATCAATTTGCCCTGACTCAATCAGAGGCACTAAGCCCAGACCTGCCTGAGGAATGAATTCGCAATCACCTTCTAAGCTGGCAAGTAGGGCGTTAAATTTATCACTTTTCAAAGTGTTTTGGGTCGCGAGCACACCGACCTTGTGATTGGTGCTTTGGTGAACCGCTGGTTTGATGCCGGGTTCAACTCCAATAATGGGGATGGCTGGCATTTCATGGCGAATATGTGCGATTGCTTCAGCAGTTGCTGTATTGCATGCCACCACCAATGCTTGGCATCCTTCGCGCACTAACCAATGGCATAGATCTAAACTTCTTTGCGCCACCCAATCGCTTGATTTTTCACCGTAGGGTGCATTGGCTGAATCAGCCAAATAAATGTAGTGATGTGCGGGTGCTTGGCGAAGAGCCTCATTGAGGACGGTGAGCCCACCGATCCCCGAATCAAAAACTCCAATTGTTGCCAAGCTATTCCCTATGCCTTAAAGAGCAAGAAATGCTATTAAGCTTTATTGACTGGAATTTTTCCAATCTTGGCTTGCCACTCTTGAGGACCTGTGTTGTGCACTGATGTGCCGCTTGAATCAACAGCAACAGTCACTGGCATATCCTCAATTGTGAATTCATAGATAGCTTCCATACCTAAATCAGCAAATCCAACAACTTTAGATTCTTTAATCGCTTTAGATACTAAATAAGCAGCGCCACCAACAGCCATCAAGTAAGCCGATTTATGTTTCTTAATCGCTTCAATAGCAACAGGACCGCGCTCGGCTTTACCAACCATGGAGATCAAACCTGTTTGAGCCAACATCATTTCTGTGAACTTATCCATACGAGTTGCTGTTGTTGGACCTGCTGGGCCAACCACCTCATTACGAACTGGATCAACTGGACCAACGTAATAAATCACGCGGTTCTTAAAGTCCACCGGTAATTTCTCACCTTTAGCCAACATGTCGGCAATGCGCTTATGAGCAGCATCGCGACCCGTTAACATTTTGCCGTTGAGAAGAAGTGTTTGACCTGGTTTCCAGCTAGCAACTTCTTCTGGAGTCAAAGTATCTAAGTTAACGCGTGTGGATTTCTCTGTATCTGGAGCCCAAGCCACTTGTGGCCAATCCGACAGTGATGGTGGGGTCAAAATTGCTGGACCATCACCATGAAGATGGAAGTGAACGTGGCGAGTTGCCGCGCAGTTTGGAATCATGGCTACTGGTAATGAAGCCGCATGAGTTGGATAGTCAAGAATCTTGACATCCAATACAGTTGTTAAGCCACCAAGACCCTGTGCGCCGATGCCTAGTGCATTGACCTTTTCCATGATCTCTAAACGAAGCTCTTCTACGCGTGTCTTAGGGCCACGTGCAATGAGTTCATGAATATCAACCGGTGCCATTAATGACTCTTTTGCCAATAACATGGCTTTTTCAGGTGTGCCGCCAATACCAATACCTAAAATACCAGGAGGGCACCAGCCCGCACCCATGGTTGGTACTGTCTTGATGACCCAATCAACGATGGAGTCTGAAGGATTCAACATATACATCTTGCTCTTGTTCTCTGAACCGCCGCCTTTAGCAGCGCAAATCACTTCAACGCCATCGCCTTCAACAATTTCGTAGTGAACAACAGCGGGGGTGTTGTCCTTAGAGTTAGTACGTTTACCTGCTGGATCTAGCAATACAGAGGCACGTAGCTTGTTATCAGGATGGTTATAAGCGCGACGCACGCCTTCATTCACCATCTCTTGAACGCTCATTTTGGCATCCCATTTCACGTGCATACCTACTTTTAAGAACACAACCGCAATACCGGTATCTTGACAGATCGGGCGCTTACCTTCAGCACACATACGGCTATTCGTCAAAATTTGGGCAATCGCATCTTTAGCAGCGGGGCTTTCCTCGCGCTCATAAGCTTTACCTAGCGCTGTGATGTAGTCTAGCGGGTGGTAATAAGAGATGTATTGGAAACCATCGGCGATGCTTTGGATAAAGTCGTCTTGACGAATTGTGCTCATAGTTAGTTATTTTGATAAATTGTTGATATGAAGAGTCCTATTTTACCTAGGGAAAGTGGCCATGGACGAGAATTGGCCTATCGAATAATCTTGTTTTAATTAAAAAGTATTCACGCATTCAGGGTGAATAGCCCTAAGTCCTAGGGGTAACCCTTATTAAGCCTAAGTTTCTCAGGATTGTCAGTCAATTGTCAGTCCATCCCCCTAATCTCGAAGTTTGTATAAAACAACCTCGAAAGTTGGAGATAAGTATGTCCGCAATGGAACAGATGTTAGTAGAAACTAGAGTTTTCAATCCACCTAAAGGATTTGCCAAGCAGGCTGCTATTAGCAGCATGGAGCAATACAACGCGATGTGCCAGTCTTTTGAAAAAGACTTCGATGGTACTTGGGCAAGACTTGCTAAAGAAAACTTATTCTGGAAGAAGCCTTTTACAAAGGTTCTTGATGAATCTAAGGCACCATTTTACAAATGGTTTGAAGATGGTTTAACTAACGCTTCATACAACTGTATCGACCGCAATATTCAAAATGGTTTGGGTAAAAAGACTGCAATCATTTTCGAAGCTGATGGCGGAGATGTTACAAAAGTTACTTATCAAGAATTGCATGACCGCGTAGCTACTTTTGCTAACGGTCTTAAAAAGCTTGGTATCAAAAAGGGCGATCGTGTAGTTATCTACATGTCTATGTCTATCGAAGGCGTTGTAGCGATGCAAGCATGTGCTCGTATTGGCGCAACTCACTCAGTGGTGTTCGGTGGCTTCTCTGCAAAATCATTGCAAGAACGTATTGTTGACGTAGGTGCTGTTGCTTTGATTACAGCCGACCAACAAATGCGTGGCGGTAAAGCATTGCCATTAAAAGTAATTGCTGATGAAGCGCTTGCTTTAGGTGATTGCGAAAAGTTAAAGCATGTGATCGTTTACAAGCGTACGGGTGGCGACATCCCAATGAAAGCTGGTCGTGACAAGTGGATGCATGACGTAGCTGCTGGCCAATCTAAAGTATGTGAGCCAGAGTGGGTAAGTGCAGAGCACCCATTATTCGTGCTTTACACATCAGGTTCTACTGGTAAGCCTAAGGGTGTTCAGCACTCAACAGGTGGTTACTTATTGTGGGCGATGCTCACAATGAAGTGGACATTTGACCTTCGCGATAGCGATGTGTTCTGGTGTACGGCTGACATTGGTTGGGTAACTGGCCATAGCTATATCGCTTACGGTCCTTTGGCTTGTGGCGGCACACAAATCGTTTTTGAAGGTGTACCAACATACCCGAACGCTGGTCGTTTCTGGGAAATGATTCAGCGTCACAAAGTTTCTATTTTCTACACAGCACCAACAGCGATTCGTTCTTTGATCAAGGCGTCTGATACAGATCCTTCTGTACATCCTAAGAAGTACAACTTGAAGAGCTTGCGTCTATTGGGTTCTGTAGGTGAACCAATCAATCCTGAAGCTTGGATGTGGTACCACAAGAACATTGGTGGCGAGAAGTGTCCAATTGTTGATACATTCTGGCAGACTGAAACTGGTGGTCACATGATTACACCATTGCCAGGTGCAACACCATTAGTGCCAGGTTCTTGCACATTGCCATTGCCAGGCATTATGGCTGCGATTGTTGACGAAGCTGGCGGCGATATGCCAAACGGCCAGGGCGGTATCTTGGTTGTGAAGCGTCCATGGCCTTCAATGATTCGTACGATTTGGGGTGACCCAGAGCGTTTCAAGAAGAGCTACTTCCCAGAAGAGTTGGGTGGCACGCTTTACTTGGCAGGCGACGGCGCAATCCGTAACAAAGACACAGCCTATTTCACAATCACAGGTCGTATTGATGACGTGTTAAACGTATCAGGTCACCGCATGGGTACGATGGAAATCGAATCATGCTTGGTAGCGAACCCATTGGTAGCTGAAGCTGCCGTAGTGGGCCGTCCTGATGATATGACTGGTGAAGCCATTGTTGCTTTCGTAGTTCTTAAAGGTAAGCGTCCTACTGGCGATGAAGCCAAGAAGATTGCTACTGATCTACGTAATTGGGTTGGTAAAGAGATTGGCCCAATTGCTAAGCCAAAAGAAATTCGTTTCGGTGATAACTTACCTAAAACACGCTCAGGCAAGATCATGCGTCGCTTGCTACGTGTGTTAGCAAAAGGTGAAGAAATCACTCAAGATACTTCAACACTTGAAAATCCAGCTATTTTGGATCAGTTGAAAGAAGCGATCTAAGTTTCCTTGTTGGTTAGCTTTTGTAGTTATTTAGGCCGGCAACTCTTCGAGTTACCGGCCTTTTTTCTGCAAGCTGCGTAATAATCCGGTTATGGCACATCTTTCCCGCACCAAAAAAATAGGTTTGTACTATTTGCTGTTTACAGCGGGATTCCTATTATTTGTTTATTTGCTGGGCTCTGTTGAAGAAAAGAATGGCTCAGGCATTTGGCTGGGCTACGTCTTTTTATTCGTCACTATTGCCATTTACGCCAGTATTGGATTGATCTCACGAACCTCGGATATCACCGATTACTACATTGCCGGACGCAAGGTGCCGGCAATCTTTAATGGTATGGCAACGGCAGCTGATTGGATGAGTGCTGCCACTTTTATTGGCTTGGTGGGTATCTTATTTAGCTCTGGATACAAGGGCTTGGCTTTCATTGTAGGTTGGACTGGTGGGTTTTGTTTGGTCGCTATGTTGATCGCGCCCTATATTCGAAAGTTTGGCTCTTACACCATCCCTGATTTTCTGGCGATTCGATATAGCCAGGGACGTGAGGGTGGTAGTCGTGTTGTGCGTATGGTGGCAGTCGGCACCACGATCTTATGTTCCTTCGTTTACTTAGTAGCTCAAATACAAGGCGTTGGATTAATAGTTAATCGTTTTATTGGTGTTGAGTTTGGCATTGGTGTTTTCTTTGGTCTTGCTGGTATTTTGGTTTGTTCTTTCTTGGGTGGTATGCGAGCCGTTACATGGACCCAAGTAGCTCAGTACATCATCCTAATCATTGCTTTATTGCTTCCTTTGGGAATGATCTCTCATAACAAGCATGGTTCATTCTTTCCGCAAGCAAGTTACGGACAAGTCCTTCAAGAAATTGAATATCACGAAAGAGACTTTGAAGTCACGGCTGAAGAGGTCAAGGTTAGAGATTTCTATCAAAAGAAAGTTGTTTCTTTAGAGCAGAAGATTGCTAGTCTTCCTCAATCTTATTTTGACGGTAAGAAAAAGGTTGAAAAAGAGTTACGTGACGCAAGGGTTTCTCAAGCATCTCTCAAAGATGTCAAAGCTTTAGAGAGAAAGTTGCAAACTTACCCAGTCAGCCCTTCGGACGCCTATGAGGTTTGGCAAAAAGAAAAATTAGAGGCCTATCATCGCAGTCAAACGGCGACTCCTTCAATGGATCCAATTTCTGGGAAGGCAGTCGACGCCTCAGGCATGGATCAACTGAACTTTATTTTGTTAATTTTTTGTCTCATGTTCGGCACAGCTAGTCTGCCGCACATTTTGACTCGCTACTACACGACAACTAGTGTATCTGCGACCAGATACTCTGTTTTCTGGACTTTGTTTTTTGTAGCCATTTTCTATATCAGCGTACCCGCCTTGGCGGCAATGGTGAAGTTAGAGCTCTTTAAAAACTTAGTTGGTATTTCTTTTGCGGATTTACCAAATTGGGTTTTACAGTGGCGAAAATTAGAGCCACCTGTTCTATCTATTACTGATGTCAATGGTGATGGATTTGTTCAATGGGCTGAATTGGTTATTTCACCTGACATGATTATTTTGGCGGCGCCTGAGATTGCTGGTTTGCCATATGTTATTTCAGGTTTGGTGGCTGCTGGTGCTTTAGCTGCAGCCCTTTCAACTGCTGATGGTTTATTGCTCACGATTGCTAATGCTATCTCTCATGACGTCTACTATCACATGATTGATAAAAAGGCCTCTCATCAAAAGCGTGTGACAACCGCAAAGATTGCTCTATTGGGCGTGGCATTGTTTGCTGCTTATGTCACATCATTGCGCCCTGGAGATATTTTGTTCTTGGTGGGCGCCGCATTCTCTCTAGCCGCATCTAGCTTCTTTGCAGTTTTAATTTTGGCTGTGTTTTCTAAACGAATTAATCAGTGGGGTGCCATTGCGGGCATGATTACAGGTCTGGCCGTCAGTGGAACTTATATCGCCTTGAACTATCCATTTGTTTCCAGAATTACGGGTGTGTTTGGCGAGCGTTGGTTTGGTATTGACCCAATTGCCTCAGGTGCTTTTGGTATTCCTGCGAGTTTTATTGCTGCATTTTTAGTCTCTTATCTCACCAAACCCAACCCACCCGTGATTGGTCGTTTGGTGGATTACCTCAGAGAATCTCGCTCTAGCGTTTAAATAACTTTTTCCAACCATCTAGGCCTAACTTCTCCATGGCGGCTATATTGGTTTCAAAGATTGCCTCAGCTTCCGGAAAGGCCTCAACTGCTTTATCAATACTATCTTCACGAATGATGTGAAGGGTTGGATAGGGTGAGCGATTAGTGAAATTAGTAATGTCATCAACTTCTGTGCCGGCAAATTGATACTGTGGGTGGAAGCTAGCTATTTGAAGTTCTCCATCAAGATTCAACTCTTCCAATAGGCCATCGGCTAAATCAAGAAACTCGTTGTAATCTAAAAAGTCCTGCAACACATGAGGGTGTATTAGAAGGGTGGTATCGGTTTTTTCAGGCGATGTTTCTGCTAGATGCTCTAGTTCATTGGCAAGATCTTGTAAAAGTGATTCCACTGAGCTTGCTTCACTCACGAAGTAACGAATTTGTTCTTTGACATGTACTGCCTTAGCAAATGGGCATAGATTAAGGCCTATAACAGCCTTTAAAAGCCAATCTTGGGTATCTTGGATGTATTGCGGGGCTTGGTTTGTCATGATTTTTTTACCTTTTTGACAGCATTGTGTATCGTATAGCCCATGATTCGTATTACAGAGCTGCGCTTACCCATTAATCATGCTCCAGAGGAGCTAGAAGCTGCCATCTTAAAGCGTTTGAATATCGCTGCAAAGGATTTGGTGGAATTCACAGTATTTAAGCGTAGTCATGATGCTCGCAAAAACACAGCCTTATCCTTAATTTATACGATTGATCTATCTGCTAAAAACGAAGAACAACTTCTTAAAAAGCATGGTCATGATCAGCATATTCGTCCTGCCCCAGACACAAGTTACCACTTTGTAGCAAAAGCCCCAACTAACTTGAGCACAAGACCTGTTGTTATTGGTTTTGGACCTTGTGGAATATTTGCAGCTTTACTCTTGGCTCAGATGGGTTTTAAGCCGATTGTTTTGGAGCGTGGCAAGCAGGTCAGGGAGCGCACTCAAGACACCTGGGGTCTGTGGCGAAAAAATGTCTTAAACCCAGAATCGAACGTTCAGTTTGGTGAGGGTGGTGCTGGAACTTTCTCTGATGGCAAGTTATATAGCCAGATTAAAGATCCTAAGTTCTATGGACGCAAAGTCATCCACGAGTTTATTAAAGCCGGTGCTCCAGAAGAGATTTCTTATGTAGCTAAACCCCATATCGGAACTTTTAGATTGGTGGGTGTGGTTGAAAAAATGCGCCAAGAGATTATTGATCTGGGTGGGGAGATTCGTTTTCAACAAAAGGTCACCGGCTTTGAGATAGAAAACGGCCAAATACAAGGTGTGCAATTAGAAAGTGGTGAGAAGCTTGCTGCTGATCATGTCATCCTCGCTCTAGGTCACAGTGCTCGAGATACATTCCAAGCGCTGCATGACGCAGGGGTTTACCTGGAAGCTAAACCATTTTCGGTGGGATTCAGGATTGAGCATCCTCAATCTCTCATTGATAAAGCGCGTTTAGGTCCTCACGCAGGGCATCCATTAATTGGCGCAGCAGATTACAAATTAGTGCATCACGCCAAAAATGGCAGGGCTGTTTATAGTTTCTGTATGTGCCCAGGCGGCACAGTGGTCGCTGCCACATCTGAAGAAAATCGCGTTGTTACCAATGGCATGAGTCAATACTCTCGTAATGAGCGCAATGCCAATGCTGGTATCGTCGTCAATATTGATCCTAAAGATTATGGCGGTGGTCCTGATAAGCCTCTTGCTGGTATAGATTTTCAACGTGAGTTGGAATCAAGAGCTTTTGAACTGGGTGGCAGAAACTATGAGGCGCCAGGGCAGTTGGTGGGTGACTTCATCGCAGGTAAAGCATCTACAGAATTTGGCAGCGTGATTCCGTCCTATAAACCGGGCGTTCACCTCACAGATTTGGCTACAGCCATTCCTGATTTTGCCATTGAAGCTATGCGTGAGGCATTGCCTGCTTTTGAAAAACAAATCAAAGGTTTCTCAATGCATGACGCTGTGTTGACTGGCGTTGAAACAAGAACGTCATCGCCATTACGTATTACCCGTGGCAATAATTATCAGAGCCTCAACGTTAAAGGGCTATATCCAGCTGGTGAGGGTGCTGGTTATGCTGGAGGAATTCTTTCAGCAGGCGTTGATGGCATCAAAGTTGCTGAAGCAGTGGCTTTAGATTGTCTCGGTGCAAAATAAATAAGCCGGCTTAAGATCTAAGCCGGCTTTTTTACGTAGGGCAGTTGCTAATTAATTTAATTACTTAGCGCCGTCCAAAATCCACTTAACTACAGTCTTAGCATCTGCTTCGCTGATGCCAGCGTTTGCAGGCATTGGAACTGGACCCCAAACACCAGCGCCACCAGCTTTAACTTTTTTAGCTAATTTATCAACTGCATCAGCCTGACCTTTGTACTTGGCAGCGATATCTTTATATGCTGGACCAACTACTTTTTTGTCTACTGCATGGCAACCCATACAAGCGTTCTTAGTTGCGATTTCTTTTGAAGCAAATGCAGGTGCAGATACCATCAATGCTGAAGCTACCAATGCGCTGATTAATTTCATGAATTTCTCCGGTTAAATCATTAAAAAAATACTGTACCGACTGATTATATAAAAATACTGCGTAAGTGCCTATGCAGTGTTTCTACCTAGAAAACACTTAATAAAACTTATTAAATATCAACAACTTAAACTGATTTTCGGCCAAGTAATGAGCAATTCTTGATGTGGCTCAAGCAAAGCCTATGCATTAAGCACTCTAGTCTCTAGGGTTAGCCTGGCTAAGGGTTTAAAATCCTATGCTTAAAGTACTGATAGCGCTGAAATTGGGTAAATGACTTATTCATATAAAGATATAAGTAATGCATAGTTCCCAAACATCTAGTTATTAGTTATCTTTCGGGGTTCATTCAGAATAAAAAGCAGGAATCATGGCAAGTTATCAAACAGAAACCGTACTGAGCGTTAAGCACTGGAACGACACACTCTTTAGCTTCACGACTACAAGAAACAAAAGCTTGCGCTTTCGTAATGGTCACTTCTTGATGATTGGTTTAGAAGTGGAGGGTAAGCCTTTAGTGCGCGCATATAGTGTGGCCAGTGCTAACTATGAAGAGCATCTAGAGTTCTTTAGCATTAAGGTTGAAAATGGCCCGCTCACATCAAGACTGCAAAAAATCAAAGTCGGTGATCCTATTTTGGTGAGTGAAAAATCTGTTGGTACTTTAGTGATTGATGACTTAAACCCAGGAAAGAACCTTTACTTGTTTAGTACTGGAACTGGTTTAGCGCCATTCATGAGCATCATTCGTGACCCAGAAACCTATGAACGATTTGAAAAGGTAGTATTGATTCATGGTGTTCGTTTGGTGAGTGAGTTAGCTTATGAAGATTACATTCGTAACGTATTGCCTAACGATGAATTCTTAGGTGAAATGGTTCGTGAGAAATTAATCTACTATCCAACTGTTACTCGTGAGGCTTTTAAGCATACGGGTCGCCTGACAACAGCAATTGAAAACGGCCAGTTATTTAAAGACATTGGTTTACCTCCTCTTGATCCAGCAACTGACCGCGGCATGATTTGCGGCAGTCCTTCAATGTTGAAAGAGATTTGCGAGATGTTGGACGCAAGAGGTTTCAAAGTTTCACCAAGCCTCGGACAGCTTGGCGATTACGTTTACGAAAGAGCCTTCGTAGAGAAGTAACTCAAACAATTAAATGATCAATTGATCAAAACAAAAAAGCCCTATGGAAACTTAGGGCTTTTTGTTTGTTTGATTCTTGAGTTGCTCAATTAAAAATTGGGCTGCTGGAGATAGGACGCTATTTTTTCTTGTTGTGATGCCAATCAATCGATCGGTGCTAGGCAGGTTAATATCAAATCTAATAATTTCACCTCGATTAACTTCATAAATTAATTGATTTGATGAGACGATAGCCAGCATATCTGTTTCAAGTAAGATGCCTCTAATGATGGCTAAGTCACCAGTTTCAATGGATGCCTGAGGGGCTTTTAGATTAATGCTTTTAAAAAGTTGATCGATCAATTCTCTTGACGGAGATTTTTTCCTTGGGAAAATCCAAGAGGCTAGTTGATATATATCTTTGATCTGTCTATTTTTCGCAAGAGGATGATCTTTTCTTCCTACGATGCATAAACTCTCGCTAATTAAGGGCTCTTGATTAAAGTCACTGGCATACTCGGGTCCCCTTAATGCGCCAATAATGAAGTCTAAGTCACCTGATCGCAAATCCTTTGCTAAGTCTTCAAACGGACTTTCAATCGTCACAATATTGATATCTGGATATTGTTTGTGTAGTTGAATAATCGCATTAGGTAATATTTTTCCTCGACTAAGAGGGAGTGCGCCGATGTGGACTGTACCAATCACTTGATGATTCACCTGAGCAATTTCAGGTCTAATATTTCTTAGCTCGTTCATCGCCATTCTTACTTGACTGGCAAATTGCTGTGCAAACTTAGAGGGACTTAAGCCCTCTTGATTTCTTATGAATAGCTTTTGTTTTAGACCTTGCTCTAAAGAACGAATGGTCTGAGAGATAGCCGGTTGACTTATATTGAATAAATTCGCCACTGATGGCATGTGATGGAGTTTTTCTAGTTCCAAAAAAATCTCCAAGCGTTTTTCATTTAATAGTTGTGCGGGCACTAGTGATAGATGTTTGGGTTGATCTAGTAAAAACTGAATAGCACGTTGAGTTCTAAAAACAATAGGTTCGGCTTCTTTGCGAAGCAGAACGCCTGATTTTTTTCTTTCAAATAAGTTAATCCCTAAATCTAATTCAAGAAGTGAGATTGAGCGAGAAATGGATGATTGGCTTTTGTGCAACAGCTTGGCTGCATGACTAATATTTCCGACTTCCGCAACGAAAAATGCGTAATACAGTTTTTCGAGAGAGGGCAGAAGATTTTGCTTGATTTTATCCATGCTATTTAGTTATCAAATTAATTGATTGGCTTCAATCAGAATTAGGGTTATCCCTGAAAACCTATTTAAAAATTGGGTTGTATCTATTGTAGCTATGATAACTACCTAATTAGCCATCTATTTTACTTATTAGTATAGATTTAAAAGCTTTGCGTTTTTATGATCGTTCATATCTTATTAAAACTATCAAAGGAGATGTAATGACCACAAAGCGTCAATTTACTCAAATCATGATGGCTGCCGCGATGATGCTTTCTTTGGGCTGCGCTACAGCTCAAGAGGTCTATCCCAACAAACCAATCAAGCTGATCGTGCCATTCCCTCCAGGTGGCTCTACTGATATTTTTGCCAGGATGTTGGGGGATAAATTAAGCCAGAGTTGGAAGCAGGCAATTATTGTTGAAAATAAGCCAGGTGCTAGTGGCCAAATTGCGATTGATGCATTGTTGAAGGCTCCGTCTGACGGTTATACGGTTTTTATGGGGCACATCGGCACTTTATCGGTTAACCCAAGCCTTTTTGAAACTCTTAATTACAACCCCCAAAAAGATTTGATGCCTGTATCAAGAATTGCTACTGTTCCCAATATTTTGGTGATCAATCCTTCCTTGCCATTCAAGACAACAGCAGAGTTGGTTAGTTATGCGAAAAAGAATCCTGGTAAATTGAATTACAGCTCCGGTGGTAATGGTGGAGCTGCGCATATTGCTATGGAATATTTCAAGATGGCTGCTGGCGTTGACATCTTGCATATTCCGTACAAGGGAACAGTTCCATCTGTAACAGACCTTCTTGGTGGCCAAGTCAATATGACCATGACGGGCGCGCCTCCATTGATGCAGCATATTCAAGTGAATAAATTGCGGGCATTGGGAGTCTCCAGCACTAAGCGAATTGATGCTCTACCTGGAATTCCTTCCATTGCTGAATCAGGTGTTCCTGGTTTGAATGGCTTTGATGCGACTCAATGGTATGGCTTGGTTGTTAAATCTGGCACAAGCAAAGAAATTGTTGCTAAGCTTAATGCAGGTGTTAAGGAGACTTTTGATAATCCTGCTGCAAGAGAGCGCTTAAAGGGTGAGGGTGCCATCGTTCAGACAGATACGCCTGAGGAATTTGCAAAATTTATTCAGTCAGAAACAGTTCGTTGGGCTAGAGTCATCAAGACTGCCAACGTAAAACCAAACTGATTATCAAAGTTCTTACTGTAATGGCGCTAAAAACATTACTGGGAAATCATCCACTGACAAATCAAGTTAAGTCGGGTGAGGTTAGTCACCCTGATTTGAATTTTGAATTTGTTGACGAGCCAGTACCTAATAAGGCGTTTAAACGTGTTGTTGCATGTAATGAATTTGATTTAGCTGAATTGGCAATTGTGACTTTTTTCCAAGCTAAAGCCTTAGGTAAACCTTTAACGCTTTTGCCAATTCCAGTTATGGGGCGGTCTCAGCAAGGGTTGCTAATGACTCGACGAAATTCAGCGATTAATACAGTCGCTGATTTGCGCGGCGCTAAGATTGGCGCTCGTTCAGCAGCGCAAACCTCTGTTGTTTGGCTAAGAGGGTACTTGAATGATGAGTGTGGTCATGGGTATCAAGATGCATCATGGTTGAGTTATGAGCAGGCGCACATCACCGAAGATTTATCTTCCATCAACTTTTCATCCGCACCTAATCAAGCCCATTTATTAAATGACTTATTAGATGGACGCATTGACGCCGCTTTATTAAATCCTGCTGACACCCAACATCCTGATCTAAAGCAAGTCATTTCAGAGCCTGAATTGAAAGCAAAGACTTGGGAGGCATCTAAAGGCATCTCCCAAGTTAATCATGTGTTGGTTATACGCCAGGATGTATTGACCCAGCAACCGAATGTGGCAGAGAGCTTGACTGGGCTATTTAAACAATCATATGAACATGCAATTCAGAAGCAGCCATCGCTAGCCTTGCCATTTGGACAGAATTCCTTGAGTCCCAGTTTGCAGCAATTATTGAAGTACTCATATGAGCAAGGTTTGCTTAAAAGAAATATATCTATAGAAAGCTTATTTATTTAACCGAAGTACATATTACATAGAAGAGGTTGGAAATGAAATTCAAAACAAAAGCTGTTGCTATTTTTTTAGCTGCACTATTTAGTGCAGGTGTCCATGCGCAAAATTATCCAAATAAGCCCATTAAAATTGTGGTGGGATATGCCCCTGGTGGCGCTGTGGACTTGGTTGCACGAACCATTGGGCAAAGTATGTCTACAAGTATGGGGCAATCAATCATTGTTGAGAATAAGCCGGGTGGTGCTACTAATATCGCGGTTAAGCAAGTAATTGATAGTCCTCCTGATGGTTATACATTGATGTTGGCAGCTAATGCTTTAGCAGCCAATATGGCCTTATTTAAGCCAGCTCCTTTTGATGCTGAAAAACAGTTATCTACAATTTCTTTGATTGGTAGCGTGCCTGTCGTTATTGCCACTAGAGCGGAAAGCCCATTTAATAATTTGGGTGATCTATTAAAGGCAGCTAAGGCAAATCCTGACACCATTACCTATGGTTCACCTGGTAATGGCGCTACTCCGCATATGGCTTTGAAGTTTTTTGAACAGGCCGCAAAAATATCTCTGAAGCATATTCCATATAAAGGCGGTTCACCTGCCATCACAGATCTTATTGGTGGCCAATTAGATCTTGTTGCCTTAAATGCTCTTGAGGTTTCGACACATGTGAAAAGTGGGCGTTTAAAGGTGTTGGCTGTTATGAGTGCTGGACGTTCACCTATTTTTCCTGATGTGCCAACCATTGCTGAAAGTGGCTATGCGGGTTTTGAAGCCTCTGTTTGGTATGGCTTAGTTGCTCCAGCAGGAACGCCACAAAAGATCATTGATCAACTTCACAGCGAGGTACAAAAAGCACTAGCAACAAAAGAAGTTAAAGATCGTTTGACAGCTGTTGGTGGCGAAGTAAAGCCAGGATCTCAAGCGCTATTTAAAAACTTATTAAAGTCTGAGAGACAGCGTTATGAAAAGTTGGTTCGCGAAGCCAATATCAAACCTGATTAATTCAATTTATTTGGAAGGTGTTTTTCATGAAAAATATGTCACGTTATATCGCTAGCTTCTTTTTAGCGCTTTCTATAGTTGGTTGTGCCAGCACTTCACAAACTTTAGCTCCATCCGGTAAGTTAAGGGTGGGTATGTACCCTGGAAGCCCTACATCCATCATTCCAGGTCCAACCCCAGCGGAGAATCGAGGTGTTGGATATGACTTAGGGCAAGAGTTAGCTAAAAAAATACAGGTTGGTTTTGAACCCGTTGTCTTTCAGAAAAATGCCGATGTATTAGCTGCAGTGAAGGCTGGTCAAGTCGATGTGACATTTACAAATGCCACAGAAGCTAGAAAAAAGGATATGGACTTTTCAGCCACTTTTTTGCGCGTAGAGCAAGGTTATTTATTGGGACCTAATAGTCGTATCAAATCAATGGATGACGTGGATAAGGCAGGAGTAAAAATTGGTGTGAGTTCCGGTAGTACCTCTGAATCAGTTTTAGGTAAACAATTTAAAAATGCCAAATTGGTTAAAGCAAACTCACTTAAACAAGCGGAAGCGATGCTGAAATCAAAAGAGATTGATGCCTTTGCAACTAATAAAGCGATCTTGAATGAATTATCAGATCAAGTACCGGGTTCGCTTGTTTTAAAGGGTGCATGGGGCTATGAGAACTTCGCTATTGGTATTCCTAAGGGTCGTGAGGCAGGTTTACCTGTGTTAAATGACTTCATCAATCAAGCTAAGTTGAATGGCCAAATAGACGCTGCTGTTAAGCGTTCTGGCTTGCGCGGTGTTGCGCCTAATTAAATTGAATATAGATCAGGAATGAAATGATTATTGATTGCCATGGCCATTACACAACAGCTCCAAAAGCTTTAGAAGAGTGGCGTAACCAACAAGTTGCTAACATCAATACGCCCAACTTGGGTCCTAAGGTGTCAGACCTAAAAATCTCAGATGATGAGTTAAGAGAATCTATTGTTCAGAATCAACTATCAAAAATGAAGGAGAGGGGTAGTGATTTAACTATTTTCTCTCCAAGAGCCAGTTTCATGGCTCATCATATTGGCGACTTTAATACCTCATCAACTTGGGCAGCTATTTGTAACGAGCTTTGCTACAGAGTGGCTCAGTTGTTTCCTGATCACTTTATTGGAGCGGCGATGTTGCCCCAGTCGCAAGGTGTTGATCCTAAAACATCCATTCCTGAACTTGAAAAATGTATAAAAGACTTTGGGTTTGTTGGAATTAACTTAAACCCTGATCCATCAGGCGGTCATTGGAAAGAGCCACCATTGTCGGATAAGCACTGGTACCCCATCTACGAAAAGATGGTTGAATATGAGATTCCTGCCATGATTCATGTGAGTACAAGTTGCAATCAGTGTTTTCATACAACGGGCGCACATTATTTAAATGCAGATACCACTGCATTTATGCAATGTTTAACATCTGATTTATTTAAAGACTTCCCTAGTCTTAAGTTTGTCATACCTCATGGTGGTGGTGCTGCTCCTTATCACTGGGGGCGGTTTAGGGGCTTGGCTCAAGAGCTTAAAAAGCCGCTTTTAGATGAGCACCTACTTAATAATATTTATTTTGATACTTGTGTTTATCACCAGCCTGGTATCGATTTATTAACTAAAGTTATTCCTGTTAAAAACATTCTATTTGCTTCAGAAATGATTGGTGCTGTTAGGGGAATTGATCCTGAGACAGGTTTCTATTTTGATGACACCAAGAGATACATTGAATCCACTAATAATTTATCCAATGATGAGCGGCAAATGATTTACGAAGGTAATGCCAGAAAAGTTTATCCAAGGCTAGATCGTTTTTTAAAAGCTAAAGGGCAGTGATTTCTATGAGTTCTCCTATGAATCAATTAGGTATTGTGAAGCGTCATATTGACCGAGCTAATCCTGAGCAAATTAAAGAATTACGTAGCTTTGGCGTAGCAACTGTTCATGAGGCAATGGGTAGGGTGGGATTAATGCAGACTTATATGAGACCTATCTATCAGGGGGCTCATTTGTGTGGCTCAGCTGTAACGGTTCTTTTGCACCCCGGAGACAACTGGATGATGCATGTGGTTGCTGAGCAAATTAAGCCTGGTGATGTGGTTGTTGCCGCTATAACAGCAGAATGTACCGATGGTTATTTTGGAGATTTGCTAGCCACATCATTTAGAGCTCGAGGGGCGCTTGGTTTGGTGATTGATGCTGGTGTTCGAGATGTAAAAGATTTAACGGCTATGGAGTTTCCAGTATTTAGTAAGGCTATTAGCGCTAAGGGAACTATTAAAGCAACTATTGGTTCTGTCAACATTCCTGTTGTCTGCGCTGGTGCATTAGTGAACCCTGGTGATATTGTTTTGGCTGATGATGATGGTGTGGTTGTAGTTCCTCTAGCACTTGCTGATCAGGTGATTCAGGCAGCCAGTCAGCGGGAGAGTAATGAATCAGAAAAGCGTCAAAAATTAGCAAGCGGTGTTTTAGGCCTTGATATGTACAAAATGAGGGAGGCTTTAGACAAAGCCGGACTTCAATATATTGATTAAAGACCTCAAAACAAAAAAAGCCCTAAGTTTCCTTAGGGCTTTTTAATAGGACTGGCGGAGAAAGCGGGATTCGAACCCGCGGTAGGCTATAAACCTACGCACGCTTTCCAGGCGTGTGACTTAAACCACTCATCCATCTCTCCGTGCAAGAGCGAGATTATATACGCCCGCTCTTGGATTAACTGATGACTTATTCAGCCTCGGCCATACCGCCAACAACATGGCTAAAGCCGCCGTCAACGTATGTGATTTCACCAGTAATACCGCTCGCTAGGTCTGACATTAAAAATGCCGCAGCATTACCAACATCTTCAACTGTCACATTACGGCGTAATGGTGCGTTGGCTTCAACGAAATCCAAAATCTTGCCAAAGCCTTTGATGCCTGATGCTGCCAATGTCTTGATAGGGCCAGCTGAAATACCGTTACAACGAATACCTTTAGGCCCTACTGAGTTAGCCAAATAACGAACGCTGGCTTCTAATGAGGCTTTTGCTAAGCCCATTGTGTTGTAGTTAGGTACAACCATTTGTGAACCGAGGTAAGTTAATGTCAAAAGAGCAGATTTGTCATTTAGCATTGGTAATGCAGCTTTAGCCATCGCTGGGAAGCTGTATGCTGAAATGTCGTGAGCGATCTTGAATGACTCTCTTGATAAACCGTCCAAGAAGTCACCAGCAATTGCTTCACGTGGGGCAAAGCCAATTGAATGGATCAAACCATCAAATTTTGGCCAAGTTGCAGATAAGTCAGCAAAAAGCTTCTCAATTTGAGCGTCATCACCCACATCGCAGTCAAAAATCAATTTGCTGTTGAATTCTTCAGCAAATTCAGTAATACGGTCTTTAAAGCGGTCGCCTACATAAGTAAAGGCCAGTTCAGCACCTTCTCGGTGGCAAGCTTTGGCAATGCCATAAGCAATAGAACGGTTAGAAAGTAGACCAGTTAGGACGATTTTTTTACCGGCTAAGAAACCCATTTTTGCTTCCTTTATTCTTTTTGATGCATTTGTTAATGTCTAATTACAATTGTCACACATGCAAATGATTAGACCCTTACTTTCATCCGTCATTTTAAGCCTATTGCTATGGGGCGGGCTCAGTATTCATTCTGAGGTGAAAGCTGCGCACGGTTTCGCCCAATATGGTGATTTGCGTTATCCAGCTGGTTTTAAGCATTTTGATTACGTGAATCCAGAGGCGCCACAAGGCGGAACTCTGCAGTTACCCAATCCTGATCGCCGCACCAGTTTTGATAAGTTCAACCCATTTACCTTAAAAGGTGTCACTGCTCCCGGGGTTGCTCAATTAATGTTTGAGAGCTTATTAATAGGAAGTGCTGATGAGGTGGCTTCAGCCTACGGTTTATTGGCTGAAGATGTCACAGTCGCTAATGATCAGCTTTCAGTAACATTCAGACTCAGGTCTGCTGCCCAATTTAATGATGGTAGCCCTGTACTTGCCAAAGATGTGAAGTACTCATTCGATGTCTTGATGAGCAAGTTAGCTAGCCCTCAATACAAAACAATTTATGCCGATGTGAAGCAGGCTGTTATTGTTTCTGAGAGAGTCATTCGCTTTGATTTTCATCGTCGTAATAGTGAGTTACCTTTGCTGGTGGGTTCTTTACCGATCTTTTCTGAAAAGTGGGGTAAGGATGCCAGCGGTAATGGCAAAGCATTCAATCAATTAACTTTTGAAAAGCCAATCGGTAGCGGCCCATACTTAATCGAAAGCTACGATATTGGTAAAAGTATTATTTTTAAAAAGAACCCGCAATACTGGGGAGCTCATCTAAATGTCCGCCTAGGATTTTTTAATTTTGAACGTGTTGCCTATCGTTTATATAAAGACGATACCGCTCGTCTAGAGGCTCTTAAGGCGGGTGAGTTTGATACCTTGGTTGAATATCGCGCCAAGAATTGGGCTAAAAGTTACGTTGGTCCAAAATTCAGAGATGGCAGCTTAAAGAAACAACACTTTCAGCATCGCAATGGTGCTGGCATGCAAGGTTTCATCATGAATATGCGTCGTCCCATATTTCAAGATCAGCGAGTCAGAGAAGCTCTGACATTGGCTCTTGATTTTGAGTGGATGAATCGTCAGCTTTTCTTTGGCCAATATCACCGCATTGATAGTTACTTTGCAAATAGTGATTTAGGCGCTTCTTTTGAAGTGGGCAGCTTGCCAAGTGCGCAAGAGAGAAAACTACTGGAGCCTTTGCAAAAAGCATACCCACAACATTTCCCATCAAAAGCTTTAGGCCCGATGTTGAAACCTGTATCAACAGCTGAGCCATTAAGTTTGCGTCAAAATTTAAGGCAAGCCAGACAGTTACTGGCTCAAGCAGGTTGGGTATATAAAGATGGCGCTTTAAGAAATGCTAAAGGCCAAGTATTTGAGTTTGAAGTCATGGACGATGGTGGTGCCATGGTTCGCTTGGTTGCTGCTTATGTCCGCAACCTTGAAAAGCTCGGTATGAAAGTTCAAATTAGAACCACGGATTACGCCTTGTATCAAAAGCGTTTAGAAGAATTTGATTTTGATATGACCACCATGAAATTTCCTGACTCTCAAAGTCCTGGTAATGAATTGTGGGATCGCTACGGTAGTGAATCAGCTGGAACTAAAGGATCTGACAACATCATTGGAGTTAAATCACCAGTTGTGGATGCTTTAATTGCTCATATTGTTAAAGCGCATTCTAGAAAAGATTTGGTCACTGCCACTCGCGCACTAGATCGCGTTCTTACTCATAGTTATTACGTTGTACCCCATTGGTATAGCCCAAGCCATCGTGTGGCATATAAATCAAATTTGGCATTCCCTAATCCACCTTATTACTACCAGGCTGAATCTTGGATTTTGGGAACTTGGTGGCGTCAACCATCTGAAGGGAAGGGAGCTCGATGAATAGCGCCTTATTCAGATACATTTTTAAACGTATTCTTTTAATGATCCCAACTTTATTGGGTGTCATTACTTTGACCTTTGCAGTGATTCAGTTTGTTCCTGGTGGTCCTGTTGAGCAGATGATGTTGGAGATTAAAGGTCGTGGTGAGGCAAGCATCGGTGCTGGTGAATCATCAGGTGGGGGTGCTAGTGCCACTTACCGTGGTCGCCAAGGTATTGATGAGGAACGATTAAAAGAAATCAAAGAGCTCTATGGCTTTGATAAGCCCCCATTGGAACGCTACTGGCATATGCTCAAACGTTTTGCGATGTTTGATCTGGGGCAAAGTTACTACCAGCATAAAAGTGTTTGGGAGCTTGTCTTATCCAAAATGCCTGTATCCATCAGCTTGGGTTTGTGGACTTTCTTAATTACGTATCTCATATCCATACCTCTGGGCATCAAAAAAGCAGTTCAAGCGGGCACGCGCTTTGATACAGCAACGAGTGTTTTGATTTTGATTGGTTATGCGATCCCTGGATTTGTTCTTGGTGTTTTATTACTTGTTTTATTTGGCGGCGGGAGCTTCTTCCAATTATTTCCACTTAGAGGTTTGACTTCTGACAATTGGGCTGAGTTAAGTTTGATTGGAAAAGTCTTGGATTATTTCTGGCACTTGGTTTTACCGATCACTGCATCTGTCTTAGGTAACTTTGCGGTCATTACGATTCTGACAAAGAATTCATTTTTAGAAGAGATTCGCAAACAATACGTCATCACTGCTCGCGCTAAAGGCCTTAGTGAAGACAAAGTTCTATGGAAGCATGTCTTTAGAAATGCTTTGATTCCATTGGTCACTGGTTTTCCCTCTGCATTCGTGGGTGCCTTTTTCACAGGCTCTCTATTGATCGAAACGCTATTTTCATTGGATGGTTTAGGTTTGTTGTCCTATGAAGCTGTGATGAAGAGGGACTACCCCGTGGTTTTGGGCACACTTTATTTATTCACATTAATAGGTTTGGTTACTAAGCTCATTTCTGACATTGCCTACGTCTTGGTAGATCCGCGTATTCAATTTGACAAGCAGTCAGGAGGTCATTGATGAGAATGGCCTGGTTGAGCAACTTTCAGCAAAGTGATCAGTGGCAACGATTTAGAAGTAATCGTTTGGGCTATTGGAGCTTATGGATTTTTAGTGCTTTATTTGTATTGAGTTTATTTGCGGAATTAATTGCTAACGATCGACCGCTATTGGTGAGATACCAAGGTGATTTTTATGTGCCGATTGTCAAAGACTATTCAGAAATTACTTTTGGCGGTGACTTCCCAACGCCAACAGACTATTTAGACCCTGACATTAAAAAAACATTTGCTAAGCCTGGTAATTGGGCCATTTATCCGCTGATTACTTATCGTTACGACACCCTCAATTATTTTGCTAAAGAGCCTAATCCGGCCTCACCTTCAAGGGATAATCTTTTGGGAACGGATGATCGAGGTAGGGATGTGGTGGCGCGACTCATATATGGTTTTAGACTCTCAGTTTTATTTGGGTTGTGTCTAACCATTCTGGGTGTTCTGATGGGTGTATTCACCGGTGCTGTGATGGGATACTTCGGTGGAAAAACAGATTTAATTTCACAGCGCTTGATTGAAATCTGGAGCTCAATGCCTGAACTCTATTTGCTGATCATCTTTGCTTCCATTTTTTCCCCAAGCGTTGGTTTACTCATCATCTTGTTATCTCTGTTTGGTTGGATGGGATTATCTGATTATGTACGCGCAGAGTTTTTTAAAAATAGAGCGCTGGAATATGTCAGAGCTGCAGAGGCTCTTGGCTTGTCCAGCTCACAAATTATGTGGCGACACATCTTGCCGAATAGCTTAACGCCAGTTATCACTTTCCTACCTTTTAGAATGAGTGCTTCGATCTTGGCTCTAACCAGTCTTGATTTCTTGGGTTTAGGTGTGCCACCAGATAAAGCCAGTCTTGGAGAGTTGCTAGCTCAAGGCAAGGGCAACTTAGATGCTTGGTGGATTTCTTTATCAACATTCTTGGTGTTGGCGATCACGCTGATGCTATTAACTTTTATGGGTGATGCTTTGAGGGATGCTTTTGATAATCGCCGATCTAATGGGGGTGCTAAGTCATGAGTCATCTCAATCAAACGCAAGAGCCGACTCTGATTAATGTTGAAAATCTAACTATTAAGTTTGGTCGCAAAACTGTTGTTCAAGATTTCAGTATTCAAATTGCACAAGGTGAACGCATAGCCATTGTGGGTGAGTCAGGTTCTGGAAAAACTCTGACCGGCTTATCTTTGATTGGATTAATGCCAGATTCTGCGGAAGTATCAGGCAAGATAGAAATGACTTGTGATGGCCGGACTCAAGATATTTTGCAGATGACGCCCTCGCAATTGCAAGCAATGCGTGGCAAAGATATTGCCATGATCTTTCAGGAGCCGATGACTGCTCTCAATCCACTTTACACAGTGGGTAATCAAATCAAGGAAGCGGTGCAGTGCCATCATCCGCTACTCAGCTCTCAGTCATGTAAAGAGCGCGCCATTGCTTTATTAGAGAGAACAGGTATTCCTTCACCTGAGCAAAGATTTTCTTTTTATCCTCACCAGTTATCCGGCGGACAAAGACAAAGAGCCATGATTGCTATGGCTCTGGCTTGTCAGCCTAAGTTGCTAATAGCTGATGAACCAACCACGGCGCTCGATCCGAGTTTGCGTTTGCAGATTCTTGATCTGCTCAAAGAGTTGCAAGAAGATGCTAAGAGTCATGGTGGTATGGCTGTGATTTTGATTACACATGACTTAAATATGGTTCGTCATTTTGCGGACCGAGTTGGTGTGATGCATCAAGGTAAGCTCCTTGAGTGCCGTTCAACAGAATCTGTCTTTCAGCATCCTGAGCATCCTTATACGGAGAGTTTGGTTCACAGTGAACCTGTCAGAAATGTTCTACCACTTGTGCCTATTGCGCCTGTTTTGCTCAAAGCGGAAGGCGTCAGTGTTGCTTACCCTAAAGCCGGAAGCGGTTTTTTAAGTAGCGGGATTAAAAACTTTTTAAGAGGATTCCACTTTTCTGACTTGTGGAAGCGCGAATACGATGAAGTTGTTAAACAAGTAGATTTAGATTTGCGCCAAGGCGAAACACTGGGCTTGATTGGTGAATCTGGTTCGGGTAAATCCACGTTGGCCATGGCCTTATTAGATTTGCTTGGGCAAACCGGTGCCAAAACATCTGGCCGTGTCGAAGTGTTAGGGAATAGCTGGTTTGATTTACCTAAAAAGGAAAAAAGCCAGCTTAGAGCTTCTTTTCAGGTGATATTCCAAGATCCATTTGGATCTTTATCCCCGCGCATGACTGTAGGCCAAATTGTGGGGGAAGGTTTAAAGCTTCATCACCCAGATTTATCTGCTGACGGGATTAAAGCCAAAGTGATTGAAGTCCTCAAAGAGGTTGGTCTGGATCGAACTGCTTTTAGCCGTTACCCCCATGAGTTTTCTGGAGGTCAACGTCAAAGGATCGCTATTGCAAGAGCGCTCATCTTAAAACCCCAAATTTTGGTCTTAGATGAGCCAACGTCTGCCCTAGATGTGACCATTCAGAAGCAAATTTTGGGCTTATTGTCCGATCTACAGCACAAATACAATATGGCCTATTTGCTTATTACCCATGATTTAAGCGTGGTGAGGGCTATGTCCCACAGGGTTATAACTTTGAAAAAAGGTAGAAAAATCAAGCATGAAGACCTCTAATTGGGGTTTTGGCAGCTGGCTGGATTGTCAGGATTTGTTCAGGTTATAATGACCCTTCATGTTCAAAGCTAAACAAACTCTCTTAGCGATCGTTGTGGCAGCCGGCTCTATGCAGGCGCCTCATGTCTTTGCTCAGTCTGCTGAGCAAGATTCGGTTGTGGCGCCAGCCCCAACAACAACAGCTAATCGTTTCTCGTCTGTGGCTAGCCAATTAGCAAACAGCATGAGTACAACCGTGGTTGGCGGAACAGAGACTTTGATTGATAACGCGATGCAATTAATTGGCGTTCGTTACCGTTGGGGTGGCAACACACCTCAGAGCGGACTCGATTGCAGTGGTTTTGTGCGTTATGTTTTTAATGACACTTTTGGATTCTTATTGCCACGCAAATCAGCTCAAATGAGCAAGGTTGGCATGGAAGTTGGAAAAGAAGAATTACGTCCAGGCGATCTCGTGTTCTTCAATACGATGCGCCACGCGTTTTCTCATGTAGGTATTTATGTTGGTGACAACAAATTTATCCATGCACCATCTAGAGGTAAGTCTATTCGTGTTGACGATATGACAAAGGTGTACTGGGAGAAGCGTTACAACGGGGCTCGTCGTATGGAAGGTTTTGATGCCATGACAGAAGAGCAACGTATTCAATTGCTCAACGACTACCAAGAGCGTCTAGATAAGACCGGTCGTCTTTAAGCCTCTCAGTCTCTTAATTGAGACTCTTTCAATAGATCTTTCAGAAAAGCTTCAGCAGTTTTAGTCATCTCTTTTGTTGTGATGGCAATCACTTCAGCATTCATATCTATATTCGATAGTTTTATAAACTCGACATCTGTGCGGTTATTTTCTGCAACTGATCGTCCTACCAGAGTTCCTCCTAAACCTGCTGCAACCAAGCCTAATGCGGTATGAATTTCTTTAGCCTCATGAAGAATGCTTGGCCGAGCACCATTCGATTCTAAGATCTCAATGCATTGTTTTGAGAAAGAGCTATTGGGATCTTTGGGGTAGCTAATAAATGGCAATTGATCAAAGATGGCAGCTGTATTTTTGAGCTTCTTATTATGTAAATAGTTTTTGGGTAATGCAGCAATCAGGGGGTCGTCGAATAGATGTGTGTAGGTCAATTCTTCTTCTTTGGAATAGTTGCCAATAAATCGTGAGATGCCGATGTGGATCAGTCCTTTGTTCAAATACTCAATTTGATGTTCAGAGAGAATCTCGATGAGATCTAACTGAATGTCAGGGTATTGCTCCCTAAATTTCTGAATCGCTCTGGGTAGGATCGAGTAGATAGTCGATCTAGTAAATCCAATACTTAGCCAGCCTTTTTTGCCGGACGCAATGCCTTTAGCTTCATCAACGAGTTTGGCTGAGTTAGCCAAAATTTCTTTAGCTTTAGGG
>JACCDL011026789.1_pt1 | contig 33403 bp, 46 predicted proteins | sample 7441931 | NCBI WGS metagenome assembly JACCDL01 (sample SAMN15323437, study PRJNA562643) | freshwater metagenome | isolation source: river surface water | place: USA:Blue River Watershed | collected 2017-08-16 | reverse complement strand
CACTACTCGCAGTTCAACTGGCCAGAGGACTCTGGCTCACAACCAAACACCTACCAATACTTCTGGGTTGCAGACCTAGATACAGAAAGGACTAACCAAATTGCCTAAATACACCTTCGCACGAGAACTAAGCACCTTTTACTACACCACCGTTGAGGCTGACTCATACACCGATGCCCAGCGTATCGCTAACGAGAATTTCGACGAATTCGAGAACCTCGAAGAGGGCGATGCCGAGTGGGGCGAGGACACCGAAGTAATGTTCGAGGAGGACTAATGCCTAGATACCTAGTCACCGGAAACGCAAGCGTTTCCTACCAAGTTATTGTGGAAGCCAAAGACGAAGCACTCGCACAGGAGATGGGCGAGAAACTCCTTGACAGGGGAGAGGGAGTGCAGGGATACTTCCGATGGGAATACTTTGAGACCGAAGAGGAGAAGTAAATGAGAGTTATGGTAATCCTAAGTAGCAAGACAGGCTACGAGTGCCACAAGCACAACTGCCAAGATCTTGGTAAGAAGCGACCATACATCGAGACCTCGTGGACAGAGGACTCGCTAGAGGAAGCCGAGCAGAACTTCAACGACTCGCTAGGAGTCGACGCTGGCTACGAAGACCCTTGGGTCTGGAGCGAGCACGTAATCGTATTTCCCTGCACTAAGGAGAGCAACTAATGGCAATGTCAATCACTAAGAAAGAACTAATCAAGCACCTGAACAGGAACTACGCAGACGAGAGCCTGTTGGTTGTCGATATGTGGTCTAGTGCCGATGTAGAGGTGCTAATGGAAGAGCCAGACGAGGACACCTCGATGGACATCTGGGCAGATATCGCAGAGGATTTTGTAGGAGCGTTTGACTACACAACCTCTATTTTGAACGACACACTTTACGAGATGGTTACGGAGAAGGAGTAAGAATGCCAAACCACGTTTTCAACACAGTTACTATCACCGCTAAGACCAAGGAAGATCTTGACGCTTTCCTGAAGAGGGCGGCCGCACAGGAGCGAGAGTTCAGTTACTGGAACTTCATCACCCCACCAGCAGAGGCACTTGCTTCCGGCGAGTATTGGGCAACCAACGGCGTTGTGGCAGGTGAGCGTTCCGGCGACACCCCTAACAACTGGTATAACTTCAACACCCGAGAGTGGGGCACGAAGTGGGATGTCTATGACCTAGACCTGACTCGTGAGAACGACCTACACGCAACTGCCTCATTCTGCAGTGCTTGGTCGCCACCTGAGCCTGTGTTTGTGGCTATTGCCGAACAGCACGAGGAACTCAACTTCAAGTTCTACTGGGAAGAGGAGCAGGGCTGGGGTGGAGAGGCTACCGGAGAGGGTGGCGAATACTCTATCGACAAGGAGTGGGACATTCCAGACTCTCACGCTGACTATGTAGCCCTCGACCGAGAGGATTCCTGCAACTGCAACCAAGACGACCGAGAGTATTGGTTCAAGGACTGCCCGCGAGAAGTCCCAGAGCACTCTGGTTGCAACTGCTCACACCACAAGAAGGAGAACGCCGATGGCTAAGACCAAACTACGCGACATTGAAATCTGTGTCGAAGAGGGCATACTCAAGGTAATCCCATACAAGTTGTTTCTCAACGAAGGTGGCTACCTAGAGGGTGACTACTCCTCAAAGGGGCAGGGCAAGATCTTGTCTGTGGCAATGAACCGCAAGGACAACAAGCCGTTGATTGACTTCATTCTGGAGGTAGACCACAGTTTTAGAGGCGACTGGGAGGGCTTCTCCGAGTGGGACACTACCGAAAGGTTCTTTGACTTCGAGTTGCAGGGCGATGTAGTTATGCCGGAGCGACTAAAGAAGTGGCTGGATGCTATGCCGTTCTACGAAGTGGAGTTCCCGAAGTGAAACTAAGAACCGCTATGGGGCACACCACCCGAATCATTCGACAGCAGAAGAATGTCACCCTGAGGCAGTTGTCTCAGAGCAGTGGCATCTCACTGGCACACCTATCAGAGTTCGAGCGTGGCATCAAGGAGATGTCGTCGGAACTACTGACTTCACTGGCTAAGGGGTTGCAAATCAACCAGTCAGACATTATTCTTGAGGCTTATCGGATTATCTCGAAGGAAGAACAGCGTGAAGCAAAGAGAGTTGCGAGAAGCACTAACTAATGTAATGGTTGACTACCTGATTGACCAAGGTATGGATAACCTAATCGGATGCTTTGAACTGGGCGACCCAGAGAACCCTGCATTCGAGCCAGACATCGAGAAGGCTATGGACTCAGCCTATTACTCGATGAACAAGTCACTAAAAGAAATCAGTCGGCTCGCCACGAGGCTGGGCTACATTGAGAAAGAGGTGACACACCGATAGCAGACAATGCTATTGCAACAAATAACCATAAACTAATACTTACCCTAAGGAGGTAACTATGAAGATTGACTATGTAATAACGGGCGATTTCCTAGAGTTGGCGGAAGTAATGATTCCGGTAATGAAGGAGTCGCGTTTCCTATCAGACAAGCCGAACGTGAAGGCGTTTTCTTGGTATCCAATTACAACCGAGACCCAGTGTGTCGAGATTGAGATGACCCAGAGGCCGACTGACTCAGAGCTGGAGTTCTTGATTAGGGAATACCAGTCACTTAGCATCGGAGTCTTTGAAGACGAGGAACTAAAGCGAGTAATCAGCATCGAAGAAATTCTGGAGGTCTAATGACTAACCTGAGTCCAAAAGCACAGCAAGCACTAGAGAACCTAAGAATGCTGGATGCCGAATACCGCAAGCGTAAGTCTGAGATTGAGCTCGATCTTCGTGCTCGACTGAACGACCTACTGACCGAGACTAGGCGGGAGAGGGACAATGCTCTCGCACTAGCGGCTCAGTTAGGAGTGCCACGCACTCAGTTGGGTAAGGCAATCGGCACTAGCAACTACCGCACTGTTCAGGAGATTCTGGCGAGCGTCGCACCGGAAATGAAGCACAGCGAGAACGGCTGGTCTTTGGTTAGAGGCTCTGAGAAGGATACCTACACGCTTCAGGTCACAGCCTTGGGCGTTGGAAGGGTCACTGGTTCAGCCATAGTTGGAGTCAAGGATGGCGACATCTACTTCATCTCCGGCGATGCCTTTGTGCTCCCTAACATCTACCGAGAAGGGCTGGCGGAGGAAGTGATTGCTAGTGCTATTTAGCATTGTATTTATTCTGACTATCGCCGGACTATTCTTCTGGGCAGTAGGAGCATTCCTATTCGCTGAGACGGAAGTCTTCAGGCACAAACCTGTCGACTACGATTACGACAGAAATGAACACGAGAACTATTGGAGGGGCTACGATGGACGATCTAACTAGATACGATATTGAAGACCAAGAGAACTGGTATAACAAACTGTTAGAAGATGCAAATATCAATGACAGGGTTTTCATTGGCACGATTATCTACCGCGACAACTACGAAGCCTTTGTGGATGAAGTTGGCATCGATGAACCTACTTACTTCTCTACATTCCAAGAGGCTTTCGACTACTGCAAGACTAAGTATCCAGAAGCGGAATGGGACAATCTAGGTTGAAGCCATTTCCGTTTCAAGAACTCGATATCCAGAAACTAATCGAGAACAACGGCACAGGGATTGTCGCCACTCAGGTGGGTGGCGGCAAGACCCTGATTGCAGTTGAGGTTGCTAAGCGTCTCAAAACCGAGGTCAACTTTGTGATTGCCCCGAAGGGAACGCACAAGAGGGCGTGGGAGCGAACCATTCTGGAGCAGATTCCAAATGCCAGAGTCAGATACATCAACTCCTCGCCAGATGGCAAGCAGGCGTTTCTTGAGATGGAAGAGGGTCACGCTGGCTGGTATCTAATTGGCCCAGAGTTTTTCCGCAACTATCACTGGCGTGGCATCGAGCCAGACCTCGCAGTGTTTGACGAGATTCACCGAGCATCAAATCGCAACAGCAAGACAGCAAAGATGCTACACACACTAAAGGCGAAGCGTCGCATTGGAATGAGTGGCACGATTGCCGGAAACAAGATCGAGGGTATGTGGTCAATCCTGAAGTGGGTTTACCCAGAGGTCGCCGGACGTAGCTTCTGGGGCTGGGTCGAAGAGTATTGTGAAACAAAGGTGGACTTCTTTGCCGGAAAGATTGTGGACAAAGAGAAGACTCCTGGCCGAATTATTACTAGCATCCCTTGCTACATCCGTCACCTAAAGCGTGAGCAGTGTTGCCCAATGCACCCAAAGGGCGTAGACCACGAGCTTCCGGCGGTGCAGGAAGAGATTAGAACTGTTGAGCTATTGCCAGCTCAGCGTAGGATTTACAAGAAGCTAGAGAAAGATCTTTTTGTCTGGCTTGGCGATAACCCACTAGCGGTTGAAGCTCCGGTCGCAGTTCGCACTCGACTTCGCCAGATTACTCTGGGTGTGCCAATGATTGATGAAGAGACCCAAGAGGTTGCATTCGCAGAGGATTGCGACTCGACCAAGTTGAACGAGTTGTTTCAGATTATTTCTGACCACCCCGAAGGTGAGCAGATGCTAATCCTGACCCATTCGCAGAAGTTTGCCAGAGTAACTGTGGCTCGACTTCGCAAAGCCGGAATGACCGCATTCGAGTGGTCTGGTCAGGCAACGCAGAAGGTTCGAGACAAAGCCCTTGAGGATTTCATCGCGGGTGATGTGCAGTTTATTGTCGCGGTTATCTCAGCAATTGGCGAGGGAACTGACGGACTGCAGGAAGCGGCAAACATTGTTGTGTGGCTATCGAAGGACGATAACCGACTGCTCAATGAACAGGCTGCAGGTCGACTTGACCGCCGAGGTCAGAGGAAGTCGGTAATCAGTTACGAAATAATTGCTGAAGACACGTATGATGAGGGACAGTTTTCTAAGCTCATCGAGGATAGAATACTAATGAACGCAAGCTTACGACCCAGAGGATAAAATGGCCAAGTCTAATGAGAGCCTTGATTTTGGCATAAAACCAGAGGCTCGAGCGGCTTGGAACAAACTCTGCAAACTGCAAGACGAGAACCCTGTTTACCCCTGCGCCAGCAACCCATATTTATTTGCCGACACTGACTTCCTAACAGAAGACGAAGCCGAGCAGATTTGCCACGGTTGCCCACTGCTAAAAGCTTGCTATGATTTCGCAGTCGCTAATGGCGAACAACACAACATCTGGGGAGGGATCAACTTTAGTATTTCACCAGAAGAACTTTTCTAAGGAGAAATATGAACTTGATTGAACTGATGCGACTTGTGTCGCTCGAAGACCCAGAGAACACTCTAGAGTGGCAAAGAGAAGCACTCTGCAACCAGACTGACCCAGAGGCTTTCTTCCCCGAATACGAACGGGATGGCAAGATGGCCAAAGAAGTTTGCAAAGGATGCCCAGTAAAGAAGAAGTGCTTCGATTACGCCGTAAGCAATCAAGAAGCATTTGGCATCTGGGGTGGTGTAGATTTCACTATAAGAAGAACAGAAAGAGAGAGACTAAATGATTTTAGACAGCAGAGTGAAGGAACTAGCTCTGTCACTTTTCGGTCAAGCGAGTACCAGAGACTCGCAGAAAAAAGTCGGAGCATCTGACTTTAGCGACCCTTGTGAATACCACTTGGCTTCCAAGCTAATTGGTGAAGAGCAACCAGCGTTCAAGTATTGGATGGGTGCAAAGATTGGAACTGCAGTTCACGAGTTCCTTGAAGAGCGTATCCCAACCTCAGACTTCGAGCTCTACCCAGAGCTGAAGTCAGCGTCTATCGAGCAGACTATTCGCCTTGGCAACTTAGATGGCTATGGCGAGATCAAGTCCAAGCCAGACCTAGCACTTGTGGAGAACCAGCACCTAATTGACTGGAAGACTTCTACTCGTGCCAAGAGCAAGAAGCTTCAGGCAGTCTTGTTCGAAGGCAAGGAAGACCCGGACTCGGCCTACACTCTAAAGCGTTACTACGCTCAGGTGCAGATCTACGCTTGGGGTCTAAACAAGAACGGCACTCCAATCGACGGATGCTCGCTTGTGTTCATCAACCGAGATGGCACTTACGACCCAGATGTCTGGACTTGGAGCTTCGACTACGACGAGCAGTTTGCGCTAGACATCTGGCACAGACTGGAGCGTATCTGGAAGGAAGTTCAGGGTGGCAAGCCACTCGAAGAGTTCCCAAAAGAAACTTACTGCTTCAATTGCAAAGTTTTTGACAACTAAGCTTGACAGCGTGGATTACATCTGTTACACTAATCAACTAAGGAGGAAAACAAATGAGCGATTTTCCAAAACTGCCCTTTGAGGCAGGCATCAAAAAAGCCGCACAACTAAATCGACCAAACTCGATTCTGGTTTACGGTGACCCAAAGCGTGGCAAGAGCTGGTTCGCTGCTTCGGCAGCTGAGGTAGCTGAGCTTTCGCCTGTTCTCGTGCTAGACACTGAGGGTGGCTCTACCGCTATCTCTCGTGACTGGCCAGATGTGGACGTAATCTCTACGGACACTCACGAGAAGTTCGACAATGCAATCAACGCCCTACTAGGCCAGAAGCACAAGTATAAGACTGTCATTATCGACACTCTTGGCGTTGCTATGGACAGGGCTGAGAAGGCCTTTGGCGAGAAGCCAGAGAACAAGAACAACAAGTTCGGCAAGTATGGCGACTTGAAGGTCTGGATCAACGACCTATCTCGTAAGCTACATGCCGCTCCGTTCCTAGGAATCATTGTGGCTCACGCCCTTGACGAGAAGGACGAGAACACTGGTGCAGTAAAGACCATCCCACTGCTACCGGGTTCTGCCCGTAACACCCTCCCATCTGTGCCAGACATTGTGGCTTATCTAACCACAGAGTCCGACGGAGATGGTAACATTCACCGAGTGATGTATCTTCAGTCCTCGGACCGAATGGTCTCCGGAAACCGCTTCGGCCTTCCGGGAAGGCTTGTTGACCCAAGTATGAAGAAAGTCATTGACAAAATTGCTGAAGGAGGCAAATAACTATGGCATTGACCATCAACATCTCCGCCGGAGATCTAGCACCAAAGAGCGACTACTCCCTGCTACCTGCAGGCACTTACTCCACCACCATTTTCGACCTTGAGACCCTAGAGGTCAAGAGCGGTGAGAACGCTGGTAAGCCACAGTTCAAGATTCAGCTTCGTGTATCCGAGGGTGAGTTCGAGAACCGCCGTCTGTTCACCTATGTTCCGCTTTACACTGGTAAGGCATTCTGGAAGACTCAGGCGTTCTTCGAGGCGCTTGGATACGACATGAAGGACGGCAAGTTTGCTGTTCCTGCTCCTAAGGACTTGATGGGTAAGGCCATCGGTGCTAAGGTAAAGGTTGTTGCTGGCCTCGAAGGCGAGGAAAACAACGTTGCTGGCTTTGTAAAGGCTGGTAGCACTCCAGAGGCTCTCATTGCGAGCTTCGGTGGAAAGCCAGTTGCCGAAGACGACACCTGGTAATTCCAAATGGGCACTCCTGAGCATGAGTTGAAACTGCTCACCCCCACCCCTCTAATGGTTCGCTGGAAGCTTCTTATCCCTTTCTGTGCTTCACTCTCCTCAGCGCCGGGTTCGATTCCCGGAGAGGGACGAGACAAGGCAGGCGGTTTTGCTCCCCCCTTAGCAAAATCTTCGATTACGTCTTCGGTCGCCTGCCTTGTCCCATACCTTTAGGAGAAAGTTATGAATGTAAATGAATTTCTAGGGCTAGTGCTTGGAGAAGGTGCTGGCTACGCCACGATTGTGACGAAGGACTCAAAGGGAGTCCCGACCGTCCAGAAGTTTTTCAGCTACCCAGACGAGCTTGACGAGATGGTCGCTTATGCTGAGCGATTCAAGAACGAAGATGTTTACTTTTCCCCAATCGTCTACTACGAACAAAGACGCATCCGCGAGAACGCCAAGAGCGTCTCCGTTGTGTATTCGGATGCTGACACTTGCAACCCCGCCAACTTCAGAATCGAACCATCAATCTCTGTGGAGACTTCCAAAGACCGCTGGCACTGCTACTGGGTGCTCGATGGCGAGGCCGACCCACAGCGAGTTGCTAATGTTGCCAAGAAGATTGCCTACGCACACCGAGACCAAGGCTGTGATGTATCTGGCTGGAATCCAACCAAGCTGCTTCGAGTAGCCGGAACTAGCAACAAGAAGTATGCCGAGACATTTGCAGTCTCTGCGACTACCAATGGAATTATCTACTCAATCGAAGATATTGAGAAGCAGTATGAAGATGTGCAGACTGATTCGATTCCTGAATTAGCTAACCTTCCAATGCCGGAAGAGACCCCAGAGCTAATGAAGGTGCTTTCGAAGATTGCAAGTAACCGAGAGATTCTGTCTCTCTACATGGAAGAGCCAGCCGCCAACGCCGATATGAGCAAGATGCTTTGGCGCTTGGAGCTGGAGCTATTCCGACAGGGCTTGACAATCGAGGAAGTATTTACCGTTGCCAAGAACGCCAAGTGCAACAAGTATCACCACCCATCTAGGCCAAAGCGTCTGGATGCCGATGGAGATCTTTGGCGCGAGGTTCAGAGGGCACAGCAATCCTTCGGGCAGGCTAACGCCTCGGTCGAGCCACTAGAGGATAACTCTGCAGACTTCGAGAAGACCATCGACTTCCTAAGCTCTTCTGAGCGTGAGCTTGTGGCACAGACCCCCACCTTTGTTGACAAGTATTGTGACTGGGCTAGGAAGAAGACTGACGGCGCTATCGAGTATCAGATTGCCGGAGCGTTCACCATTCTCTCCTCGGCCTTCTCCGACATCGGAGCAGCCGCACCTAAGTATGGCAAGATGGGGCTGAACCTGTGGTTCATGCTTTTGGGTGAGACCACCCGAAGCCGTAAGTCAACTAGCCGTAGCCTGATGCTGAAGATGCTGACCGCTTACGAGCGCTTGGTTGGCTACCAGATCGATATCGGTTCGAACGCAACTGGGGAAGCTCTTGTGAAGCACCTTGCAGGTCGAGACAAAATGACCTCACTCTTCCACCGAGACGAGGTGCAGGGTATGTTCAAGGAGTTCGTGACCAAGACCTACATGGCTGCAGCTGCAGACCAATACACCGAGCTTTACGACGGCAAAGTTCCGGTTATGCTTCGCTCGACCGGAGCGAACACTGGTATCAAGGCACTGCAGACCGACCGGGCTGAGACTAACTTCATTATGTATTTGATGGGTATCACCAGCAAGGTTGCCGAGATTCTGACTGTGGATTACTTCCGGTCAGGCTTCCTAGCCCGATTCATCTATGTTGTGGCAGATGCGCCAGAACGCACAAGAGAGTCCGAGGACTTGGCTCAGGCTGAGGCTTACGCAACCTTTGTGCAGGACGACGAGATGGAGACAATGGTCAGGGAGATCTTTGATACCGCAACTTGGTGGCAGAAGAAGGGTGGGCCATTCCCAAGGCCAATCTTTATGTCTCAGGAGGCACTAGACCGCTTCAACCAGTTCAAGTGGGAGATGGGTGACTATACCAACGGACACCCGAATGAGGAGTCCGTAGAGCCTAGCCGTCAGCGCCTTGCCTTGTCTGTGTGGAAGATTGCGGTTCTGCTTGCGATGTATGAGCGTTCTGAGAAGGTTCAGGTAGCGCACGTTCTTATCGCCATTCACTACGCCGAAGGCTGGTTTAAGAACCTTGTGCGTATGGCAGGAGCTATCTCAGCTTCAGAATGGCAGAGAGAGGTTGACTCACTAGAGGCGCTGATTGCGACTCGTGGTGGTCGTCTGCGTTACGAGGAAGCGTTCAAGAAGTTTGGCGACAAGAAGAAGCGTGAGTTTGACGACATGATTGAGTCGCTACACTCTCAGGCCCGAATCAACGTCACGTTCGAAAATAATAAGAAGTTCTTGGAGACCCTATGAACCAGATGAAGAGATTAGAAATAATCAGCGTAGCCATCTGGCTACGAGACCACGCCAATACTGCGAGTAACGAAGAGCTACTAGACAAGTGTGCTCACTTGGCAAGCTTCGGGGTATTCTCGAACCGCAACCTGACCAAGCTGATCTCTGGCAGATTGAGCCACGCAACCATCGGTAGGCATACCCACAAGACCACCCGCAATGGTGGCTCAATCGCCCCAGAATCGCTTGAGGATATCCGAGACGCACTATTTAGCAAGGAAGCCAACAAGATCGATTACGAGGCTATTTTCAGGGCGATGAAGCGTGGCACTAGCCAGAACATGATTGCTAAACTTACAGGGATTCCACAATCTTCAATCAGCAGAAAGGTAAATGATGCCTCCTAGAAAGAAAAAGGTCGAACCAGAACCAATTCCAAGTCAGAAACTTACTGGTATGTTTGGTTGGTGCTTGATTCCACAGCACAATCTATGCCCAAAAGAAACTGCATCTGTAATCTGCAGGTGTGAATGCCACAGCAAGCAGGAGGCAAAAAGTGAGTGACCTACAAGACCTAATCCACACCAACGCACACAACGCCTACGCAATCGGTATAAAGACCGAGCGTGAGCGTATTGTCAATCTAGTAACTAATACTAAGGTTATCAATGTAGATCAGAAGTATTTTTTATTGGAAGCTATCAAGTCAGAACAGAATAAGCAGTGAACCTATTTTCAAAGAACGCAGACCCAGAGCAAGTTAAGAAAGACCCAGAGGCTGTTCGATACCACGCAGTAAAGTTTCAGAGCGGGCATCGCTATCCCCTAGCGGCTATGTGCATGCACTGGCTACAACAGGAGCAACGTGAAGATCCTAAGTCTTGACCCAGGTGGCACAACTGGTGTCGCACAGATTAATTACTCTGAGTCCGAGATGCCTACTCTTGACTTTGTGCAACAGGTCGAGGGTGGGCTTTTGGGCTTTCTGGGTTGGTGGAACTCGTTAGAGTCGCACGATTGGGACGCGATTGTCTGCGAGGACTTTGTGCTACGCCCAAGCGTAAAGTTTCCGGACTTGTCACCTGTCTACATTATCGGAGCGCTGACCGCGCTGGTTGGCGTAGTCACCCTGCAGTCTCCATCACTAAAACCACTTTGCAATGATGATGTGCTAAGGCGAATGGAATTTTACACAAAGGGGAAACCCCATGGCAACGATGCGACTCGACACGGTATAATTTATCTTAGACATATAAAACATAAGCCAACACTTTTGAAAGGCTGGCCACAATGAACGAAGAGCTTTACGCACAAGTAAAAGGTGACGAAAAAGCACTGGTCGATGGCATTATTGCAGTCGTCGCAGAGTTTGGAAAACTCCAATCTCCAGATAGCGATGTAAATGTGGGCTATGATGGCCCATCCGCTAACCCCAACCTTGAGATTGGTGTGAAGTGCGGCAACTGCGTATTCCACCAAATGACCGAGGACGGGATTGAGTGCAGTGTTGTTGATCTGGAAATCCAAGAAGAAGGCGCTTGTCGCTTTGCGATGATTCCACCTGGCCTTGTTAACGCCAGAGAGTCTCTGCGTGAGGCTGCAACTGAATACAAGGTTCCATCAGGCGTTCAAAGCGCAGCTAAGCGAGCACTAAAGTGGATTGCCGATGGCAAGGCTGGCGGAGGCTTCACCTCAACTGGTCGCCGTCGTGCTTCTCAGCTGGCCGCTGGAGGCTCTGTGAGCAGGGACACCGTAGCTCGCATGAAGTCATACTTTGCTCGTCACGCAGTTGACAAGAAGGCAACTGGATTCAACTCTGGCGAAGAGGGCTTCCCATCTCCGGGTCGTGTAGCTTGGGACGCTTGGGGTGGCGACGCAGGTCGCACTTGGGTCAATAGGGTAAAGTTAGACTAGCCAAAAGTTAGGGCGCTATGAAAATCTTATTTCTAGATATCGAAACCAGCCCAAATCTTGCACATGTGTGGGGTTTGTGGAATCAGAATATCTCAATCGGCCAGATTGTAAACTCAACTGAAATGCTTTGTTTCGGCGCTCGCTGGTATGGACAGAAGAAAGTTATCTTCAAGTCAGTTCACCACGACGGCAAGGAAGCTATGCTTCAGGAGGTCCACAGGCTTCTTGACGAGGCTGACGTGCTTGTGGGCTGGAACTCAAAGGCATTCGACTCCAAGCACCTGAAGCGTGAGCTTTTGCAGGCTGGAATGAACCCACCATCGCCCTACAAAGAGATGGACCTGATGCTGGCTGTGAAGTCGCAGTTTAAGTTCCCAAGCAACAAGCTCGACTATGTATCTCAGACACTAGGCGTGGGTCAGAAGGTAAAGCACTCCGGTTTTGATCTTTGGCTGAAGTGCATGGCGGGCGACGATAAGGCATGGAAAGAGATGAAGAAATACCAGATTCAGGACGTAGACCTGCTGGTCGATCTTTATGAGAAGCTAAAGCCTTGGATTCCGGGACATCCGAACATGACTCTTTACTCAAAAGCAGATGGCTGTATCGTTTGTGGCTCTAGCCATCTTCAAAGTAGGGGCTACCAAATTACGGCAACTGGCAAATACACTCGTTATCAGTGCCAAGACTGCGGAAAGTGGCAGAGGTCAGCTAAGTCGGAAGCGACTAGCGACAGGCGTGGTATCTGATGTTCTGGAGAAGGATTATTAGCTTCCTAAAGAGGAGCAAAGATCCAGTGTTTCCAGATTACGCAATTGACTTTGACGACATGGAATATGGCGAAGCTAGTGTAGTTGTTTACTATGACAATAAGACTGGGGAAACTTACTCAGTTTCACTTGCCTGCACCTGCCAGCTACCTGTGATAGTTCTTAGGATCGATGAAGATTATGACCCATCGCTTCCGCACTTTGAGTGCCCTCATTGCGATAGGGTCTGTGGCCTAAAGGATTGCGTCATCTGTGAGACTTACGCCAAGATGCTAGAGGCAAGACTGCTTACGGACGAACCACCGCAAGAATAGCGGCAAGCACGGCAATAACGGAAAGTGCAATAGCGATGTTCTCCCGAACGGTGCTACGCTCAGTCTTTAGCTTTTGAATGTCAAGCTGCATTTCGTTGATTGCTTCATCTTGAGCATCAGACTTTTTATCTAGCCTGTCAATAGAGTCTCGCACAGACTTGATTCCTTCCTCAATTCGCCCAATTGCAACAAGGACTTCGACCCAATCTCTGTTATTCTGCTCCGGCATCTTCGTCCTTGTCCATTCTAAGCGGGAATGTAATAATCCAAATTGCAAGTGTAACAAGGATTAACATTCCAGTAACATCTCTAGCTGAGCCTTCTAGCACAAGCCATGCTACTATCATACCAAGAAGTGTCCAAGCCTGTTCAATTATATCTTTTAATAGTGCTTTAATGAATTTCATCTTTTACTTTCTACTAGCTGCCATTGATGCTGAGGCTGCCGCTGCTGACGCAACCTGAGCTACTTGTCCGACAATAACTGCGGCCACAACAGTTTCTTCGGCTCTTTCTCTTTGTTCTGGGGCCATGTCTGCGCCAATGTTTCCAAGGTTGTTAAATACTTCCAAGACTGCTCCGGCAACGTCTCCAACGAAGGGAATGGCCGCAAGCTCAGCTGAAAGCTCTTGGTCGTCTGCCTCTGCGATTACGGCAAGGATCTCTAGCGCTTGCTGATACTCCTCAGATCCTTGCTCCGCAGTAGCCAAAGTTTCCACTGCGGCTTCTGATAGAATTTCTATCTGGGCGCTAGTTAACTCAGACGGCTTAATGTCTGCAACTGCTTCCAATAACTCCTCAACAGGAGCGTCTACCGTAATTTCTGGAGTCTCAACTGGCTTCTCAGGTTCCGGCTCGGTCTCAGGTTCTGGAGTTACAGATTCACTTTCTGTCGGTTCAGGTAATGGAGTTGGTTTAATTGGTAGCGCAGGTTCTGTGGGTTCTTCTGTTGGTTGGGGTTCTAGGCTTGGTTCTGGAGTTGGTGTTATCTCAGGCTGAGGCTCGAAGGTCGGACTCTCGGTGGGTTCGAGCGGGGCGGGTTCTGGAGAGGGCTCTGGCTGAGGCTCTGGACTTGGCACTGGTTCTGGGGACGATACTGGTGGTTGGGGCTCTGGTTGTGGCGTGGGTGGCGCGATAATCTGAACCTGAGAATACTCAACGCTTACAACTAGCTTCTTATACCAACCTGGGCAAGGATCTCCAAACACTCCGTTATTAGACTCAATAGTTCCTGAACTTGTGCCCAGCAATATTGCTCCAACTTGTTCAGATACATCAATTCCACAGTCACTTTCAAAAGCTATATATCTGGCAACTACCCTAGAAAATACAGAACCTTCAGGTGCAGTTACTTCTGCAGACCAGCCCTCGTTCACAACATAGTCCCAGAGAATTGGTGTAGACTCTGTGGATGGTGATTCTGTCGGTGCTGATGCTGTCACTGACTCTGTTGGGGATTCTGATTCAGAGCTTGTCGTTGGCGATGCTGTCACTGATGGTGAGTGCGTCTCTACTTGGGGGGATTCTGAAGGAGTCGGATTGGACTCCACGACAATCTGCATTATTGGACCGTAGTAACCTCCCCAAAAGCCTCGGTCGATTCCTTCTAGCCTTATCGTCTGTGTGCCAACGATTTGAAAACTATAGGTCAAAGCGTCGTGCTTCTCGGTCCGCTCGATTACCTGATTCCCCACGGTAATTCTGTAGGTATCAATTACCTCGCCGTTGCCACCGATCTTGTTTGTGATGTTGTTAGTGACCACAATGCTGACATTAGCATCGGTAAAAGTGCGCTCATATGCGCTCCAATAGTAGGTGAACTGAATAGCGTCACCGTTTACCATAGGGTTAGCTTGTGCCGGAGAGGCAAAGAATAGTGGAACAAATGCCAAAGCAAGAGCGGCAATAGCTCTAAAGCCCCTTGTAGACTTCATTCGGTACCAATGCTTTCCCGCCCATTGGTGCGCCCGATGAATTAATTACTTAGAGTTATATAGCTCGTCGTCCGAGTCCTCGAACTCAACATCGTCCCAGCCGAACTCGCCATCTTCAGCGACCTCTAGGGCTTCTTTGATATTCTCATTGCCTTCTGCGGTCTTTGCAACTGCTGAGCGAAATGCGTTCGCTACATCAAGAGCAGTAAGAGTTCCGCTCCAAGTCATGCTCACACCAATCATGGTCAGCACAATTGCGAAGGCTGCTCCAACACCGATGATGGAACCAAGCCACCAGTCTCCGTTGGTAGCGATAGCTCCAACACCAGTGCCTGCGAAGAAGGTAGCCAAGAACAATCCAAATGCCCTTACTACAATGTCTTTGATTAGCTGCTTCATGCGTTTTCCTTAATAGCCTTGAACAAGTCCTGCTTAGCCGTGGTAGGACCGAATACGTCTTTTACGCCCTTGCCCAAGGTTGCGTGAAGGTGGCTTCCGCTCGAAGCTGACCCGGTGTTACCAACTTTGATGCCGAATGGCTTTCCGGCCTCTACCTTCTGTCCGACCGCAACTGCGAATGGGGTCGTGCACTTGACAGCTGGACCCTTGCACTCAATGCCATGCTTATCGCAGGCTAGGTGGCAGTATCCAATGTGCAGAATTTTCTTAGTCTTAGTCGCGGCAGTCTGAACGACAACCCAGCCGAGAACGTTAGACCACTGCACAAGCTTTACAGTTCCGTTAGCAATCGCAGGAATAGCGGTCTTGCCCTTCGGGGCCCAGTCGGTTCCGGAGTGCGGTTGCATTCCATTCTTGCGTCGGTATTCTGAAAGTGTGCCATAGTGGCCCGTGATTAGCTTTTCGCTAAACGGCATAATCCAGCTCATTTTATTCCTAGGCGTAGGTGCTGGCAGCCCAAACAAGTTTAAGGTTAGTCTCCGCTGTGCTGCCGTTGCAGCGGAACACCTTTGCGCTAAAGCCATTCACAGTTGGATCTCCAAGGATCGTTGCTGCGTAGACACTTGCGCCAGTGCCGCCCTTAACGGTGATAAAAACTTTTGGAGCAGCTGACAAGGCTTCTGGGAATGAGACGTTTACCGTCACGGTTCCATCAGTTGCGCTTGGTCCGGTAAACTGCTGCTCACCAGTAATCATGCCAATGTTGTCAGCGGTGCTAGCGATGTTGCCCAGAATCGTCTGCAAAGGAGAGATCTGGTCGCTTGAACTTGGGTAGTAAACACCCTTACTTGTAGTTGGCATAGGTCAATTATACCTTATCTTCTAGTGCGGTTAGGCGAGCGTTTAGGTCTTTAATTGCCAGCAAAAGTGCAGCCGTTAGCTCTGGGTAGTGGATGCCCTCTGGCCTTGGATTGCCCTGCTCGTCTTCGCTGTAAAAAACAAACTTGTCCAGTGAAGTTCCAGCAAGTTCTTCCGCGATGAAGCCGGGGTAGATTCTTGCGGTTTCAGAGTCTTCCTCAACTTCTTCAATGCGCTTGAAAGTCTTAGGTTCTACAGAATAAAGGTCAGAAAGCTCTAGTTCAAGTGGCTGAATGTCAGTTTTATAGCGAGCAGATGAAGTTGTTCTAACTAATGAACCGGAATTTGTAAATGACGCTCCAGTTGTTCCACCACCACTTAGGGCAGTTCTGGTTATGCTTCCGCCGCAGTCAATTGAGCCGCTCATAAAGATGCTTCCGGTAAGCCCAAGATTACCACCAGCACCTAAGTTTCCGACTGCATATATAACTCCACCAGAGGTGATATTTCCAACGCCGTCAATAGCTCCACCAGAAATTCTGTCTGCACTTATGGTTCCAGAAGTTATGTTGCTTGCATTTAAATTTGTTACGTTTACAACTGAAGCATCAAGCGTACCAACTGTCAGGTTACTTGCATTGATCTTATAAGTGCTTGTAGCTTCATCTAGCGAGCCAAGTCCCTCTAGTGCTTCTACTGCATCAGAAAGCGCAGTTGTTGCATCTTCCAGGGCTTGAATAGCCGTTGTATTTGCAGTTGTTGCAGTTGATGTAGCAGTATCTGCCGCCTGAAGTGCAGTAATTGCATCTGATTGCGCTTGATCCACAGCTGCATTTGTGGCAGTTAGCTGGGTTAGGGCCGCATCAAGCCTCTTGTAGCTATTCTGCAGTTGAGCATCTCTAGTTACGTTGTTTACTTCTGCCGACCTGAAGCTACTCTCTAGGTTATTTACAGACTTCTCTACCTCACGGCTCCAATTCAGTGAGCCAGTTGGCAGATTGTTTTTTGGAAATACAGTCATTAGTTCCTCACTAGCGGGGTAGTTGCAAATTCGTCAAAGCTCAGCCCTGAGTTTGTTGTATTGAAGTTAGCGATAGTGGCACCAGTCCAAGCTGAGTTAAAATCTGCAATAGTAATAAATTTACTTGCATTAAACGAAGCATTACTATTGTTAAATGAAAGATTAGTTACTCGGAACTTGCCATCGTAGTCGCTAAACATTGAGCCAAGATCTTCGCCAAATGAAACGCCAGTTGCAATGCTGCCGCTTATCTGCATCTTTGGCCCCATAATTGCCTGAGCCGCGGCAACGCCTCTGTCCACTTGAATCCTGCGGCTAGTTATAAACGGGTTATCGATACTTGTGCTGGAAATGTCAGCGACATACTCCTCAGATGCTCCCGTCACAAACTTTGCGGATGTCTTCTCAAAAAACACGCCAGTTCCAACAATGTAGATAGCTGGATAGTCTGTGCCACCAGAAGACTCAACGCCAATCTTGTAAGGGGCTAGAGTTACATCTTCAGGTTCGCCATCGGCCCTCTGCATCTGCACAGAAGGTGGCGCTGTGATGATTACCTCGATCTCGTCAAAGTTCTCAGTCAACCTAACCTCTAGCTTGCCACCTTGGTCCTTCCACTGATCGGGATCAATTGGGTAGTCGTCAGAACCAACGACTACATACTCGCCAGTGCTGTGAGTGTCTGGGAATGGGAGCTGAGTAATCTGAGAGACTACAACAGGCTGCTGAACAGAAGTCAAAGATGCATTCATCTTGAAACGCTTGACAACCGTTTCTCCGGCATCTACCTGCATTGAATCAGCAAAAGACGCATTACGATTGACTGACGAAGTATTAATGTCAGTTCCTTGTTCTCTAATCACCTTATTAGCCCCATAGGAAGTGTTGTAGTTAAAAACCTCAACCTCTTTAGCCGCGTCGTAAGAGTCGATCGATAGGGATTTGTCTATAACATAGTCAGAGAAGTCGATCGAAGTGCTAGCTCCTTCTCGGAACCAAAGGGTGTCATCTTCGATATACATTTCCATGAAGGTGTTGTCGTCTTCATCCAATGGGGTAGCGGCACAGAGCATCTTTAAATGCTCCCAGACATTGCCATTCCAGCCTGGGAAGTTGACCTGAATGCCGTCTAGCTTTGCTTCGAAACCAGTTGCAAATGACGGAGTAACATCAACAAGCTCGCAGTAGTAAAGGATTGCTTCAAGCAGGGTAGTGCCGCTGCCGCCCTTAGCGGCTGCTTGCCTAGTTGAGTTTAGGCGATACTGAATAGTCTCGCCAGAAATGGTAGCCGAAGCATCGCCAATGTTCACCTGCCTAGCGCGAAAGCTAACTGCCCCAAACTCGGAGTCAGTAACCTTAATCTTATTGTTTACAGCAACCAGTGTGCCCCTAGAGCCGGAGTCAGCAATAACAGTTACGCTTACCTGACCCGCACCGCCTTCAATGTTCTGAGGTTCAAATGGGCTGGCATCTTCCGAGTAGGAGTAGTTAACAATCTTGTCTTCCTGAAACGTTCCGCTTCCACTTACGTTTTCTACGGTAATCATTAGACCTCTTTAAAGTTGGCGCTCATTCCAACTTGCCCATTGTTAATTGCTGCTGAGTAGTATTCAATGTTTGGAAGCTGAGTAAATTGAAGTGCAGATGTTCCTCTGCCGCTCCAGAAGTCACCCTGCTCAACAGAGTCTGTCTCCGGCAGAACCTGAGCAATCATTCCTGACAGAACAATTTCGCTGTCAGTTCCAGATGGGTTCTTAATCAAGACCTCTACGCGAGAGTAAGTGTTTCCGTTTACCTGTGCGTTAGTTCTGATGGCGCTGTTGTTTGCTAGCACAGTAGTGTTCAGATCTACTGCAGATCCGCCGCTTCTTGGATATTGCCTAAGCACTACTTTTGCGCCACCAGAGAGCACCTCTCCATGAACTCCGAAGTGCAGCTTGTAGGCAGGAGGCACAATTAGGGTTAGCTTGATAGTGCTTTCTTCCTGCTCGGTTAAAGTTAGCTTCAGGGACTTGTAAGGATAGCTCTTGGTGTTGTCTTCTGTGTCAACTAGAGCGGCAGTTCCAATAGAGCAGATAGATGGCCAGTCACCAAGCGATAGCATTGGCGATGCCCAGTGGGGTGGTAGCAAGTTGGTATCAATCGCATAAGGATCTAGCCAATAGAAAGGGCCATCGCCATAAATGCCGTCAGCGTAGTCCTTGATTGTGTGCAGGCTATCTTCTCGCGTGTCAGCGTTCAGAGAGCCATTCCACGATACTGAAAACGCCCTGTGGTTGGCTCCAGAACGCTTTACATGGGTTCTGCCATTCAGTAGCTGATTCTCGACTAAAAAGCCCTCAGAATCAACCTTGAGGCCAGTCAGGGGTGCTGGAATCCAGCACTGACTCTGAGCATTTCCAAAGTAGACTTTTCTGTTCATTATCTGCTGCCTCTTCTGGACATCTTCGTGTTTCCGGTGTTTGCAACTTCTGCAATCTTCGTGCTATCTGCATACAAGTTTACAGGACGGTCGCCAAACTGCCTTAGAAGCTGGCGGTCCTCTGGCGACAGGAAGACCATGCTTGGACCCTGCTGTGACATAGCTCCGCCCATGCTTGAGGCTGGCGAGAATCCGACTCGCTGCTGGTTGAGCGCGTTGAAGAAATCAACTCCATAGGCACTGACTGAGCTAGCCTTAACGACATACTCACCATTCGAAAGCATGGTTGGGATGCTGTCGCTTGTTCCGCTTCCCGGACCCTTTACAAGACCACCAGTTGCCATGCGGTTTGCAATGCCATTGATAATTCGGTAAGTATCGATGTATGCATTGTAGGCTGTCTTGTTTGACGCACTTGCAACAGCTAGTTTGTATATGTTTTCCGCCTGTGCAAGCAATAGCTGCTTATCAAGCTGGATCTTTAATTGGATATTGATGACTCTAGTTGTGTTTAGAAGTTTCTGAATTTCAGTCTCAGCAGGCTTAGTGTCAACTCTGTCAGCAATAACAGGCTGGAAGTATCGCATTTTATTCAGCCATGCTTTAAGTTTTGCATCAGCTGCATCAGCGGTTATTCCATTAACATCAGGCTTCTTAAACTCTCTAGCTTGAGCAAGCCAGGTATTGATTTTAGCATCAGCTTCATCAGTATCAGCGTCTACATCAAGCTCAATAGGAGTGCCACTTCTATCCTTTGAAATGAATTCTTGAATAGCCTGCTCTGCAGCACTTAGAAGTGGATTAACTTCAACATCTACATCTCTAGGGGCATCGCTTGCTGCCTCCGTAAAGTTATCGAATAGCGCAGCATAATCCTCTAGCTGTTTTCCGCTAAAGCCAAGTGCCTTAGCTTCTGCTAGGAATTGCTTCTTTAGGGTTTCTGAAGAGTCTTCCAGCTCGGACTGATTGAAGCCAAGCTTTGCGAGCATTTCAATTCGAGACTGGTAAGTTCCAAGCATTCCAAGAAGCGCAGCACGGTTTTTAATTGCCGCATCAGAGTTGCCTTCAAGCTCAGTTGAGGAATTGGCTTGAGCTTCTGCTAGTTTCTTTTCGCTATCGGCAATGTTTTTGTTTACTTTGGCAAGTTCAGCGCGAATCTTGGCGGCACGAGCTTCATCACCGTAACGCTCCGCAACAGAAAGTTGATACTCAAGGATTGATCTATCTGCAGTCAGTCCCTTGATTTCATTATTAGCCTCAGTTACGGCATCTTTAGCATCAGTTGCTGACTTTGCAATGTCTCGCCAGCCCTTAGTGATCTCGTCGCGACTAATCTCGGCACCAAAGTTAAGCTCAACAATCCTAGAAAGAATACCAGAAAGGTCACTTGCATAATCAAGAACAGTTCTCAGGCCTTCCATTGTCTGCGTAAGGTCCTGTGCAGATTCATCTGTTTCGTTGATAGCATCTTCAAGTCCAAGCATTCCACGAATTACGCCCCAGACATCGCCAGAAGCAATTGCTTCTTGCAAAGCTTTTGCTAGTGACTGAACAGTGGCGATAGTGGTCTTTAACTCCCTTTGCTGTGCCTGAAGATTTGCAAGCCTCTTTAGAGCAGCATCATCCTTAGGGCCAGTTTGATCAACATCTAGATCAGCAGTAATTGCGTCAATTTCTAGTTCTATCTCTTTTAGAGCAGCTTCAAGACCGGAGGTCTGGTTTCCGTTAGGGTCAGCAAAAATTCCATCAATAATCTCTTGGAAGCTAGTTCCATACTTTTCAAGATTGCTTAGCAGGTTAGGATCTAGCTTAAGTGCAGCCTGCAGGTTTTCATCCTGCATCATTGCGTTAAGTGCCCACTCCTTAGTGTTCTTGCCTAGCGCTATAGTCTGATTATTGATTTGCTCAGTTGCAGTTTTATTGCCTTCAATCCAAGTTTTAGAGGCACCAGCTGCTACTCCAATTGCTTGGGCGTTTGGATTAATTGCGGCAGTGTTTTCCTTGGTCTTTACAGTAATTGCATTGAACTGGTCAGTGCTTGCTTTTTGAGCAGCAGTTAGCTTGTTGTATTCAAGGGTATCCTGCTTAATCGCATCTCTTAGGGAAGCGACTCCACCGCCTGCTTCGAGTAGATTTATCTTGGTCTTTTCAATAGCTGCAGATATGAATGAAACCACAGTCGAAATTGTGGTAACTGCCATAAGCACACCAGCAGCTATGCCAGCGCCCTTAGCCAAAATTCCAGAGGCTCCAAGCTTCATGGTATTAGCTTTAGCGGCAGAGGCTGTTTCTATATCCAGCGCTTTGGCGGTTGCTAGTATGGCAGCAGCTTCTGCAGCTTTTGCTGGCGCAACCTTTTGCGAGGTCGCAATACCCCTCAATCTTGCGATTTCATTTGCGGTTAAGGCTTTAGTTTCACCATTAACTGTCGCAATATATATCTGCGCTCCGCCAAGAGCAGCAAGTCTCGATGCCCTCTCTTTGTCTAGAGCGGCATTGTGCAGATTAATTGCGTCAATTTCTTCTTGGGTTCTAGCCAAATGGGTCGCCTTGTGAGCGGTCTCCATTTCGATCTGAGCAATCTGCTCTTTACGAGTTGCAATAATGCGAGTAATCGCATCAGCTTCTTCAACTGAATTGGCTAGATAAATATTGCTCTTCTTTAGAAGACCTTCCTGCACTCTAGTTAGACCGCCAGTGCTTTCTGACATCATGCCAATCTTTACTTTGAGCCTATCGACAGCATCGCCAAACGCACTAAATGTGTCTATGTTAATTGGAGTAATAACTCCACGAACATCTCCAGCGGCACCCTTTAGCTGGTCTCTCATTTCGATAAGACCGCTTCCCCAACCAGTTAGCTGCTTTAGCATACTTACTTGACCGTTGATTACATCGGCATTGTTTGCGGTATTAATTGCAGCAACTCGGAATGCGTAAATCTGCGCAGTGAGTTTAGCAAAAGCAGATATACCCAAAGTGGCCGCTGCGCCAAGTGCAGTTACGGCCAGAGATCCACCAGTTAGGTATGAGAATAATGGAATCTTTGCCATCTCTTTGAATACGCTAAGCATGTAGTTAACTGGTCCGATTACCTTCTCAATAGATCCAGCTAATCCCTTGCTCAATTGCTCCATGAGCGATTTTAGGTTATTGTTGAAAATTGCAATCTTGGCATCTAGATTGTCTACAGTCATTCCAAAGGTATCCCCTAGGAACGCACCAGCCTCAAATGATCCATTTGCGTCGCTAATTGCTTGGTCAACAACATTTAAGTTTTCTGCAAGTCTAGTTAGGGTATTGATTTCGCGAGTCTCAACAATGTTCAGGCTGTCAAAGGCTGCTGTAAGATCTTCAGTTGCGCCGAGTCCACCTAGAATTGCACGGAATACATCGTAGGAAGCGCCTTCAGTTCCCCATGCAGCCGCAAAGTCTTCAGAAGACATTCCTGCAATTTTTGCAAAATTATCCAGTCCGCTACCGCCCTTAGAGACAACACGGTCAATATCCGCAAACACACGAGTGAATACACCGCGAGCCTGTTCAGCCTGAATACCAGTTGAAGCTAGTGCAGTTGCCATTCCAACGATTTCACCCGGTAACATGCCAGCCTGTGTAGACACAGCAGCAATGCTCTCAGATAGCGTCAAAATTTCAGGCTCAGTTGCTACTGCATTCATACCAGCGAATAGAACTGCAGAGCCTAGGTTGGAGAATTCTGAATAGTCTACGTTTGCAAGTTCTGCAATACGGCCGAACTTCTGCGCAACGGTGTCAGCTGCAACTCCGGTAACAGATGCGAACTGTGCAACTACCTCGGTAAATCCAACAATACCTGAAGCTGATACACCCATCTGCGCACCTAAGGTTGCAATGCGAGAAATCTCCTCAAAGGAGATTGGGATCTGCTCAGATAGATCAATAAAGGCTTGCTTGAGAGACTGGGATTCTTCTCTGGCTCCTTCGATGCTAACCACCATAGGCTGAATTGCACGTTCAACCGAAGTGAAAGCAGTTTCATATGAGCGGTAAGACTGGCTAATGTTAAAGATTTGACGAGATGCCTGCCACAGCTGTCGAGAAACAGCTGCGTAAGCATTGCCAACATCGTAAAGTGCATATCGGCCAGTAACCCACTGGTTGACTAGACTCCTAGTCTGCTTTTCAACTTCTTTAGCCGCGGCAGCCTGCTCCTTAAGCTGTCCAACAATCTCCCTACCAACTCCGCTTGTGGTTGAGCGGAGGCGGTTCATTTCATCTATCTGCTTAGCAGTAGTCTGAAGGTCTCTGTCCTTTACATCCTTGCCGCGAATGTCATCCTTGATCTGGTCGCGCTTTTGGATTTCAAGCTTTTTACCAACTGCAACAAGCTCTTCTAGGGCCGATTTCTCTGCGATTAGCGCCTTAAGAGCATCGCGCTTTTGCTCAGTAGTGGTTGCTTCCTTTAGGCGCTTTTCGAGAACAAGAATGTTCTCCTTAAGGCTCTTCTCGGTCTCAACAAGCTTCTTGTGCTCTCTAGTTTGAGCTAGGCGCTCAAGGCCAGTTATAACTTGCTTCTTTTCAGCTTCAGTTAAATCTTTAATCTGCGCAGCAAGTTCACGCTCAGTTAGGAATCTTCTCCGGGCACTGTCTTCAGCTTCTGCAGCTGCACGACGGGCATCTAGACCGCCACCACTTCCGCCAGCGGCTGCTTCGGCAGCAGCAAGTTGCTTGTCTTCCTTCTTTTTAGGCTGGTAATCAGTTGCCACCTTAGTCTGCATAAACGCAACAAGGTCTTCAAATTTAGTAAAAGCTTCTGCAATAATTAGCACAGCTTGGTTGTCTGCCCTAGCAAAGTGCGCATCTAGGCCATCAATTTTGAACCCGCCGCCTGGCTTCAGCTCAATGCGTTCGAGATTTGCACCAAGAGCCTCTGGAAATTGGGCAACTAAGTTGCGAAGAATGTTCTCAACATTCGCACCCCTTAGCGGTTCATCTCCTTTTTTACCAAAACCAGTTGGTAGCGTTTCTGCCCTTAGCGCTTGAGCCGTAGGCATATTAGACTTAGCGGCTTTATTGACAATATCCCTAGTGTCAAGTAGTGTCTGATTAATTGGATACTCTAGTTTTGGAAGCTCAAGACCAAGTTCTACGATCTTGTCGTTAATATACTTAATGGCTTTTGCAAGCTTGTCGTAGTCAGCGCCTTGAATATTAGAGCCAGCAATCGGGATATCTAGCTCAGCTGCAATCTTGAGAACGCCAGATAGGGCCTGCATTCTGGCATAAAATTGCATGAAGTTAGTCTGGAAATCTTTAGCTCCAATGTCACCGTCAAAGCCTAGCTCAGCAGCCCTCTTAGCAAGATCCTTAAAAGAGCCAACAGCTACGCCGCCGCTTTCTCGCGAACCTTGCTGCATAAGGCCATAGTCGGACGAGGGCGGGGCCTGCACAAAGCCGAGAACTTCTTGGAATTCGCCAGCTGCGTCTCTAAAGCCAATGGAAGCTTCCGTGATTACTTGTGGAAGCTTTTGGTTAAACTCGGTATCAAAAGCAAGAATGAACTGCTGGCCAGAAGCCTCTATCTCTTTCTTTACTCTTTCAAGACCACTACGATATCCCTCAAAATTAAATTCAGGAATAGCAGTTGGCGTGATAAATTTAGCTAGGTCGGTGAATAGCCCCTGGATGCCATCTTGCCCAGAAGCGATGATTGCAGGGTTATTAAATACCTGCTCCATAATGTCGGGCACACGGTCGGGTTGCATAGTTGACATAAGTGTGCCAGTAAATGGATCATTGTAATCACCGTATACAACTTGACGCAAAACATTTGGGTCGGATGGAACTCTATTACCGTCTCCAACTACAGAGGCCGCATCAAAATCAAAGTATTGGGAACCTGCGATTCTAATATTCTTGGCAAGTGTTCCAAGCTGGAGTCCAAACTCCTCTTCGGCTCTAGCGATTGCAGCCCTAGCAGACGCATCAGCGTAGCGCACCAAGTTTTCTGCTGCATCCTCACCCTCAGTAACCCCAGCAGACCTAAAAGTGGCTTCTCGCGCCTCATAGCCGCGCCTAAAGATTTCGTCAAGTACGGCCTGAACTTTCTCCTTTAGGTAATTACCAACAGCTTCAGAATTTGAGGAATCCGTTGCTCGGTCAAGGAGGTCAAAGAAATCTTCTTTAATCTTATCTTCCATTTCTGGAATTGCGGATTCGAAGAACGGCCTGTTAAGCTCGCCTCTAGAAAGACCTGCTTCTACACCGCGAGCTGGACCTTTGCCAAAAAGCAACTCTGGGTTATTTGCGATAGCCCGCTCGATCGCATCAATAAACATCGCTGGGCTGATGACAGGCATACCATCTTTGCCAGGAATAAAATCTTGGATTGTTTGAGCACGGACCTTTGAGCCTTCTGGGGCTGGGAGCATAAAGTCAGGCTGCCCGATTGATTTTGCAAATTCTGAAATAAACTCAACGCCAATCATTCTGGCGTAACGCTGTGCTATTTCATTTAGCTGACGCTTAGCATCGAGCTCTTTTTCTTCAACTAAATCAACTACACCAACAAGCGCATCGCCAAAGTCGTCGGCTATCTGCTGAAGCTTACGCTCTGCGCCCTTGCCTTTTGGACCGGACTTCATTGCCTCTAGAAGTAGCTGCTCCATTGACTCCATAGAGTATCCGCCAACGGCAAACTTCATCGGTGCGCCATCAAATAGGGCCTTCTGAACAGCTTGCTGGAAACTCTCTAGCTTCTTCTTGGAGCTGGCAAGAGTTGTTTCGTCTACGTCAACGCCAACTTTAATATTAACGGAATAATCTTTATCTGCCAATTGAGTCTCCAGACTTGGAATGCATAAATTAATTATACATTATTGTGACTCTAGTGCTTTTTTAACTTGAGCTTCTAGGTAAGACCTTCTTGTCGGCATTTCATGGCCTTCATAAGCATAAGGCACAATGACCTCCTGAACGCCATACTTCTTCTTCTTGCTGTCTTTTTTCTGCTGACGTTCTTGATGCTTTTCAAGCTCTGCTTTGGCGAAGCATTTGATTTCTCTGACCTTAAACCCAACAGTGTCAGCAAACTCGTTGTGGCAGATCCACACAGGATTGCCGCATTGATTGCATGTTTCATCTTGCAGGATCTGGTAAGCCTCAAGCAGCATAAAGTCGAACCTAGTCCAAGGCTCGTTTGGCTGTTCTTCAAATAGAATCGCGCTGGGGCGGATCTTGTTCTCGATGGCAGCCCTAAGCTTGGTTACATAACCTCGGTTATGCGGCCAAGTTAGGACTTCTGTAAAAAACCTGCATCCGTTAGTTGCTCAAAGTAGCCGCCTGCAAGTGTTAGCTTCTGCATCGCAGCAATTAGTTTTGACCACTCGTTTGGAGCAAGAGCCTTGCGCAAGTCCTCAGCCTTTTCAAAGGTAAAGACTTCTGGGTCGACCGCACCATCTGCGGTCTGTACAGAAGAGATGTTAAGGCCGACTAGGTAGGTGATGTAGTCTCTTAACCATTCCTGTGTGCGCTCAGAGCCTGTGTCTTGGACTCCATGCATTGCATTTACTTTTTCAGTAATAGACTCAATTGAATCCTGCCCGATTCCGCGCATGTTGAAAGTCAAGGCGGTTTCCATAATCTTTTCAGCCAATCCGTCTGCGATCTTCTGCAGGTCAGCTAGCTTCTCTGGGTCAGTCGTGCGGTTCATCTGGTCGTTAATGTCAAGCAACTGCATGGCAGTTTCATCGTCAAGATAAACCTTGACCGAAGTGGTTGGATAGGCACGTCCCTTGATGGCATCCGCCAAGTTGAAGACTTTTTGTGACTGAGCTTCTTTAACCAGCTCAATTGCCTCTTTAGTGATGTTTTCTTCGCTCATTCTTTTCGCCTTTAGTTTAATTGCCATTTATGGGGGTGAAGACTGGGGAGGGCCAAATGGGCGCAAATGCCCTCCCCAGCCAGCCTTTAGTCTACGGCAGCTACGTGAACGCCTAGACGACCCTGTGGCATGAAGTTAACCATGTACTTCACGCTGTCTTCGCCTTCAGTGTTGTCAGCGAATGCGTCTGCAATGAACTTGAAGACAGATACAACGTGTCCGTCAGCGTAAGCTACAGATGGGCCATAGCCAATGCGGGTAACAAGGTAGCCCTGTGGACGGGAACCGTCAGTGGCTGCCTTGAATGCGGCATAAACGTCGTTGTAAACGCTGTCTGCCTCTGGGTCTGCATCGCGGAAGAACATTAGCGAGCCAGTGAACTGCGCGAAACCGCGAGTCTGGTTCTGTCCCTCGTCAACGATTGCACGGTCGTCAATCTTGTTGGAGTCCTGAGCACCTAGGTCATAGGAGTCCCAAGCAATAGCCTCTGACAAGTTGATTCCACCGTTTAGGATTGCGATGTCTGGACCAGTAAGGAATGCAGCCTCGTTGGTAACGTCAGAAGCGTCAATCCAGTCAACACGAATCTTTGCGTTTGATACCATCTTGGTACCAACAGTGGTGCGGAGCTCTGGGCCAAGACCAGCAGTTCCAGAAGCAACTGCAACGTTAACCTTAACCTCACCAGTGGTCAAGAAACGAGCACCCATGCGAACCATCTCGCCATCGCCAAGTAGGTCGATTGGGAAGTCGGTCTTTACGCCGTAGATGCTGATCTCGTCGCCAGCTGCGAAAGCTGCGTTGTGGGTCTTGCCAACACGCTTGATTAGGTAGTACTTGACATCTGGGGTGTCAAATAGGTCGCGGAACTTGTTGTAAACAGAAGTTGCCGAGAGGTTTGCGTCACGGAAACCGTCAAGCGAAGCCTCGTAGTTGTTGTAGGTTGGGGTCTGAACATCAGCGTTATCGATGATAGACAGCGAGGTGTCTGCATCAGAGTCAGTCATGTTCAGGGTGTAGTCGTCAGTCACAGCTGGCGAAATGTTGAAGACCTTGGCTGCGGCAGTGATTTCAGTCAGCGTTGGTGCTGTCCAGTCTGCGAACGCATCCGAGGTAGCAACATAAAGGCCCACATTTGGGCGGAGCATCTTAGTAGCAGCCATTAGTTCATTTCCTCGTTATTTTCGATGATTTCTTCCTGTGGAATCTCCACACCAACTTCGCGCTCCCACTCGGTTCCGTCCTGTACTAGGCCGTCTCCGTCTGCATCTTCTGCAGCAGGGATATACTCAGCTGTCTTTTTGGTAGAGCGCTTCTTGGCAGGAGCGGCTACCTCGATCTGTGCCTCCTCAGTGGAAACAAGCTCAAGGTTCTTACCCAAAACTTTGTGATCGGCGTAGTGTGCCGGGCGTGAGACTAGCTCACCAGTGACTTTGTGTCTGAACAGCGCCATAAAAGTCCTTCCTAATCTCTATTATGATACCACATTCGTGTTTACCACATACCTAAATGTAACTTCTGAGGTGTATTTGGCAGGGCGTGAAGTAAAGTCTGGAAGCACAACCCTGGAGTTACTTACTGGCTTTAGTTCGCCAGCGTCGCTAGGGACAAAGCCAGTTAACTTATCCCGCACAAGATCGGCTACTTGACGAGCTGAACGCTCGGTCGGGCCAACACACTGAATAATGCAGTAGCTTTCTCCAAGATCTTGCCTGACTGAGGTTATGCCACGGCCGTCAGTCGCTCTTGCGTAACCACCAAAGAAAGGCACGATAAAAGGCAGCATGGTGCCATTTGAGTATTCGAGCGATGCGTCATCTGGAACACCATTCTCGTAAACAGTTTGTGGAAGCTCTTTTAGCTCCAGCACAATTTCATCTTGAATAGGTAGTAGTGAGAGTGCCATTACTTATAGCCTTTCCTCTTCATATAAGAATCAAACGCGACCTTGGCAGCATCCATACCAGCTCGCTGCGAAAACATACCAGGATAGAAGGCTTCGTCAAACATTGAATCTCCGTATTCCTGCATTACAAAGTAGTTAGGATCGGAGCGCCACTTCTCGTTGGACTGCCCTCTGGTTGGTGCCATTGGCGCATCTTTAATGTTACCATTTTCATCTGCTGGAAAACCAAAACTAACCGAAGCCCCAGTGCGCTTTCTACGATCTCTTTGCTTACCCTCACGGACTCTTGAACGGCTGATGCTGTCATACATTGTCCAAGTGTCTACACGCTTGCCATCGTCCGACTTAGAACCAGTAGGAGGGCTGTTTAGCACCCTTTCCTTCATAGCCTCTTCACCAGCTCTAGCAGCTTCTCTAAGGGCCACCTTAGTGTCATCTACGATCTTTTGTAGATGTGGAAATCTAGTGCGCTGACCTGGAGCTGGAAGCAATTGGCTTAGGTCTTTGCTGAACTTTACCTTAGCCTTAGCCATTGTTCGGGTTCAGTTCTTGATTCACCTCGCACAGCAATAGTCTGTGCCAAGGATTTGAGCTGTTAATGACTGAGCGAAGCACAAACTCAAAGTTCAAAAGTGCTGGGTCGATTGGTGATGCAGTCACAAGCATCCTGTGGCCGGGCCTTAGATCTGGCATAGCACCGTTAGAACCAGAGAGTTGGTTTTCTCTAAGTCCGATGTGCACTTCCATAATTTGACTTGCACCCGGATCTACTGCAGTCATTACAGTTCCAGCGGAACCTAGCCGCACAGAGGAAGACCGTGGCTGAATACGAGCTTTCCCGGTCCAAAGCAAAACAGTTTCATTTGACCAAGTATTACTCTCGGCATCGTAAACACTGTCTGCGCTGGCTGGATTGTAGATCTCAATAGAACAAAGCTCTAGAGAACGCTCGATCCCCCGATTGTGCGTATACCACCTCGGGTCAATAGCTGAGCGAGAGTTTAGAGCCAAGAATTATCCCACTTAACGGCTTGGTTTGCAACTAGGAAGGTATCGCTGGCTTCTTCTAGGTCATCCTTGTCGGCTTCAGCACGAAGCTCAGCAGCTTGGGCACGAAGTTCCGCTCCCAGCTTTGCACCGTCAGTCTGGAAGTCGTAGGTCTTGATTACCTTATTGATTAGAGCTTCGCTAGTCGCAAGGACTGACTTGGCCTGAGCTGCTGCTCGCTTTACATTATTAGTGTAAAGGCTCAAGAAGGCTTGGATCTGCGGATCGCTGAATAAGTAAGCCGGAGTGTCTCCAAGCTGCTCAGTGTCTGGAATAAGTAAGCGAACTTGCCCGATTGCGGTCGAATAATCTGGGGGAGTTACGTCTGGAGTCGTAGGCATGGTTCTATTTTACCTTATGGATTTTCTTCGCCTGAATCAAAAACTAATGGCTCCCAATCGCCAGCTTCTTCGTTCCAAAAATACATTACTTCACCTTCAGGATATGGAACTGGAGATTCCCAGAGGCATGTCTCTTCGTTTAGCGACCAAGAGTTAAATGGCTTTGGTGGGATAAATGCATCAAGTTCTTCATCATAGGTAAAACCAATACCTGCGTAGTTCTTTCGAATGTTTCCATTGTAAGAAGTGCGAAGGCAGCGCTGACCGCGAAAATCTCCATACCACTCTTCAGGAGTCTTGCCGTCTAGGGATTCGTCTTCGTGAGCGCCTACGATGACTTCAGTAACAATATTGTTTTCATCAAGAAATGCGTAGTGTGCCATTATGCCCCCAGAGCTGCGATCTCAGCCTCGGTCAAACCCAGTGCTGCTAACTTTGCCTGCGCTGACGCTTTGGCTTCTGCTCTAGCGATTTCAGCAGCCTCTTGCTCTTGCCTTTGAAGTTCTGCTTCGGCAATTAGTGCTTCACGCTCAGTGATTTCTTCAGGAGTTAGCGGAACACTAATTTGCTCTCCAGTAGCACAGTCGACAATAAGTTTAGTTAGTATTTCGTCCATGTGTTTTCCTTCTTTTTAAATATTTAAGAAACAGTAGTAGTGCTATCAGTTCCTGCGCTTATACCATAAAGCGTAGCAGATGAATTTTGCAGGAAGTTTGAACTGTCAGTTGCCGTTAGTGTAATAGTGCTAATCGCCGCCTGAGTTGAAGGATTCCATAAGCCAGCCTGAAGCATCATGTATGTTGATGAACCATTATTTTCGTTAGTGACTTCTTGGTTAAAACTTTTTGGCCTGCTACTTCTGTAATTCGCAAAGTAATAAGAAGTGTTTGAAAAAGTATTCGCAGTTGAATTTGCCGCCGGAACGTCGTGCATAAATCCATTGCCTCCTAAGCTCCCAGTTGAGGCGCTTGCTCCATCTCCATATAAATAGCGAGTAGAAATATCAGTACTTACCCCATTAATTGACAAGTTAACGCCACGGAAAGTTCCAGCAAAGCTGTGCCTAAGGCTAAACACTAACAGCAAGTCAGTGTATGTTTGTGGAATTGAGCTAAAAATAATACTTGTCTGAGCCGAGCTTAACTCAACGTGCTTTATTCTCTGCATTGTCATGATCTTACTCCGTAAAGGCTGAAGGTTGAGCCAGTCTGGTATGTCTGTCCTAAAACATCGAAGATGGTTATCGAGCTTATTGCAGAAGTGCTTGCCCATCTAATTGAAGAAGCTTGAGTATCAGTATTTGCCGAACCAAATCTACCTAAAACAACCTTATGTTTGTCGGTGGCAGTATAGTCCATAATCTGAACCGTTCCGATATTGGAAAAAGCATTTGATGGACCAGTTGCTGCGCCAAATAATCTTGCGCTAGTCTGGCTCGACTCTGAGCTACTACCAGTAGTTGAACCATTAGCAACCATCCAAACACTAAAGTAATTTGAACCAGTGTCACCATTTAGTCTTAAGCGAGAAGCTGAACCTGTTCCGCTGTTTTGAAAGTTAGCAACAATAATTAGGTCGCGGTAACTTTGGGGAATGTTAGAGAAAACTATTTCTCCGTCATTACTTGCAAGTGTAATAGTCGCTAGTGCTATATAAGTAGGAGTTCCCATTAGGTTGCCTTAATTCCGTAGAGTGAAAAGCGAGAGCCTGCTAGGAAACTAGTTCCACTAAAAGCAGTAAGAGCAATACTTGCAGTAGCTGATGTCGTAGCATACAGCACAGAGCTGAGGGTAACTACGGTATTGGCACCAGCTATTGCTTTAATTGTTTTATTTTTTGTAGTCTCGAAAGGGTCAATAAAATCTATCACTGCTGCGCCAAAAGCGCCAGTGGCAGCATTTGTTCCAGTTATAGCATCAACCAAAGAGTACTGAGTTGCTACACCGCCGCTAGTCACTGAAGAACCATTTGCGTAAATTACGTGAGAATAGTTCTGAGTACTTCCATTTAATTGAATAATTAAAGGGTCAGTAGTAGAACTTGGGCGAGATGCCCTTGCGGTCATACGAATCTGCAAATGCTGATAATCATTGCCGTAGGTTGCGCTCAGATTGCTAAAAGTAACTGAAGCCTGGGATCCACCTAAAGTTACAGTTTCCAACAACTCATAAGCGTATGGCTCAGTCGGGATTTCTGTAAATACAACATTACCAGTTCCGGCCGTAAATGTGGTGATGTTAAAACCGCTTAAGTTAGTGGTTGAATGAGTCAATCCAGCGTCAGCATTTAATTGATAGTTGTCTGGGTACCTAATAATTACCACACCAGAGCCACCAGCTGCGGCATTCGAGAAGTTCTGATAGCTTCCACCACCACCACCACCGGAGCCAGTATTTACTTGACCAGCCGTTGCATTTCTTTCTGGACCAGAAAAGGGCTGCCCCATGCTGGCACCGTTACCGCCACCACCAGAGCCACCGTCTCCACCTACTGAAGGAGAACCTGCTCCTCCACCGCCACCTGCGCGGGTTACTGAAGTTCCAGTGATTGAAGAAGCCGTTCCAGCTCCACCAGCACGTCCGCCAGAGTCAAAACCACCATCCGCGCCCTGACCAGCAGAACCACCACCACCTGCAGTTCTCCAAGTATATGGGTAGTTACTTCCACCAGCCCCGGACTGGTTTCCACCGCGATAACCCTGACCAGCAGTTCCAGCTCCACCGTTGGCCCCACCGCCACCTCCACCGGAGCCACCTGCTAAACCTACAACTGCACCGCTT
>JACCDL010436098.1_pt1 | contig 33413 bp, 20 predicted proteins | sample 7441931 | NCBI WGS metagenome assembly JACCDL01 (sample SAMN15323437, study PRJNA562643) | freshwater metagenome | isolation source: river surface water | place: USA:Blue River Watershed | collected 2017-08-16 | reverse complement strand
GCCTCCAACAAATCATCGGTTTCTGATTGCATGAAATATTCCATGATTTCCTCTTGTGCATCTTCATCTACTTCATCATCGATGATGTATTGAATGCTCAATTTGGTTCCTGAATTGACAACGGCTTCAATTTCCCCAATCAAAACAGACTTGGATTTGCCCAATCCTCGTGCAATGTCGGAGATGGGAATTCGCTTATCGATGTTTTGAATGATCTGAACCTTTTGCCCACTCTTAGAGGGAGCCGTTTTCAAGAATAAATCTTGAGGTCTTTCAATGTTGTTGTCCTCAACGTACTTATTGATCAGTTTCAAAAAAGACTGACCAAATTTCATGGCCTTGTTTTTCCCAACTCCACCAATATGTGAAAGTTCCTCCATATCAGCGGGATATTGCGTTGCCATTTCTTCCAAACTGGGCTCAGAGAAAATGACATAAGGAGGAATTCCTTTTTCTTTGGCAAGCAACTGACGTTGCTCTTTGAGCATGTTGAAAAGAACTTGATCAGCAGCACCGCCGCCTGTGGTTCGAGAAATGGACAAATCGCCATCATCTTCCATACTTGGGAATTCTTCCTCCTTCACTGCAATAAATGAGGATGGCGACTGTAAAAATTTCTTTCCTTCAGCTGTAAGCTTTACTGTCCCGTAGGTTTCAACCTCTTTTTTAATCAACCCTGCTACCAGCATTTGTCTAATCAATGCGTGCCAGTAACGGTCATCATTTTCTTTGCCAATACCGTAAAACTCAGATTGACTTCCTTTGTAAGTCTTGACTTCAGCGTCTTCCAAACCCAACAACACCTTGACCGTAAATTTGGATTTGTGTTTCTCGTTGAATGCATCAATCACCTTTAAAATGAGATGCACATCATCTTTCGCTTCAAAAGTTTCCTTCGGTTTGCGTTGGTTATCATCCATGCCAACACCTTCATCTTGGGTTTCATCCCAGAATTCACCAAAATAGTGGAGTAAATATTTTCTTCTGCTTAATGAAGTCTCGCAATACGCCATCACTTCATGCAGCAATTGAACGCCAATCTCTTGTTCGGCAATAGGCTTACCAGCAAGGAATTTTTCTAATTTTTCAATGTCTTTGGGACTATAAAAAGCGATACAATTGCCTTCACCGCCATCGCGACCTGCACGACCCGTTTCCTGATAGTAACTTTCTAAACTTTTTGAAATATCGTGATGTATAACGTAACGAACATCGGGTTTGTCGATACCCATTCCAAATGCAATGGTGGCAACGATAACATCAACATCTTGCATCAAGAATTTATCCTGAACGTCACTTCTTTCATGACCATCCATACCCGCGTGATAGGGGAGTGCCTTGATGCCGTTGGCAATCAATAATTCTGCTAACTCCTCTGTCTTTTTGCGGCTTAGACAATAAATAATTCCACTTTTACCAGCGTGTGCTTTGATGTATTGAATGATTTGCTTGCCAACATTGTTTTTGGGTCGCACTTCGTAATACAAATTCGCACGATTGAAAGACGCCTTGAAAACATTGGCATCGGTCATGCCCAAGTTCTTTTGAATGTCCTGTTGAACCTTGGGCGTGGCCGTTGCAGTAAGTGCCATGATCGGAACGTCTGCAATATTTTTAATGATGCTTTTCAGTTTTCTGTACTCCGGACGGAAATCATGTCCCCATTCAGAAATACAATGAGCCTCGTCAATGGCCACAAAGGAAATTGTACAAGATCTCAAAAAATCAATATTGTCTTCTTTACCCAACGACTCGGGCGCAACATACAATATTTTGGTTTTTCCGTTTTGAATATCAGATTTAACCTGATTGATTTCTGTTTTGTTTAAAGAAGAATTGATGAAGTGAGCTACGCCATCTTCAGAGCTGAATCCACGCATGGCGTCAACTTGATTTTTCATCAAAGCGATTAATGGAGAAACTACAATCGCCATACCTTCCATCATGAGCGCAGGCAATTGATAACACATGGACTTTCCACCTCCAGTGGGCATGATCACAAAAGTGTCATTTCCCGACAAAACAGAATGGATGACAGATTCCTGTAACCCTTTGAATTGATCAAAACCAAAAAAGTGCTTAAGCGCTTCTTTGGGTGTATAATCGACAATGGTATTCATAGCAATGATTTCCTAAACGAGTCCCGTTTTTATGGGAGAACGAATTTACGAAGACTTAAAGTACAGATAAAATGTTTTGACCTACCATTTATTAACCGATTACGAGCAATTTTATTTTTTAATCTTGGAGAATAATGCATCTTTGCAACATGTCAATTTCCAATTCCGCAATCATCCAATTTGCTCAAGACACTTTGGCACAAGAGGCATCAGCTTTATTGGCTTTGGAATCCTCTATAGGTGAGTTATTTTCAAGTGTCGTGCAAACCATTTTATCTTGCAAAGGAAGGGTGGTCGTAACTGGAATTGGTAAAAGTGGCATCATTGCGCAAAAGTGGGTGGCTACTTTCAATAGCACTGGACAGCCTGCTGTTTTCATGCATGCTGCAGACGCGATTCACGGTGATTTGGGCATGGTAGGTTCTGACGATTTGGTTTTTTGTATTTCAAAGTCAGGGGAGTCCCCGGAGATCAGGTACTTGGTGCCATTGATCAAGGATATGGGAAATAAATTGGTGGCGGTTACTGCCAATGCCAATGGTTTTTTGGGAACTGAAGGTGATTTGATTTTGCATACACCGATGGAAAAAGAGGCGTGTCCCAATAATTTGGCGCCAACGACAAGTACAACTTTGCAATTGGCTATGGGAGATGCATTGGCTGTTGCATTGATGAAAGTCAGAGAGTTTGGATCAAATGATTTTGCCAAGTTTCATCCTGGAGGAGCCTTAGGAAAGAAAGTGGCTTTAAAAGTCCAAGATGTGATGAACACCGATAGTGGTTTATTGGTCAGTGCTGAATCCAGTATTTTGGAAGTGATATCGAAGGTATCTCAAGGTCGAATGGGTGCAGTGGCCATTGCCAAAGTGGATGGCGTGGTTTTGGGAATTATCACAGATGGCGATATTAGAAGAATGTTGGAAAAGTCTCCTAATTTTTCTGATCTGACGGCGAAAGACATCATGAACGTTCAACCCAAGTATATTGGAGAAAATGTATTGGCGGTTGAAGCGTTTCGCAACATGGAATCCAATAGTATTACCCAGCTGTTGGTGCTAGAAGAAGGTCAGTGGCGGGGTATGGTACACTTACATGATTTATTGAGAGAGGGAATTTTCTAAGTCGATGGAGCAGGACAAAAAGGAAATGGGATTTTTAGACCATCTGGAAGAGCTGAGAAGAAGGCTCTTTTGGTCGGTCATCGGCGTGGTGGTTGGTATTTGTGTCATCGTGTATTTTGATGATTTTGTGATCAATGACCTGATCATGGGTCCCAAAAATCTCGACTTTGTTACTTACCGATTGTTCTGCGATTTTTCCCATTACTTGGGTCTTGGAGACCAACTCTGTTACCAAGAAATGGATTTCACTTTGCAGAGTACAACCATGGGTGGAAATTTCTCAGCCTACATGTTGGTTTGTATCGTAGGTGGTCTAATCATCGCTTTCCCTTATGTATTCTATCAAATTTGGGGCTTCATAAAGCCGGGATTGCACATGAAGGAAAAAGGAGCTGTCAATGGAATAATATTTTTTGTTAGCCTCTTATTCTTTGCCGGAGCTGCATTTGGTTATTTTATTTTAACGCCACTTTCCATTGCCTTTCTTGGCAACTTTGAATTTGGTGATGTTGAAGTAAATGCCACCATTTTATCATACCTCAAATTGGTCACCTCTTTGGTTTTGGGAACCGCATTGTTGTTCCAACTTCCTGTGGTAGTATATTTCTTGGGTAGAATAGGAATAATTTCATCTGAGTTTCTCAGAAAGTACCGCAAACACGCATTTGTCGTGAATTTGATACTAGCAGCAATCATTACCCCACCAGATGTGACCAGTCAGTTGTTGGTGAGTATGCCTATATTGCTGTTATATGAAATCAGTATTTGGGTTGTAGCTCGAGTCGAGAAAAATCGAAAAGATTAGGTTTACCGCGCTTTTTAGCAAATCCATAGCCAATATTTATCCAAAAATGATGTAATATTGTGCAAACCAAAATCTTAAGATGAGGAACAATATTTACTTTTCTATTTTCATGTGCTTTTTTGCATGGATGATGTTCAATGGTGTGACAAGTAGCGCCGGAAAATCAGGCAAGTCAGGAGCACCTGGCGAAAGCACATGTATTCAGTGTCACAGCACCAATGCTTTGAATGATCCGGCAGGATCTATTTCAGTATCCGTTGCTGGAGTGACCAACGGCCAATATACAGCGGGTCAAACTTACCAAGTGAGTGTGACCATTGCAAAATCAGGCCAATCATTGTTTGGTTTTAGTGCCGTGGCTTTGGATGATGCAGGGCAGAATGCAGGTACCTTGGTTGCAGGTTCAGATAGTCATACGGAAGCTTCATCAGCATCTGGTACCAACAGAAATTATGTGACACACAATTCAGGTGGTGGATTGTCCAGCAATCAAAAGACCTTTACATTCTCTTGGACTGCCCCAACATCAGGCAATGTCAATTTCTACTTTTCAGGAGTTGCGGCCAATAACAACGGAGGAAATTCTGGTGACTTTGTCTACACTTCCAATTTGACTTTGGCTCCAGCAACCATGGGTGGTGGCGTCGTTGTAATCAACGAAGTGGATGCAGACCAAGCAGGTCCTGATGCTCAAGAATTTGTTGAGTTGTATGGAACACCCAATATGTCATTAAATGGTTACACCATTGTATTTTTTAACGGCAACAACAGCTTGGCCTACTCTTCTTTTGATTTGGATGGTTTTTCTTTGGACGCCAATGGCTTCTTCGTACTTGGAAATCCGTTGGTTCCCAACGTGGATATGATTTTTGATCCAGGCGCTTCAGGTTTCTTGCAAAATGGGCCTGATGCAATTGCACTTTATTTGGCTGATGCAACAGCTTGGCCAGTAGATGCGGCACCTTCAACAACAGGATTGGTTGATGCGGTTGTCTATGGAACATTGGACCCAGATGCAACAGGCTTGTTGACTGTTTTGACTCCAGGCCAATTGCAAGTAAACGAAACAGCTGGAAATATCCCAGAATGTTTGGCTCGTGTGCCAGATGGTGGAACACCCTTGGTGGTGACTTCTTATGTACAACAATTGCCCACGCCAGGGGCGTCAAATTCAACTACGGTAATTTCGGGTTGTATGAATACCAACGCTTGTAATTACAACAGTGCAGCGACAGTAGATGACAATTCATGTTTGTACACGGGTGCTGCATGTGATGATGGCAATCCCAATTCAACCGGAGATGCTATTGATGCAACTTGTCAGTGTTTAGGTCAGGTTACACAAGTGAACGTAACGTTTCAAGTGGACATGAACACAAGCACAGTTGCTCCTACAGGTGTGTTCTTGCAAGGCGACTTCCAGAATTGGCAAGCCAATCCTGACATTCCCATGTCTGACTCAGATGCTGATGGAGTATATACCGTCACTGTTGTCTTACCAGCAAACTCTCCTTTTCAATATAAGTTTTTAAATGGTACTGGTGGTTGGGAAGTAACCCCTGCTTTAGCTGCATGCGGAACTCCTGATTTGGTAAACGTAGATGGATACAATCGCGCTGACACCACTGCTGCAGTGGACTTGTTATTGCCAGTGGTTTGTTTTGGCTCATGCAATGCTTGTGCTGTAAGCTCAACTGGATGTATGATTCCCAATGCATGTAACTACGATCCAACAGCAACAATTAATGACATAGCCAGCTGCGTTTTTGCAACCACATGGTATTTGGATGCGGATGCAGATGGATACTATGCAAGTTCTACTTCTGCCTGTACCAATCCGGGTTCTGGTTACACCGCAACGCAAGGTATCAACGGAGATTGTAACGATGCGGTTGCTGGAATTAATGCAGGGGCTACAGAAATTTGTGGAAATGGTATTGATGAAGACTGTTCAGGAACGGATTTGTCTTGTGGAAATGCAGGTTGCACAGACCCATTGGCTTGTAATTATGATGCCACTGCAACCATTGACAACGGAACTTGTACATACGCATCCTTGTCCTATTTCGTAGATGCTGACGGTGATGGTGTTGGAGCTGGAAATTCAGTATTGTTCTGTTCTAATCCGGGTGCTGGTTACTCGATGTTGGATACAGATTGCGACGACAACAATGCCGCTATCTCACCCAATGCGATTGAAGTTTGTAATGGTTTAGATGAAAACTGTAACGGTGAATCTGATGAATTTGTAACCACAACGTATTACACCGATGCAGATGCGGATGGATTTGGTGATTTGAACAACGCTGTTCAAGATTGTACGCAGCCTGCGGGCTATGCTTCCAATTTCGATGATTGTGATGATAATGCGGTTACATACTTGGATTCAGATAGCGATGGAGAAGGGTCTACTACATTAGATGCATGTGGTGTTGCCAATAACATCGATTGTAATGACAATTCAGCTGCTATTAACTCCACAGCCTCCGAGTTTTGCGGAAATGGTATTGATGAGAACTGCGATGGTGCGGATGAAATTTGCACTGGAATCCCTGGCTGTACAGACATGACAGCTTGTAATTATGATCCTGCTGCAACGCAGAACAATGGATCTTGCACATATGCCACCATGTGGTATTTGGATGCAGATGCAGATGGTTATTATGTAAGCTCACAATCAGCATGTACCAACCCTGGCGCAGGTTATTCCGATGTGATGGGAATAGATGGAGATTGCGATGATGCAGCAGCTTCGATCAATGCAGCAGCAGTCGAAATTTGCGGCGATGGTATCGATCAAAACTGTGATGGATTGGATGATGCATGTGCTATTTTGGGTTGTACCGATGTTACGGCTTGTAACTTCGAACCTCAAGCAACAGAAGACGATGGATCATGTTTGTTTGCAACAGATTGGTATTTGGATTTGGATGTAGATGGATATGCATCTGAAGTTTTAAACGCTTGCACCAGTCCAGGTGTAGATTATACTTCAACTGTTTTGATTTTAAATGATTGTGACGATACAGATGCTTCAATCAACCCTGGCGCAACTGATGTATGCGAAAATGGAGTGGATGAAGATTGTTCTGGGTCAGATGAGAGCTGTACAGTTGAAGGATGTACAGATGCTACAGCGTGTAACTACGACGCAACAGCAACTGTTGACGATGGCTCTTGTACATACAGTTCTACTTGGTATTTGGATGCGGATGCGGATGGATACTATACCATTACTATCCAGTCTTGCGTTTCTCCTGGTGCTACTTTTAATAATGTTGGAGGTACTCAGGGAGATTGTGATGATAACTTGGCTAGTATAAATGCAGGTGCTCCAGAGATTTGCGGAAACGACGTAGATGAAAACTGCGATGGTATTATAGAGCAATGTCAGCCAGGGTGTCCCAATCCTGTGATTATTACAGTGGATTCAATCGCGCACTTGGAATGCTTTGGAATTCCAACTGGATACATTGGCGTTTCTGTAACTGGAGGATCTGGCTTGTATTACGCCCAATGGAATACAAACCCCATTCAAACCACGCCATATGCGAGTAATTTACCAGCAGGATTCCATTCCATTTCTATCATTGATACAGAAGGATGTGGTGACACCGTAACTGTGGAGATAACACAACCTGCAGGAAGCTTCCCTGTAGTTTCTGGAAGCAATGACACAGCTCCAGCTGAGAATGCCCAGTATACAGTGAATACTTATATCGGAGCTACTTATACATGGAGCGTCACCGGAGGTGTAATCATCTCAGGACAAGGAACAGAATCGATCAATGTTTTGTGGAATGATGTTGCATTTGGAAATGTAACGGTTACTCAAAATGCTGATGGTTGCGAGCTATCTGATGGTATTACCATATTTGTCAATGGAGTGGGTGTAGATGAAAGCGCATCAACAACAATGTCACTTTACCCCAATCCAGCCCGTGGAGTTGTCACTTTGCTATCCAATCAAAGTGAATTGAAGTGGGAAATTGTTGAAATGAGTGGAAGAGTTGTGTTGGCAGGAAATAGCTACCAAACCTACACCGCTATTGACATTTCGAGTTGTGCTGCGGGCCTTTATTTGGTTCGAACCAATGAGGGAACACAGAAATTGATCATTGAATAAAAAGAGAGGCGAAAGCCTCTTTTTTTTTAACGCTAATTTTTTTATCTTTGAAACGCTAAATAATCTAACAAATGAAAAAACTCTACATTTCTCTTAGCTTGATGGCCATGGGAGTTGCAGCAATCGCTCAAAACGTTGCTCCAATTCACAAGAGCCCAGCTAGAAAAGTTCTTACCAAGAATCAGGTAAGTCCTACAACGGTGATTGCTCACCAAGAATTGAACCATGCCTCAACTGCTAATCGCGTTGTTGCTTTCCAAGAAGACTTCCAAGGAGTTTCTTTGGCGGGTGGAAATCCAGGTGTTATTCCAGCGGGTTGGATAACCAACGAGTCTACAACAGCTACTGCTGGTGTAACTACTCCTGCATTTAAAATTTATAACTCAACTTTGGCGAATGCTGGTGGATACTGGCCAGTTCCTCAAGTTGGGGTGAATAACAAATTTGCCGGTGCTAATGACGATCCAGCTCCTTGTGATTGTGATTTCATCGACGCTTGGTTGCAAACTCCAGCTATTGCATTAAACGAGTATGAGTACACTACAACAACACAAGATGTTTGGGGTATTGTTACTACAACTCCGGTAACTGACGTTTGGAATGATTCTCAAGATTTGGGTTCAGGTCCACAATTGTTGACTCAGATTTTGGCTCCAAACGGAACCATCATTTGGGAAAACGTTTCTTTGTCTTTTGACGTTGCAGCTGCAGGTCTTCCTTTGACAGTGAACGTTAATGGCATGGATTACCCGGTTTTTTCAGCTGGAACTTTGGATATCTCTGGTTTGATGTTGAGCGGTGATTTGGATGTTACCATCACTTCTGCTGATGGTATGGAAGTTATGACAAACGTTATCGTTGGTGCTTCTGGTACTTATGAGACAGGAGAGGTTATCAATGATACTATTCCAGCTAATCCTGGAGATGAGGGTGCTGAGGTTGTAGGTATCATCGATGTTGTAGATTCAACATTCGTAGGTAACTATACCATGGGATTTGATTTCTTCCACGATCAAAACTTTGGTGGTGGTGAAGCTACAGTTCAAGTTTCTAACGATGGTGGTGCTTCATGGAGTATTATCGATACTTTGGCTGTTGATGGTTCTTACTGGCAAAGCATCGTTTTGCCATTGTATAGCTTCAATGGTCAAACAATCCACGTTCGTTTCCAATGGTCTGACAACGGTTCTTGGGCTTCAGGTTTCGCTGTAGATAACGTAATCATTCAATCTGCTTTGGACAATGATATGATCATGGCCAAAACAATTGCTTCTGACTGGAACAATGCTACTTTCGGTTTAGGTTTCTGGGAATATGCTCAAGTACCAGTTTCTCAAGCTAGCCCAATTCGTGCTACTTCTGTTGTCTACAACGGTGGTTTCTTCGATCAACCAGGTGTATCAGTTGATTATGAAGTTAGCTTCAACGGAACTTCTCAAGCTACTTGGACTACAGATATTTTGGATGTAGTTTCTTTGGATAAAGACACTTTGTCTGCTGTTTCTGCTTGGACTCCATCTGCAGTAGGTTCAGTTACTATTGCTTCTACTGTTGTTTCTCCTTCTGGTGATGACAATTTGGCAAACAATACTGGTTCTGCTTCTATCGAAATGACCAATGACATTTACGCTCGTGACTTGGGTGCTGCTCAAGCATTCGTAGGTCCTGGCGCTGCTTATGAGTATGGTAACTTGTTTGATGTCTATGCCAACGATACAGTTGGAGCTATTGATGTGGCTGTAAACTTTGCTGCTGCTGACGAAGGTTCTTTGATCCAAGGTAAATTGTATGAGTTTACTGGTTTGGATGCTACTGGTCTTCCAACTTTGACTGATTTGGGTATCTCTACTATCGAGTACGCGGTAACAGCTGCAGACAACAACGCTGCAGGTGGTGCTGCTTTCATCCACTTGTCTTTCACTGACGAAGTAATCCTTGAAGCTGGTAAAGTTTACATGGCTACTTTGATTTCTGATGGTGCTATCCGCACTCCAGTAGCAGGAAACAATGACTGGGTTGTGTCTTGGTTGAACGACGGTTCAGGTTGGGGAGCTACAGGCGGTATCCCAATGATCCGTTTGAACTTTGACGAGTCTTTGATGGTTGATTTGAACGTTGCTGATAACAACAACAACGGTGTTGAATTGTCTCAAAACATGCCAAACCCAGCTGCTGCTAACACAGTAGTAAACTACTCGTTGAACAACAACGAACAAGTTTCATTGATCGTTCGTGATATCACTGGTAGAATCGTGATGAACATCAACGAGGGTGTACAAGCTGCAGGTAACCACTCAATCAACTTGAATGTTGAAGCTTTGGGTGCTGGTATCTACACTTACACTTTGAACGCTGGTGACGTGCACATGACTAAAGAAATGATGGTTAAATAATCAGATTTTTTAGCAATAAAAAAGAGGGCCTCCAATCGGGGGCCTTTTTTGTTTGTTATATTTGTCCATCATCAAGGAAAAAATGAAAAAACAAATTTTATCAGCTTTGTTCTTGGCTACTGCATTTATTGCTTCTGCCCAAAAGAACAACACAGAGCCTTTGCACGCGCCAAAGGTGGTTCAACCCATGGAGATTCGTCAATCTCCAACCTCTCAAACTGGTGCAGATCGCGGTGGTGCAATCGTATTTACTGAGGATTTTAGCAATGGCTTCAACGGCAACAATGGCATTGGCTCATGGTTGGTTTGGGACAGCAGTGCAGACACCTCAATTTGGATGTTGGCCAACGCCAATAGCCCAGGTGGAGCTTACACATCAGGAGCGCCCGCTATGACCGGTCCAACTACCTCAACGGGTTGGGTAATTTTCGATGCGGATTTGTACCAAGGTGGTGCCATCACTGCAGCTAACCCTGCAGAAGACGTTTACGGATGGATTCAAACACCAGCCATCGATTGTAGCAACTTGTCATCTGTATTGGTGGATTACAACCAATACTTCATTTACTGCTGCTTCTCTTTGTCTCCTTTGACTGTTGAAGTGTCTAATGACGGCGGAACAACTTGGGCAGTATTTCCAGGTCACGGAGATTTTTCCCCTTCGGCAAACTCTTTTTCAGCAAACCCATTGAATACAATGGTTGACATCTCTTGTGTAGCTGCAGGTCAATCCAATGTTTTGGTTCGTTTTGGATACAATACGGCTCAAACAGCAGGTTATTCTCACTACTTCTGGGGATTGGACGATATTGCTATTTATGGCAACCCAAAAACCAACGACATCGAAGTTCGTCAAGTTACAAATGGTGATGTTTTCAATGTTTGGGAATATCGTTTGACACCAATGGAACAACGGACTTTGTCTGCTGATGGTGGTCAAATGGTAGGTATCGTATCTCGCAATGTGGGTTCAGCCAATCAAACAAACGTAAACGTTCAAATAGACATCACTGACGCAGCGGGAACCAACGTATTCTCGCAAACTGAAGTGATCGCGGATATGCCTTCTTATGCAAATGCACCAGAGTGTCCAGCTTTTGTAAACGACACTTTGTATGTAAACACAGGTTGGGAGCCTACTGCATCAGGTGTTTATACCATCACAGTAACAATGACTGCGGATTCAACAGACGAAACTCCTACTAACAACGTTGCTACTCGTGTAATTGAGTTCTCTGCAGATGAATATGGTCACGATGACACAGCTTTGGATATTGAATTATTGGCAACAGAAGTGGATGGGTCTAATCCTGTTGTTTACGAGCCACATGGTTATGGCACTTTCTTCCATTTCCCATATCCTGGTTCTTTTGCATACGGATCTACAGTATTGTTAGGTGGTACTTCTGATTTAGGTGCATATTTCAGCACAGTATTGTATCAAGCTACTGACGGATTGAATGCTAGTCCAGGTGTAGCCGCTTCAAACGAGTTTGAGATTACGCAACAAATGATTGGTACCAATGGCACTGAGCCTTTCTATTACTTGCCATTTGCTGACCCAGCTGAAATGTTGCCAGGTGAAGTTTATTTCAATTCTGTAATTACCAATCCAGAGGCTACATCAACTCCAACTGCAACAACAGATCTTCAAATGACGATGTTGGCGCAAGACAATGCGGATACGGACAATTCAACTGCTGAGATTTCAAGAACAGGTAGCAATACTTATGCTTGGTTCACTTCAAGATCATATTCTCCAGCATTGCGTTTGATTTTGTCAGAGCGTGTTTCTGTTGATGAAATCAACGGTGAGTCTTTGCAAACTTTCAAGTTGTTCCCTAACCCCGCGGTTCAAGTAGCACAAGTGCAATACACGTTGAAGCAAAATGTTGCAGTTGCTTATGAAGTTCGTGATCTTCAAGGTAAATTGGTAACCTATGCTAACTTGGGTATCAAAAACGCAGGTACGCATTCTTTGGAACTTCCAGTAGCACAATGGGGCGTTGGTCAATACCAAATCTCTTTGGTTGTCGATGGTAAAAAAATGTACACGAAGTCACTACAAGTGATCAAGTAAAAAAAATAAAAAGGGGCTTCGGCCCCTTTTTTTATGAAACAAAATTAGCTTTGCAAAAAACAAATTGTATGTATCAAATAGACCAAGTTTCTTTTTCCAATAAGCGTGTGTTGGTTCGTGTTGACTTTAATGTGCCCTTGGATGCAGATTTAAATATTACTGACGATACCCGTATCAAAGCGGCTATTCCGACCATTGAGAAATTGGTTAAGGATGGAGCCAAAGTGATTTTAATGTCCCATTTGGGACGACCCAAGAACGGTCCAGAAGATGTTTTCTCTTTGCGTCACGTTATTACAGGTCTTAAAAAATATTTGACTTGTGATGTGCAATTTGTGGATGATTGCATCGGGGAGAGAGTTCAGTTTGCTGTCGATCAAATGCAATGGGGATCTGTGATGGTGATGGAAAACCTTAGATTTTACAAGGAGGAAGAAAAAGGGGATGAGTTTTTTGCAGGACAAATTGCAGAGAATGGAGATGTATACATCAACGATGCATTTGGTACTGCGCATCGTGCACATGCCAGTACAGCTGTCATTGCTCGTTTCTTCCCAACAGACAAGTATTTTGGTTATTTGATGGAGAATGAGGTGCAGGCCATCGATCGCGTGTTGCATTCAACAGAAAAACCTGTTGTCGCTATTGTGGGCGGATCTAAGGTCTCTTCAAAAATTGGAATCATTGAAAATTTGATTCAAAAAGTAGATGCGCTAATTATTGGAGGTGGAATGGCTTTCACATTCATCAAAGCCAAAGGCGGAAAAGTGGGAAGTTCATTGGTGGAAGAAGATCGCCTAGAGCAGGCCTTGAATCTTCTCAAAACGGCGGAAGCGCGCGGAGTAAAAATGTTGCTTCCAGTGGATGCATTGATTGCTGACAAGTTTGCAGCGGATGCAAATACGCAGGTATCAAAAATTGATGAAATCCAAGATGGTTGGATGGGATTGGATATTTCCTGCGATTCTATTGCATTGTTCAGTGAAACCATTTTATCCGCTCGCATTGTATTGTGGAATGGACCAATGGGGGTTTTTGAAATCCCAGCATTTGCTCATGGTACAAAGGCCATTGCTGAAAGTTTGGTGCAAGCTACTTCCAAAGGCGCATTCACTTTGGTGGGAGGAGGCGACTCTGTCGCTGCGATCAATCAAATGGGTATGGCAGATCAAGTGAGTTACGTGAGCACAGGTGGTGGAGCAATGTTAGAGAGCTTGGAGGGTATCGTTCTTCCTGGAATAGCTGCTATCCGAGATGGTCAATAATGAACAATGACTCTTGTATCCGATCTTCTAGTTGATCGGATTCAAGCAAGTAGAATTTTTTATGTGCAAGAAGTTGAAGATGCTCTCGAAAGAGGGCATCTCTGCTTTCAGCCCCTTGGCGAAGCGGATCTGATTCCCATGGAATGTTAGGTGGGCACAGAATGTAACGGTGATCATTGTCCAAAAATCTTTTCATCCAATGGTGTTGCATCGGATGATTTTCCCATTGACTCCAAATCAACAAATTCAATTCATCCGTATCCCACAAGTTAAAACCAAGGTTCGGGGCTAGGTCAAATTGTTGCTGGCTATGCTCAAAAATGGAAGTCAATTGAGCTGAGGTATATGGAGGTGTAATGTGATTTTCAGTTAGCCATATTCGATTGGCTTCTGGTATCAACTGCGCTGTATTGAATTGATCACCCAATGCCCTCCACAGTGTGGTTTTTCCGCTGCTTTCCGGTCCGGCAATGACCCAATTCCCTTTTCTCATTTCACACCAATTTAAAATATCCTTGTATCGCTAGTATCGCATACAAGACAAAGAGCAAGCTAATTACCTTGAGATTTCTTTTGTAAAACAGAACCACAGAAACCATATTGATGACAATAAAATAGAGCCAAGCACTTTGCAATCCCGACATCAGTAAAAGCGTCGCCCAAAGGGAGAAGGAGGTAATCATAGAATCCAACATCGGTAGAGCAGCACTTGTTTTCTTTTTTAAATAAATACCCATCACAAAACCCAATCCCAACCCAATCAAGGCGCCCAGAAGATGTAGAAATACGCTTTCGGTTATTACAGGAATCGTGACAAATTGATAATAGCCGTATACGGCCAAAATGCAATACGCCAACTGCAGCAGAACATCCGCAAATAATTTTCGCTCATAACTCAAAAAACCCAACATCAAAGGGCCAACAACTCCAAAAACAAAAGCCCAAGGATTGTCCAATTGAAAGAGGATGGTAAATCCTATGTTTAGGATAACCGCGAGCCATTCAATGAGAAATAATTTATTTTTTTTGATGAACTTCGGGATTATCATGTTACAAACATCTTATATTTACTTCGTAATCCTTAACCCATGAAGAAAATTTTTATCCTTTTTGCATTGATTCCATTTTTTGCTTTTTCGCAAAGGAATTGTGGATCGATGGAACACTTGAATTGGATCATGTTAAATGATCCTGCTGTTCAAGAGCGCATGTCTTTGATCGAGCAGCAAACAAGTGAATATGTGCAACACGCCAATCCAAGTGATCGTCAATTGGTGACTATTCCAGTTGTAGTTCATGTACTTTACAAGAGCACTACAGCGAATATATCAGACGCACAAATCCAATCTCAAATCGCTGTAATGAACAACGATTTCAGAAAATTGAATGCGGATGCGGCCAATACACCAAGTGTTTTCACAGCTTCTGACCCCAATATTCAATTCTGTTTAGCTTCAGTAGACCCCAATGGCAATGCTACCACGGGTATAACTAGAACTGCAACTACGGTAACTTCTTTTTCTACCAATGATGCGATGAAATATTCAGCACAAGGTGGAAAGGATGCATGGCCCGCAGGTCAGTATCTCAATATTTGGGTATGTACCTTAAGCAACAGCATTTTGGGATACGCACAATTTCCCGGAGGTGCTGCCGCCACTGATGGCGTAGTTATCGATTATCGTTATTTTGGAACAACGGGAACAGCTACCGCTCCATTTAACTTGGGGCGCACTGCAACACATGAAGTAGGTCACTGGTTAAATCTTCGTCACATTTGGGGAGACGCGAATTGTGGAAGTGATTTGGTAACTGATACCCCTACACACAACACCGCAAATTATGGCTGCCCATCATATCCACATTTGAGTACATGTACAGGAGCTCCTGTAGAAATGACCATGAATTACATGGACTACACAGACGATGCATGCATGTACATGTTTACAAATGGTCAGTCAACTCGAATGCAAGCATTATTTGCTGCTGGTGGGGTAAGATCATCTTTGCTTAGCTCAAACGGATGCGGAACTCCTACTCCAGTAATCTGCGGAACTGTTACTGGATTGGTATCTTCTGGAATTACACAAACGGCTGCCAATCTTTCGTGGAATACTTTGGCAGGTGCCACGAGTTATGTTCTTCAATACAAAACTGCATCGGCCGCTACCTGGACCACTGTTAATACAACAACCAATACGTACGCATTGACTGGCTTAACGGCTGGCACGGCTTATTCTTACACTGTTGCAGCGGTTTGTGCAGAAGGTACAGGAAATGCAACCGCTGCTTCTTTCACAACTACTGCGGTTGTAACCAATTGCACAGATGTGTATGAAAGCAATAATACATCGAGTAAAGCAAAGGCTATTGCCAAGAATATAGATATTACGGCACTAATTAATACATCTTCAGATAAGGATTATTATTCTTTCTCTACAACTACAACTGATAAGAATGTTAAAATAGAATTGAAGAACCTGCCTGCTGATTATGACGTGAAATTATACAAAGGAACAACCCTAGTTGGGACTTCGGCCAATACTGGATTAACCAATGAAACCATTACTTACAATACCACCACCACAGGAAGTTACAAAGTTTATGTATATGGATACAACGGGGCATTCAATGCAACGCAATGTTACACCCTTCGTGCAAGTACTTCAGGCGTAAACTTCCGTGAAATGGAAAATATTGAGCCTTTGGAGAGCGGTGATGTAGTGAATGCTGAATTGGAAATTCAAAATATTTTCCCAAATCCAACTGAAGATAAAATTCAGATTCAATTCTATCAAGCTGATGAGCATGAGGTACAAATTGAAGTTTGGAGTTTGATGGGGCAACTTTTGATTCGTCAAAATTGGAATGCTTTTGCTGGAAACAATGGCCTTGCTTTGGATCTAAAAGATTTGGCATCGGGAAATTATGTTTTGGCAATTCGCTCTAACCATGCAGTTGACACGCAGTTGATTCAGAAGAACTAATTGAATTATACAACAAAAAGAGGGAGCTTTGGCTCCCTTTTTTTATATCAATAAATCAATGTTGATAGCTTTTTAACCCTCAGAATTTTACCCCAAACATTCATTTTACTTTCGTTTGGACTAAAACCATTCTTATGACTAAAAAGTTTTGGACGTTATTAACGCTCGTAGTAATCAGTTTTTTCAGCGCAAATGCGATGCAAATTACTGCGAATTATACCAACGCCGTTACCCCGACAACATACACGTTAGACGTGGAGCCAAGCGATGTCGGAGAGAATATCAAAGCAAAAATTCAAGACCAATCTGGATTAGAACCGGGATTAATGGTATTGTTTTTCAATGGCCAAGTAGTTGCTGACGGCACTACAGTGGCTGACAATGGAATCAATGCAGGAGATGAGATTTTATTCTATTACAATGTTTCAGGTTGCACTTTTATGGCCGCTTGCAACTTTGATAATACAGCTTCGGTTGATGATGGATCTTGCACCAATCCAAGCGTATTTTTTGCAGATGCCGATGGTGATGAATTTGGAGACGCCAGTCTTCTTTTAACAGGATGTACCCAGCCCGCTGGCTATGTGGCTGACGCAACAGATTGTGATGACAATGATGCTTCTGTAAATCCGGCATCTACAGAATTGTGCAATTACATCGATGACAATTGTGATGGCGAAATTGATGAGTACGTTGTTTCTACCTTTTATGCGGACATGGACATGGATGGGTTTGGTGACCTCAACTCGGCTGTTTTTGATTGTCAAACTCCAACGGATTATGTGACCAATAGTGACGATTGCGATGACGCAATGGTAACTTATTTGGACACTGACGGTGATGGAAATGGAGGACTTACTTTGGATGCTTGTGGTGTGGATTCCAACACGGATTGTGATGATGATAACAACAGTATCTATTCAGGCGCAACTGAAATCTGTGGAGATGGAATTGATCAAGATTGCTCAGGCAGTGATTTGAATTGTCCTATTCCAGGATGTATGGATAATTTGGCTTGTAATTTCAATGAGCTGGCTGATGTGGCTGATGCTTCTTGTATTTATCCTACCGATTTTTATTTGGATGCTGATGCTGATGGCTTTGGAGACAACAACAATGTTACCTCTGCTTGTTCTCAGCCCGCGGGCTATGTGACCAATGATTTTGATTGCAATGATTCGGAATTGTTATACCTCGACGCCGATGGTGATGGATTTGGAAGTGAAACTTTCGATGCTTGTGGAGTAAGCAATTTGGACGATTGCAATGATGGAAATGCTTTGGTTTTCCCTGGAGCTGCAGAAGTGTGCAATGAGTCAGATGACAACTGTGATGGCGAAGCGGATGAATTTGTTTTGACCGAGTTTTATGCTGACATGGACGAAGATGGATTTGGCGATGCCAACAATACAACTTTTGCATGTTCATCTCCTGTTGGTTTTGTTACCAATGCTGATGATTGTGACGATAGTATGGTTACTTATGCTGATGCCGATCAGGATGGTGTCGGATTTGGATCAATGGAGGCTTGCGGTGTTTCTGTCTACAACAACGATTGCGATGACAACAACATGAATTTATTTCCAGGCAATGCTGAAGTTTGCAACGGTCTAGATGACAACTGTGATGCCGTTGCAGATGAAGGGGCATTGTCAACTTTGTATGCAGATGTGGACGGTGATGGATTTGGTGATGCAAATAGCTCGATCGAAGGTTGTTTGTCTTTGAACCCAGGATTTGTTTTGGACAACACGGATTGCAATGACAACGCAATTACTTACAATGATAATGATGGCGATGGTTGGGGTTCTGGCGAAGCTTTGGCTTGCGGCACTTCCGCTAGCAATGAAGATTGTGACGATGCCAATGCGGCATTATTCCCAACACAGGCTGAAGTTTGTAATGGTATAGATGACAACTGCAATGGCCAATCGGATGAAGGTGTATTGCTTACTTTTTACTTCGATGGTGATGCAGATGGATTTGGAAATGTAGACAGTACAGAATTGGCTTGTGCACCATTGACAGGATTTGTATCCAATAGCGATGATTGTAATGATGCGCAAGTAACTTATGCAGATGCGGATGGAGATGGTTTTGGATCAGGCGAAGCCATTGCTTGTGGCATTGCCGCAAACAACACCGATTGTGATGATAACAACAACGGTATTTTTCCAAGTCAATTGGAAACTTGTAATGCAATAGATGACAATTGTGACGGGGAGGCAGATGAATTTGTTTTGAATACCTATTATGCGGATGCGGATGCAGATGGTTTTGGTGATGCAAATACAACTTCATTTTCTTGCGCTCCTGCATTTGGTTTTGTAAGCAACAGTGATGATTGCGATGATTCGCAGGTTACATACAATGATTTAGATGGTGACGGATTTGGAGCAGGGGATGCCATTGCTTGCGGATCGGCAAATAACAATTTGGATTGTGATGATGCTAACAATGCAATTTCACCAGATGTTGCTGAAGTGTGCAATGACATCGATGACAACTGTAATTTTGAAGTGGATGAATTTGTATTAAACACTTATTATGCAGATAACGATGCTGATGGTTTCGGTGATGTTTCTGTAACAGCTTATGCTTGCGCAGCACCAGCAGGATTTGTGGACAACGGTGAGGATTGTGATGATAGTCAATTGTTGTATGAGGATGTCGATGGTGACGGCTATGGAAATACCAATGTTATCGCTTGTGGAGTAGTGAACAACTTGGATTGCAATGATGATGTAGCTTCTGTAAATCCTGGTTTAACAGAGGTTTGTGGCAATGCAGTGGATGAGAATTGTGATGGCAATATCAATGAGAACTGCCCAGTGGATATAGACGGTGATGGATTTGATAATATCGTAGATTGTGATGATACAAATCCTGGAATAAATCCTGATGCTGCAGAGTCATGCAATGGTATTGATGACAACTGTAATACCGCTGTAGATGAGAACTTGATGTACACCATCTATTTCTATGACCAAGATTTTGACAATTATGGTTTAGGCGTTTATGACACATTGTGTTACAACCCTGGTATTGGTTACACAACCCAGTTGGAAGACTGTAACGATGATGATGCCAATATCAATCCAGGTATGACAGAGGTTTTCAATTACATTGATGACAATTGCAATGGTGTAATCGATGATGATTTTGTAGACACGGACAAAGATGGTATTGAAAACAACGTGGACACTGACGATGACAATGATGGATTGTTGGATGAGATTGAAGACGATTTCAATGGAGATGGCCTGACTGGTGATGATTGTGATGGAGATGGAATTCCCAACGTTCTTGATTCAGATGATTGTGAAATATTCATCCCAGAAGGTTTCAGCCCGAATGAGGATGGAGTAAATGATTTCTTCCAATTGCAACAGTTGCCTTACGGAGCTGTGGTTGATCTTGAAGTGTACAATCGTTGGGGTGGTTTGGTTTATGAAAGTGACAATTATTTGAATGATTGGAACGGAACCAACATCGATGGAAATGATTTGCCAGCAGGTTCGTACATCTACGTCGTTCGCATTGCCAACAAGTCGTTGGAGTATACAAACAATTTAACGCTTTGGAGATAATCCTTAAATAGAGAAACAATGAAAAAATTAGTATTTCTAGGATTCGCGGTTTTGTCTTTAATGGCAAATGCACAACAAGACCCTCAATATACCATGCACGTTCTAAATCCCTTGGCGATTAATCCGGCTTTTGCGGGATCGAGAGGGGAGCAAGATGCAACATTGGTTTATCGCAATCAATGGATGGGCTTGGATAAATCTCCAACTACCATAGCGGGCAATTATCAGTCTCGCTATAATCAAGGAAAATTAGCCACTGGCGTTAGTTATTTCGGTGATAAGAATGGTCTTTTTACGCATAGCGGTTTAACCGTTTCTCAGGCTTACCACATGAAGATGACAACTTGGACATTGTCATTGGCTTTGAGTGCCGGTATTGAGGAATTATCAGCAAGTTTATCAGGAATTGACCATACGATAGCTGGCGAAGTAGATAACGCTTTCGCAAGTGATATCAAGCGTACTTATTTCAATTTTGGATTTGGTGGGTTTGCATACAACGAGCGCTTTTGGATGGGATTCTCCATGCCGCATTTATTGAAGCAAGATTGGGGCAAACAAACCAACGGCGATATTCAACCGGCTTACCAAGCAGCACACAGCTATTTGACTGCGGGTGGTGTGGTTAACGTCAATCCATTTGTAGATGTTAAGCCCTATGCGCTTGTTAAATGGGCGGAGAACGTAACACCACAATTGGAGATGGGATCAACATTCTATTATCAAAAGCGCTGGGGCGCAGGTATGGGATATCGTGTAGGGGATGCACTTACATTAAACGCAGAAGCCATTGTCAATGATCATTTGCGCATCGGTTATGCTTATGACAGAACAGTTTCAGGACTGAGCGCTTTCACACGTGGAGGTCATGAAATCATGGTGAGATACCATTTTGGTAAAGGCTACAAAGGATTGAGATAATACAAAACGACTACAAAAGAAAAAACCTTAGCATTTGCTAAGGTTTTTTTTGAATGTAAACTTCAATTAGTATTGAATCAACTTGTTCAGTATCGAATCCAATTTGTGATTGGCTAAATAAACTTTTTCAATCTCTGCGCTGAATGGAATGGGGGTATCCATGCTGCCACATCGCATCACCGGCGCATCCAAATACTCAAAGCACTCTTCAGTAATTCGCGCTGAAATCTCACCGCCAATTCCACCGGTTAAATTGTCTTCATGTACAATCAACGCACGACCTGTTTTTTGCACACTTGCAAAAATGGTAGGGTAATCCAATGGAGCCAATGTGCGCAAATCGATAACCTCCACATCCATGGGGTGATCTTTTAAATACTGCATGACCCAATGCACGCCTAAACCATAGGTGACAATCGTTGCCTTGCTACCTGACTGAACTATTCCAGCTTGACCAAACTCCAAGGAGTAGTATCCTGTAGGAACATCTCCCTCAATACTTCTGTACAAAGCCTTGTGCTCGATAAACAAAACAGGATTGGGATCTTCAAAAGATCGGCATAACAATCCTTTTGCGTCAGCAGGAAAAGCAGGGTAGGCAATCTTTAATCCCGGAACATGAAAGAACCAAGCTTCATTGGTCTGACTATGAAAAGGTCCAGCTGCGGTGCTCGCACCCGATGGAAGGCGAACCACTACATCAGCTTTTTCATTCCATCTGTAGTGTAGCTTAGCCAGGTTATTGACGATTTGATTGAATCCACAAGTAACAAAATCGGCAAACTGCATTTCAACCATGGCCTTCCAACCTTTGATGGACAATCCCAATCCTGCTCCAACGATGGCAGATTCGCAAAGCGGGGTATTGCGTACACGTCCTTTACCAAATTCGTGAACAAACCCATCGGTTACTTTGAAAACACCGCCATACTCGGCAATGTCCTGTCCCATCAAAACCAATTTGTCATGTTTGCGCATGCTCTCCTTTAAACCATCTTGAATGGCATCAATGAAGCGCATCTTTTTCAATTCGCCTTGTGGTTGCACTGCAGGTTGTTCAAAAGGACAATACACATCTTGCAATTCCTCTTCGACATCGGGCGTAATCTCAGGCAACGCATATACTTTTTTCAATGCAGTATTGATGCGCAATTTGATTTCTTCTTTTTTGACTTCAGCATCACTTGCAGAAATCAAACCAGAAGCAATCATCCAATTTTCATAATTGTCTACCGGGTCTTTCTTAGACCATTCTTCAATAACGCCATCTGGATAGTACTTGGTTCCAGAGGCTTCTTCATGACCTCTGATTCTAAAAGTCATCAATTCCAAAATAATCGGACGTGGGCGTTGACGAATCGAAGCCAAGATATTTTTAACGGTGCTGTAAACTTCTAAGATATTATTTCCATCAATTTGGATGGCATCTTCTGCAGGTATTCCATAACCAATGGCTTTGTCTATAAATTGCTTGCAACGAAATTGCTCATTGCTTGGCGTGGACAATCCCCATGCGTTGTTTTCTATAGCAAAGATGACAGGCAAATCCCAAACAGCGGCAACGTTCAGCGCTTCATGAAAATCTCCCTCACTAGCTCCGCCATCTCCAGAAAAAACAACAGTTCCTTTTGGATTCATTTCCAACTTTTGTGCAAGTGCAATTCCATCGGCCAATCCCAATTGGGGACCTAAGTGAGAAATCATCCCAACCAAATGATGGGCTTGCGTACCAAAGTGAAAAGAACGATCGCGTCCTTTGGTGAATCCCGTTTTCTTGCCTTGAAATTGAGCAAACAATTGTTCCAAGTCCAAACCACGTGAGGTGAAGACGCCCAAGTTTCTGTGCATGGGAAGGATGTACTCGTCTTCTTCCATCGCACTGGTAATACCCACTGAAATGGCTTCCTGACCATATGAGCTGAACCATTTGGAAATTTTGCCAAGTCGCAATTGACTCAACATTTTTTCTTCGATAAGACGAGGCAATAAGATTGCGTCATACAATCTCAATAATTCCTCTTTGGAAAGGCTTCCTTGTTGGAAGGGAATGCGAATTTCTGTTGCCATAATATTGGCAACGAAGATAGGAAATTAAGCGACCTAATGGTCGTATCTTTGACCTTTCGGTTGAATAGACTGACATGGATCAAATCATAGAAATAACCATCACACCAGAAGAGATTCAAGATTTGAATCTCATTCATCACAAGGCTTGTTTGCAAGCCCAAGTGTCTCCAAAAGAATTCAAAACAACCATTGTCAAATCCAGTGTGGATGCCAGAAAGCGGCCCATTTATCGCTTGCAAGTTGCGATACATGATGCACAAGATAATCCATTGGCATTTGCTACACCTCAATTTCCTTCTGTTGTAAGTTCGGAGAAAAGGGCATTGATTATTGGTGCAGGTCCTGCTGGATTGTTTGCAGCACTCAAGCTCATTCAATTGGGCATCAAGCCTATCATTTGGGAGCGCGGTAAGGATGTCAAGGAGCGTCGTAGGGATTTGGCCATGATTACGAGAAATCAATCGGTGAATCCGGAGTCCAATTATTGTTTTGGTGAGGGTGGGGCAGGTACTTATTCCGATGGCAAATTGTATACACGTTCTACCAAGCGCGGAGACGTAAAATCAATTTTGCAGTGGTTGGTTCATTTTGGCGCGGATAATAAAATATTGATACAAGCGCATCCACATATTGGGACCAATAAGCTTCCCCAATTGATAGCCAACATGCGCGAGCAAATAATTGCTTCTGGCGGCGAAGTGCACTTTAATACAAAATTTACTGATTTTCAAATGGAGTCAGGATGTATTGTCAATGCCACCAATCAACGTGGAGAGTGCATTCCAATTGAGAAAATAATTCTAGCAACCGGTCATAGCGCACGGGATATTTTTGAATTTTTCGATCATAAGAAATTGTCGATAGAATTCAAGTCCTTTGCGTTGGGTGTGCGCGTAGAACATCCACAAACGTGGATTGATCAACAGCAGTACCATTGCGAAGTAAAATCGGAAAACCTTCCTCCGGCTGCATACAGTTGGGTGGAGCAGGTGAACGGCAGGGGAGTTTATTCCTTTTGCATGTGTCCAGGTGGTATCATCGCACCATGCGCCACGGACAAAGAAGAAGTGGTGACCAACGGTTGGTCGCCAAGCAAGCGAAACAACCCATGGGCCAACAGCGGAATAGTGGTTCCTGTGCAATGGGAAGATATTCCAGAGTTTCATCAATATGGAGCATTGGCAGGACTTCGGTTTCAGCAAGCGGTGGAAAGAAAATGTTGGGAAGAAGGTGGAAAAACGCAGCAGGCTCCTGCGCAAAGGCTCATTGATTTTGTGCACGGAAGAATATCCAAAGACTTACCAGGTTGTTCCTATTTGCCTGGTGTAGTCAATAAAAATTTGTACGATGTTCTGCCCGGTTTTATTGGGACAAGCTTGCGACAAGGATTTCTTCAAATTTCAAAAAAGATGAAAGGGTATTTGCATCCCGATGCCATACTCGTAGCGCCTGAATCCAGAACGTCTTCTCCTGTTAGAATCCCAAGAGACAAAGACTCATTGCAACACCCAGATTGTCAAGGATTGTATCCTTGTGGGGAGGGCGCAGGATACGCTGGAGGAATTATTTCAGCGGCCATTGACGGAGTGAGGGTTGCAGAAACATTATCTTTGAACTATGCCTAATCTTTCGCGCTGGATTGACGATGCTGCAGACCAAGTAGCCACCTTGCCTGGAATAGGTAAGAAAACGGCTCTGCGCCTGGTTTTGCATTTGATCAGAAAATCACCTGAGGAGGTTACCAAATTTGCACAAAGTATCCTAGACGCAAAAGCCAACATCAAAAGTTGTCAGGAATGTCACCAGCTATCTGATGACGTTATCTGTGAAATCTGCAAGAATCCAACCCGCAATAAAACATCTATTTGTGTCGTTCAAGATATCAGAGATGTACTTGCAGTGGAAAATACAGGACAGTTCAACGGCGTATACCATGTTTTGGGAGGATTGATTTCTCCAATGGAAGGTATTTCACCTTCTGATCTGAATGTTGAATCACTGATAGAACGCGTGGAAAGACATCAAGTTCAAGAAGTGATATTGGCATTAAACGCAACCATGGAAGGAGAAACCACATCTTTTTATTTGTATAGAAAGTTGAGCCCTTTTGAATTGAAAGTATCCAACATCGCGCGGGGTGTGGCTGTAGGTGGAGAATTGGAATACACGGATGAAGTAACCCTGGGTAGGAGTATCGTGCATCGCACACCCTATGAAATGACATTGAAACGATGAAATTGTCCGTCATCATAGTTAACTACAATGTCCAATATTTTTTGGAGCAATGCCTGATGAGTGTTCAAAAAGCATTGGTAGGCATTGAAGCAGAAGTTTTTGTAGTGGACAATGTTTCCAAGGATGATTCCGTAAAAATGGTAGCATCTAAGTTTCCGGAAGTTGTTCTTATTGCCAATACGGAGAATGTCGGTTTTTCAAGAGCCAACAACCAAGCCATGCGATTGGCCAAGGGCGAGTACGTATTGTTATTGAATCCGGATACATTGGTAGAAGAAGATACATTTAGGAAGTGTATTGATTGGATGGACAGTCATCCGCAAGGTGGTGGACTTGGCGTGCGAATGGTGGATGGTTCTGGGAAGTTTTTACCCGAATCCAAGCGAGGAATTCCTTACCCCATGACCTCTTTTTACAAGATTTCAGGCTTGTATCGATTGTTTCCCAAGTCGCCAAAAATCAATCATTACTACATGGGCCATCTCTCAGAGATGGAGAATAACGAAGTGGAGATTTTATCCGGGGCTTATATGTTCATGCGAAAGAAAACTTTGGATGAGGTGGGCTTGTTGGATGAAGATTTTTTCATGTACGGCGAGGATATTGATCTTTCTTGGCGGATTCTCAAAGGGGGATACAAGAATTATTACTTGGCCGATACAAGAATCATTCACTACAAAGGAGAAAGTACCAAGAAAGGAAGTTTGAATTATGTCTATGTCTTTTACCAAGCCATGGACATTTTTGCCAAGAAGCACTTTTCAAATGCAAATGCAGGCGGATTTAGTTTGCTCCTTCAATTGGCCATTTGGTTCAGAGCAAGTTTGAGTTTTTGCAAAAGGATTGTTTCGACATTGTCATTTCCAGTAGCGGACCTTTTGTTGACTTTATCATTGTGGTGGATCATCAAGGATTTGTATTCCGAATCTACAGGTATTGATATTCCCAACAGAATTGCCATTCCTGCATTTGCAGTAACCGGCCTATTTTGGTTGGTACAGGCGTGGCTACAAGGATTGTATGACCGTCCATTAAAGCCCAATAAAACATGGATAGCCATTGGTAAGGCTGCCATCTATGTTTTGTTGATATACAGTTTACTACCTGAAACATGGCGCTTTTCTCGATTGCTCATCATCGCGGGATCACTTCTTGCAATGTTGGTTTTTTATATCAACAGAAAACTACTTCTGTTATGGAAAGAGCGAGGGAAAATAACTGCAAAAAATGTTCTTGTTGTTGGATCTGAAATGGAAAGTTCAAGGGTGCTGACTTTAATGCATCAAGTTAATGGAGACGAGCATACCAGGATAGATACTGCTGATTTTATTTATGCTGTGTCAGGTCAAACACTTTCTGCAAAAGTGAGAATCGAGAAAATTACTGAGGTTGTTTTTTGTGCCAAAGACGTCTCGTCTGAATCGATCATCGCGGCAATGAGTCAATTGTCACATGCAGGTATTGAAATGAAAATCGCGCCGCCAGAATCTTATTTTTTGATTGGTAGCCAATCCATAGACGGCGTAGGAAACCAGGTGATGGTAGATATCAATTCAATATCGCTTCCAGAAAACAAAAGGAAAAAGCGATTGTTGGATATCGTCACTTCTTTGTTTGTGTTGTTCTTCTTCTCAATGATTGCTTTGTTGGGCAATTGGCGGGGCCATTATTTTAAAGATGCCTTCTATGTTTTATTCTCCAAGAAAACCTGGGTGGGCTATCGACAAAAAATCGATGGCTTACCTATCATGCCAGAACCTGTTGTGGCTGTTTATAGCAATGAGTTAAGTGAAGATCAAAAATTAAAGCAAAGTATGCTATACGCCAAGGACTACAGTGTATCCAACGATTTACGCATATTGGCCAAAACCTTTTTTAACCTTACTTTCTAAACTTTGTTTCGTAAAGATTGATCCAACTTTTTGGGGTGAATTTTTTCGCCAATTCGCCCAAAAAATCCCACGGAATATCATCCATTTTCTTGAATCGAATGCAACTTTTGCCCATATCCAATTTGGTCTTGCAATGCAAGGGATATTGTTCTACAAACCAATCTAAAACTTCTTGGTCCGCGTATATCCCCATGTGATACAACGAAACCGCAGCTTTTTGAGAGGCCATACTTAAAAAAGGAAGCGGCTCCTCGGGTTTGCAATGGTATCCTTTGGGGTAAGTGGAATGTGGAACGACATAGCCAATCATGCCAAAAGAAAGAGTTTTCTCAAACCCTTTGGGCAGATTCTTATCAAAAACCGCAATCAACTTCTCCATGATCGCTCGGCGATCTTCAGGCAAAGCGTTCAAGCATTCTGTCACACTCGCAAAGGCCATATTATTTTTTCTTGATGGTTTTTACTGCAACTTTTTTAGTCGCCGCAACAACACTTTTTTTTTGAGCCAACGCAGCTTTCACAAACGCAACAAACAATGGATGTGGATTCATCACGGTACTCTTGTACTCCGGATGATATTGGGCAGCCACGAAGAAAGGATGAGTAGGTATTTCAATTACCTCTACCAATCCAGTGTCTGGATTCATTCCCATGCATTTTAATCCGGCTTTTTCAAAATCAGATTTATAGGCGTTGTTAAATTCATAACGATGACGATGACGCTCTTCTATCACGTCCGTACCATAAGCCTTGTAGGCCTTTGATTTCTTGTCCAACTTACAAGTGTATGATCCCAAGCGCATCGTTCCTCCTTTGTTGACGACTGTTTTTTGTTCGTCCATCAATGCAATTACTGGATACTTGGTATTTTCCTTCATCTCTGTGCTGTGCGCATCTTTCCAACCCAAAACGTTTCTCGCAAATTCAATGGTAGCCATTTGCATACCCAAACAAATACCAAAGAATGGAATGTTGTTTTCTCGAACATATCTAATGGCTTCCAACTTTCCGTCAATTCCTCTCGACCCAAATCCTGGGGCTACCAAAATACCATCCAATCCTTTCAATGTCGATGCGACATTTTTAGGAAGTAGATTTTCTGAATGAATCCAATGTACATTCACCCTGGTTTCATTGGCAGAACCGCTATGATTAAAGGCTTCAGCAATCGACTTGTAAGCATCTTTCAGTTCAACATACTTACCTACCAATCCAATATTTACCTCATGCTTGGGTTCTTTGTATCGTTTTAAAAATTGATTCCATTGGGTAAGGTCAGGTTTTTGAGTTGACTTAACATGCAACTTTTTCAACACCACCTCGTCCAATTTCTCGTTTTGCATCAAAATCGGAACATCATAAATGGTAGGTGCATCAATGCTCTCAATAACGGCATCTGTAGTGACGTTGCAGAATTTGGCAATCTTTGAACGAACTGAATCTCCCAATGGATGCTCTGTGCGACATACCAAAATATCGGGCTGAACACCATTCTCTAGCAACATCTTAACACTGTGTTGTGTCGGCTTCGTTTTCAATTCACCAGCGGCATTCAAATAAGGTACCAAGGTCAAATGAATCACGATACAATCTTGTTCCTTTTCCCACATCAATTGACGAACAGTTTCGATGTATGGCAAACTTTCTATGTCTCCTACAGTTCCCCCAATTTCAGTGATGACAAAATCAAATTTTTTCTTGTTTCCTAAAATTTGAATACACCTTTTGATTTCATCGGTGATGTGCGGAATAATCTGCACGGTCTTGCCCAAATACTCACCACGTCTTTCTTTCTCAATGACGCTTTGGTAGATTCTACCCGTTGTAATGTTGTTGGCTTGTGATGTGGGAACATTTAAAAAACGCTCGTAGTGACCCAAGTCCAAATCGGTTTCAGCACCATCATCGGTCACAAAACATTCTCCATGTTCGTATGGATTTAAAGTTCCTGGATCAATGTTGATGTAGGGATCAAGCTTTTGGATGGTTACCTTGTAGCCTCTGGCCTGTAAGAGTTTTGCTAGTGAGGCAGAGATGATTCCCTTACCTAAAGATGATGTAACACCGCCGGTTACAAAGATATATTTTGTGTTGTTGGACATGCCCGTAATGGAAAATAGGATTACGGGATACAAAGATAAAGCAGGGGAGGCCTATGCCCCGAATAAATTACATGTTTTGGGTCAATTGTTTTACCCACTTAAATTCTATGAGCCATTCACGTGCTGCAATTCGTAGAATCGTATATACGGGCAATGCCACAGCCATAGCTGGAATTCCACCTACGGTAGCAGCGGCCATAAGTACTATAAACAGTTCCAATGGGTGAACCCGAATACTGCCGCCAAGGATCAACGGCTGAACCAAAAATGCATCGATACACTGTGCAATCAAATACACGGTGGTTATTCCCACCACCAGGCCGCTCATGCTGTCCGATGCCTGAACGGAAAGAGATGAGGAGATTCCAATGAGCAAGGCAAAGCCAAAGGAAATCAATGGTCCTAAATAAGGAATAACATTCATGAGACCTGAAAACAATGCGATCAACCATGCATTGGGTACTTGGGCAATACTCAATCCAATACCAATCATCACAGTCATCAAAATGATTTGGATAACCAAACCACCAAAATATCGAGATAAAGTTTTTTTGGTATGAATAACAATATTCTTCATTTTGTCCACATGTTGATCTGGCGTTACGGACAACAAGATTTTGTAAAACAATTCTTCATCTTTCAAAAAGAAAAACGACATAAATAGGACTGAAATAAATCCACCCACTACGGCAAATATCCAACTCAAAGCATCCGTGAAATACGCAGAAAAATAAGAAAAACTCAGGCGTTGTTGGGTTTCTTTGAGCAGCTGCAAATACGCATCGGACTGAATGCCATTCTCCTGCATCCATTGTACTTGTTGCGGAAAATGCAAAGCAAGGTTTTGTTCGATGTGTTCAACATCAATTTGCTGAATCATCAATATTTCTGATTGGATCAAAGGATAAAACAAAGCAACGATTCCAGTAAGAACGCACAGCATAATACCCAAAGTCAAGATGGCGCCAATCCAACGGGGCATCTTCCATTGGCGATACTTGATTTTCTCAAATTGATCGACCAACGGATCACCTACAAATCCTACTACTGCAGCCAATACCATATACAGCAATATCTTTCTAAAGACATATACCAATCCGCCTATCGCAAGAAGCAAAAGTAGAATCCACCAGTAGTTTTGTTCCTTTTTCATATTCAAATTTCGGGATGCTGAATTTGTACAACTTGCGCTGAACGGAGCATGTGTATGTGATTTAAATTTTCTGGAAAAGATAGGATGGCAAATGTGCAGGTTTCAAATGGTTCCCATTGTCCACTTAAATGCTCAAACAAATGTGATATACCAGGATTGTGTCCAACCAAAATCAAATGATCCAAGGACCAATTTTCAATCAAGATTTGAATCAACTCGTCTAAATCTGCGTTGTACATGTCTTTGCGCGATATGAGCTCCAGATGCGTATGTTCTTGCAACAAATGTTGAGCTGTTTGTGTAGTGCGCAATGCAGCACTGTGAAGAACGGTTCTGAAATGAATCGTGCCCATGAGTTGCGCTTGGCTCTTTGCTTGTGCATTTCCACGGTTGGATAATGGTCGATCGAAATCTTTTTGATGAACCAACGCATCTTCTGCTTGGGCATGGCGAATGAGAATGAGGTTTTTCATGGATCAAGCGCTAAGTCCTACATCCAACATCATCATCACCAAGAAACCTGCGATGAAGCCTAAAGTGGCGATATCCGTGTACTTATCTTGTTGAGTCTCTGGAATTACTTCCTCCACCACGACATAAATCATGGCACCAGCGGCAAACGCCAATGCGTAGGGGAGGATGGGCAACATTTGCATGACAGCAAGCGCACCGATCACACCAGCAATGGGTTCTACAATGGCGGAAAGTTGACCATAGAAAAAACTCTTTTTTCGTGACAATCCCAATCTTCTTAAAGGAAAGGAAACCGCTATTCCCTCTGGAAAATTTTGCAAACCAATCCCCAGTGCTAAGGCAACTGCGCCTCCAATGGTTGCTTCGGGAACCCCTGCGGCAGCGCCTCCAAACAAGACACCTACTGCAAGACCTTCAGGAATATTATGCAGTGTAATCGCCAAAACCAACAGAATGGTTCCTTGAAGTTTGGTTTGTACCCCCTCCTTTTTTTCTTCTGGGAAATTCAGGTGCAAGTGAGGCAGCCATTTGTCCAAAGCGAATAAAAACAGTGCACCTGCTGCAAATCCGACAGCAGCTGGAATTGCTTTTACAAAACCTTCACCCGGGCTCATATCAATGGCCGGATTGAGAAGGGACCAAAAACTAGCGGCAATCATCACCCCTCCGGTAAAGCCCAACATGCCATCGAGCCATTTGCGGTGCAAGGTTTTAAATAGAAAAACCAAGGCAGCGCCGGCTGCAGTTACCAGCCATGTAAAGCATGTAGCATAAAACGCCGCCCATACAGGATCAATAGAAGCTAAATAGTCGACAACGTGTTTCATATCTCAAAGTTAATCTTTCTGGTCAACTTTGAATCATGAAATCTAGAAATGAGAAAATTGTTTGCGCCAGCGAGTTCCATTGGGATCAATTTGTTCCAAATAATAGCGCAATTTGGTTTCATTGTATTTGGGCAATTCTTGAATGTCCAAAAGCTGAAGTAAGGTTTCAATGTAGTTTTTTGGCACCTTGTTATACAAACAAGCATCGAGCACCATAAAGCGTAAAACACGTTTTTCAAATGAGTCCAATTTTGGGAATGATTTTTCTATTCGTGCAAACAGAAAATCCCAATTGTATTCGCCCCAATTCATGTTTTTTTGGCGATAATGGTGCAAGTCCAATATCCACAATCTGGACAAATTAAAAATATGAATGCGGTTTTTAAGTGTTTTGATGTGGGAATATTTGGGCTTGATTTTTTCGTAAAATTTAATTGCGTTTGTCTGTTTCTTTTTAAACAAAAACAAGCATTCTAGGGTGTCTATGTACAGAGAGTCATTCTCAAACAAAGGCGATTTGGGATTGAGCGCTTTGCGATAATATTCAAAGCTCAATTCCGAATGTTTCAATGCGAAATCAGGATCGGTGCCAATCTCAAAAAAGGAAGTTTTGATAAATGGGATATGAGCCGTTTTCTCATAAAATTTCTTTTCCCATTGTGGATTTTTCTCCAAGATATTTCGCAAATGAAAACCGATGTTGTCCAATAACAAAGACGAATTCATGGATTTTTCATCTGCGGACAAATCTTCAAGCCATTGACAAAGTGGTTTCCAAGAATTGAATTCGATACATCTTTCGAGTAAAGAGGGATTCCGAGAATTTAAGGATTGAATCCCCATGAAGCTCAGTTTGGCTTGCGATTCCAGGTATTCTTCGGAGTATTGGTTCCAACTTTTGTTGTCATATACAATACTTACCAGCAAGTCCAATGTAGAAAGATAGAAATGGTTGTTGGTATCGTCTGAAAAGTAAAGACGGTATAGGGTAGAGGCTGAAATTCGCTCTTTTTTGATTTCAAAGATTTGCGCCGATAGTCGTTTACAATCCGAGAAATTTTGAACCACCACACCGATGTCCGATTGAAGTTTGAGCTTCAAGGAATGCATCAATATGGGATCGATATGGTGGAGAGGTTTTGGCACAATGCGAAAGTAACCAAGATCTGTTTTGCATAAAAATACAATTATCAGTTTTGTATACTTTTCCAAAAACTTGAAAATACTTGATGTGAATACGTAATTGTTTGAAGTT